>Ga0307982_1003986_pt1 | contig 11724 bp, 10 predicted proteins | sample OrgLakmetagen989_FD_201847 | JGI IMG/M metagenome (GOLD analysis project Ga0307982, IMG submission 201847) | Saline water microbial communities from Organic Lake, Antarctica - #989 | ecosystem: Environmental > Aquatic > Non-marine Saline and Alkaline > Saline | place: Antarctica: Organic Lake... | reverse complement strand
CGCCAGCAGCTACAACAACAACGAAATACTCCAAGCAACATGACTGAATGAACTACCACTTGCATCCCAGAGCCAGTCACCACAACGCGAGCTCACAGTGTCGGTCTCTGCGAAGAAGTGAATGCCCCCGCCGCGTTGCCCCCCATCCCCACCCCTCATGCTCCTAATTTGGAATTCGAGCACGCTCCTAGCCACGATCAGGGACATAGCACACATTCTCGCCATGAGTATGGAACTTGTAATGAGCTTGATTCGTTCTTCTGTGGTTCACATGCAGCTGATTTATGCGGAAATTGGATGGTAGAATCAGCTTGCGCATCACCGAGTACCACATTTGTTGAAGCAGCTGCTGCCGCAGAAGAATGGCGCAGCAGTCAAAGAAACCAAGATCTGTCGCAGCTGCTGCTGTATCACCACCTCAGCTGCCTGGTGGCGAAGACTCCGCTCCCTTGGATGGCGATGCCGTGTCGCTGCCAGGCAGTGAAGCCTTTTCCCCGCAGAACTCAAGACAGTCCAAACGCCATTCAATTGATCTTTCATTATCAGGTGCTTCTGCTTCAAGTGAAGGGGTCTCAGACGAAGAAGAGCTCGTGGAGGACTCTCTCGATGCTTCTCGTTTGGACAAGACTGAGTCGCAGAGCGACGCGCCCACGCCGCTGCTGGCCGAAATCGGGAGTCCAGGCCCGCGAGAACAGCTCAGCAAGTCAAATATAGGGACAGTGCACACAGCACAGGTTCGTGATGTGTCTACTGTGTCTTTAGTGTTGTCACCTGGCTTTGCCCGGCATGCTCTGGCCCCAGGCGATTATGGGCCAAGCACCTCGCCAACACAGAAAATCGCTCCAAGCGTCGGTGTCGCCCTCATGCAAGTCAGCACAGTTGCCGCCAGGAGTAAATTTTCAAGCGCAGACGAATTTGCTTGATATTCCCGCCAGCAAGTTTGTTTCACTCATGCTGTGTACAGGTCTCGAGCCTAGGCGCTGGAGCCATCGGCCTGCGTGCGGAGCGTGATGCATCTGCGTCTGCACCAGCCGTCAATAAGGATGAAACGGATCGCAACCAAGGAATTCAACAAAACGTTGTGGCGGGCACTCCCCAGCTGGCTTCACAGATCCGGGCTGCAACCGCTCGGGCAGAATTGCAAGCTGAGATGGCCCTGCTCAGCACTGGCGCGCCAGGCGAGCACTGCACTCCAGAGATGTCCGTGATTGATTACACACCCATCACCACGCCAGACCCCCTTCGCATGGGATGTGAGTTGCGCAGCGAGCGCATGGGGCGACTCATTCGCCTTGTAATTGTCATGACTGTGTACACGGAGGAGGCCGAGTTATTGCATGCAACAATGAAGGCAGTCGCCGCAAACTTGGCCCATCTGGAGGGTACAGGGTGGTCATGGCACGATGTCTTGCTTGTTATTATGGTGGATGGCATTGAGAAGGCCTCCTCGTCGTTCCTACATGCTGCCGACGAAACGTACAATCTCTTCCGCCCGCAGCTGCTTGAGCCTGGAGTGACAGCCAACACCGCCCGCCCAGCCGTTGTGCACATGTTTGAGTCCACATGTGGCGTGGACATCTCGGCAGACCTGGTCCCAAAGCGTGCCAAGCGCCGGCACTCCCGCTCCCACCCCACCCAAGACACGGACAGCCAACTGGTGCAGGTTGCCTTTTGCCTCAAGGCGCGCAACGGCGGCAAGTTGAACTCGCACATGTGGGGAATGCAGGGGTTTTCCCGCCTGTTGAACCCCAAGTATGTCATGACGATCGATGTCGGCACAATCCCAGTGCCAGATAACTTCGCCATCATGCTGAACGAGATGGAGGAGTCTCCCACCACGGGCGGCGTGGCGGGCGAGATCCTGCCTGCAGGCTATGACCGCTGCAACGGCATCGCGGCTGCGCAGGAATTTGAGTACTGGTCCACCTCATTCCTGGACAAGGCCACTGAAGCGTTCTTTGGGTACATTTCAGTGCTGCCGGGCGCCCTCTCTATGTACCGCTGGGCAGCAATTCGAGGAGATCCCCTGGATGCCTACTTCCAGCTTGAGGCAATGCCAGTGTCCGACATATCGCCCTTTGCGGCAAATTTGTACCTGGCAGAGGATCGCATCCTGGCATTTAATATCCTTGCCCGGAAAGACCAAAAGTGGTTCTTGGATTTCATCCCCGGCGCAGTGGCGTACACGGATGTGCCTGAGAAGCTGCCGGCGCTGGTGAAGCAGCGCCGGCGCTGGACAAACGGCTCGCTTTTCAATCTGGTGTATTACCTGCTGCATGTGAAGGTGAGGATCGGCGCTCGCCACCCCAATGCCCTTTGACACCCCCCCCGTCACACTTTCACATATCACTATACACAGCTGCATTTTACATCTGCACACAACTTTCTGCGAAAGATCCTCTTTGTGCTGCTAGCTACCTTCAACGCTGGATTTGCCCTAATCAGCTACCTGTCCGTGGGTAAGTTGCTACGCATGTAGCTGCAGCACCCGCATGCTTGCATGTTTGCCGCTCAACAACCCTGATGATCCCTGCTCGCAGGCCTGCTCTTCATTACGTTTTTGATCATTTACGATGCCGCCTTTGAGTTCATGCCCTTTGCTGAGGGCGCCTCGTCGTTCCTGTTTGCTGCTTTGATTGCGTCCATCCTCATCAGCATCTTCCTCATCAGCCTGGTGGGGGATGTGCAGGAACAAGAGTCAACGCTGGTGGGCATCAGTCACCTGTTTAGCGTCCTTTCCCTTGTCGGGCTGCTGTTTGGACTGTGGCTGTTCATCTTGGGTGGCATCAGCGTGCTCATCATTTCGGGAGTGTTCGGTTTCTTCATCGCCTTTGTGGTGGTGAGCATCGCGTGGTGCAACCCACAGCGCCTGTTGAAGGTATTTCCCTTTTACTTCCTCAAGGTGCCCTCCTTCATCGCCATCTTCGCCATTTACTCCGTGTCCAACATCCACGACTCCTCCTGGGGTACCAAGGAGGGCCAGCTGTCCCAAGAGACCTTCCGCTCACTGCAATCCCAGGCGTACAAGCTGCAAGCCAGGGCAGACAAACTGCTAGGAGCCATGTTCTCTCTGCTGGAGTTTGCGGCGTCTACAGCGCAGGAAGGCACCGGACCAACCCCTGGCAGCAGCGCTGTTGGGGGCATCACCCTGGACACCGCCATCCACGCGGCGGCAGGCCTGCTTGCCAAGTCACTGCACCAGCTCACGCAAGCCCAGAAACGACAGCAGGAGGACCTGGCCAAGACAGTCATTCGCCGGTCAGACGTGGACGAAAGCCCCCGTTCCCCCATCCACCGAAACAAGGAAGGGAGGGTGCAAGCGGGACAGCTGGGCGGGGCCGACGTGCAGACAATGCAAACGCACCGCATCTTGGACCGCATCACCAACTTGGCGGACACTGACCGTATGATCATCATTGAGAGCTTGAATGTGTACCAGGCCCACCAAGCTGCCGCCCGCCGCGCGGAGTTGGCAGCCGCGAAATACGCCATTGACAAGAAGGACGTGGCGAAACGCTTCAGGGCATTTCGACTGATGTACATCGCCATCTGGCTCCTGTGCAATGCCGTCATTGTGGGCGTTGTGATTGGTTTTGGACTGCAGGCTGAGGCGGCCCTGGGCATTGCGGGGGCAATTCTATTCACCGCTGGCTTTCGTGTCATTGGCAGCATCGCCTTCAGATTGCAATTATGCTGCATCTGCATGAACCGCTACTGCTGCAGGCGGCTGTGCAGGGACTGCTGCTACAACCAGCACCAGCCCACTGGTCGCTACGCCTGCTGCTGTCGCAAGCCAAGCTCCATCTACCACCGTGAGACCCTGTGGCTGCGAGAGCATGGCCTGGAGAAAGACAACCACCCATTCCGGTACCACCGCGACAATGAGCTTATCGGCATGGCATTGCCTGGCAACCTGCCTGCACCCAAGGCTCAGTCAGGCGGCGCGCCGACTTCGCCCTCATCAGCTGAAGAGGGTGCAGGAGGGCTACAACCTGAGGGCCACTTGGTCACGCACCAAGCAGCTGGGGCTGTAGGGGGCGATGGGAAGATCAAGACTGCCACCAGCATGCCCGCTGCACTGCACGGGCCATCTGGTCTGGCCTTGCTCACGATTCGCACAGGGCACTCTGCTCCTGTGGTCCCAGATGGCGTGTCCCTGGAAGACGATGACGTGATCACTGCCGCTTCAGCTTCGTACCGCGGTCAGTGGAATGTCTTTCACACCCACGATGGGTATGCCTCTGATAACGCCTATGACAGCGAAGAGACGGCGCTCACAGATTCAGACAGCGACGAAGAGGTGTCTGATCGCTTCCACGACAACAGCAGTGGTGCATACTCCAGCACGGGTCTTGTCACACCCATGCACGGCGCCTACAGGCGCCGTCGCAGCTCAGGTACTGCCTTCATGATGGCAGCTGGCAACGAGCAGGGCCGCCCTTCGATGCGAGGCGTGATGACCCCGGGGCGCCGAAGCACAGCTGCAGCAAGTGCATACACCGCATACAGCTCCGACAGCGCTGTACATTTGTCCAAGGGCGACCACAGCCGCCCCGATGTGTTTATGATCCGCTCAGCTGCTGATCGCCGCGTGTCCAATGGCTCCATCGTGAGGGACCACTCGCGCCAAAGCAGGGCTGCGGAGGAGAGAGACATGGCTGATCTACTGTTCAATGCAGAAAACGGCACGCTGGGCATTTCAGCTCGGCGCATGCCTGCACGCACAGTGAGCGCAGATCCTTCCGCCCCCCCCCATACTCTATACACCGCCCCCTCCACACCAGCTGTGTCCATCTCAGCCCTCGACACAACTGACCACACATTGCTGTCCCTGGATATCCCAGCGCAGCCAAACAAGTCCACCGGGCCCTTGTCCACGAACTCCCAAAGTGGCAAGCCTCCAGCATACCCGGCGTCTGGCACCGCCTTCAGCAGCAGCGGGTCGCCCCCCCCCCGTCCCCAGCGCCGCGCCATAAGTATTGTCGCGCCAGACGCCCTGGAGCGCACACGCACGCGCTCAGAGGCGGGTTTGGCGTCCAGTCGCTCCCGCCGGGGCAGCAATGCTTCGGCGGTCTTGTCGCCCCTGGGCTCAGCCAATTCCCAGCGCCGTGTAAGCTGGGGGGGTATCTCACCTAGCACGCCCATGTCCCGTGTTGCAGCTTCAGCCTTCAGTTTGGCAGCCGCTATTGAAGAAACGGAGGAGGAGGGTAGTCCCGCCCGCCACGAAGCGGCGCCACATCGCAAGGACTCCATGTCATCCGACACGTCAGTGAAGTCCGCCATGCTGGCGCACGCGACCGGGGAGGCCGACAAAGCGCGATACACTCTCATGAAGAACAGTGCAGCAGACTTTGCGAACCCTGTTACACGCAAGGCTTACAAGATCGTGCATGGGCGGCGCATGTCCACACTGCGCAACATGAAGCGACGCACGGGAGTGGCTGGGGAAGTGGCGCCTGCTGGCTCGGCCGGTGGCGCAGCTGCCTCAGCCGGCATCGCCCAGATGGCCAAGCCTGCCCGTAAGTGGCAGCCACGAGACCGGCCCTCCACTGAACAAGCTGAGTAGGAGAGCCAGTGCTTCCTGGTGGGAATGCATTTAAACACAAGCACGCCCTATCGCCCTTTCATCCAGAACTCTGTGCCACCACCGCCGAAGATGCTGCTGCTGCTTGTGGCGTGCGCGTTGGTGACTTTGCCCACCGGCGCACGGGCCATCGCCATAGCGCGCGCATCAAACTGGCGATATTCACTGTGGGACACAGAGGACTTTGCAGTACTTGGCAGAGCGCTTTGAGCATCTGGTTCAGGCCGCACTTCGTGTGATGGGCCAACACGTTGCCCCCGCGCCACCGCCATCTCTGCCGCTGACCACGCAGGGTACTCCTGCTTGTAGGCAGTCTGCCCCGCCAAGCCCACAGCCGCTTCGTGTGCAACAGAACTGGGTACCTGCATGTTACGCGCCATGTGCTCTTGCCTGGCCTGGTAGGCGGTGGCGTCCCCAGCCATGTCCCTGGCCGTGCGGGAGGCAGCTGTGCGAGCTCCCCCAGAGGCTGCAGACGGATCATAATCATAGGCGTAAGGAGCATTGGACCCTCGTTGATTAGAGTCAGTTGTGGGAAACTGAGCTGTGTTTCTTTGTTGCTGAGCGGCTTGTTGTCTGTGGCCTTTGTGCTCAGGTGCCATTTGCCCGCGTTGCAAAGCAGCATCAGGGCCCGATGGCAAGTACTGCGAGTCGCGTGCAGCAGTGCTGTACCGCGAAAGAGTTGGGTCTGCAAATGGCTGTGCTGAATATGCAGGGTGCTGCTTTGCGGACTGTACAGCCTGCTCCGGCTCATCAGTTGCCCAAGGGGCAGAGGTTGAGTAGCTCCGCCTGCGGAATTTGCGTGTCTGGCTTCTCTGATGCAGCTTGATGAATCAAAACACAAACCTTGATGAGCCCCCAGGGAGAATGCCCCCAGTTGCAGTGTCTACAGGTCTTGCAAGCCGGCCACGAGCTTGAGCTCTCAAGGCAGGATCTGCTGCAGCTTGAGCATACGTATCACGATCTGCCGTTGACGAGTACCCAAAGGACCCGCCGTGCGGAAGCACGGTACCAGCCGTGTGCTCATTGGAGTTCCCGACGTGCCGACGCATACCGAGAAAGAATGGCGATGGCACAGAGTAAGAATCAGTATGAAAAATTACATAATTGCACGGAATAGTGTGCACGCTCATCGCTGCGAAGTTGGGTCAGCTCCATCACCCCCCACAGTGCCAGACTTGAGCACATCAGGGACGTCTCTCAACCCACCAGTCTCACCTGCGATCTTGGCCCGCAATGCTGCCTCAATAGCAGAGTCGTGTGCCGCCTCAGTGGTTGCCTTCTGGTGCAGCTCCTCGGGTGTCTCGTGACGAAGGCCCTTGCCCTCAGAATCAAGGTCCACGCCGATACGACCGCCAGCAGAAGCCGCATCGCGCTCAATGACACTGCCGAGCAAAGTCTCCATGAGAGATGTCAGCCTGGGCAGCATGGTTCGGGAGTCATCCATCAGGCCGGCAGCCATCAACGTGTTGTCAAACAACTGCTCAGCCACCAAAATTGCAACTGTGGGCTGCGACTTGGACAAGGCATGTAGCCGGCAAATCACGGGATGGGACGGGTTGATCTCCAGGGTCTGCTTCGGCAGCATGCTCTCCTCGGATCGAGGGGCTTCACTGTCTCGCTGCTGCATGTCCAGCATGCGCATCATCCGCCGCATGGAGCTGCTCTCGTGGTCAGTGATCACCGCAGGTGTGCTCACCAGTCGAGAGGATGCCTTGACTGCCTTGAGTCGCCGAGGCAGTGCCGTGTTCATGAGCCAGTCACTCAGCTGGCGCACTTGGTGCTCAGCCAGACGAGATGACACACCAGGCAGAGGCGCCGCCGCCTGCGCACTCTCCTCTTTGTCCTTGGCAGTCTCCTTATCCACAGCCTGCTGGTCGATGTGGTTCATCTTGATGTCACTAGACTCGATGGTGATGAGCTGCCTGCCGTTGTACGCTTTGAGGTTGTCCATGACGAAGTCATCGATGGGCTGGTACAGATACAGCACCTCTGTGCTCTGGTTGCCGTTGGTCTTGTTGGCCTTGAAGGACTCCATGTAAGGAGACTTCTCTGCCAAGCCACGGTGGGGCGCCACCAGGTAGTAGATCTGGCTTTGCCCTGGGGCAGTGCGCGAGACATACTCATCCAGAGTGGTCAGCTTGCCCGCAGGCATCTCGCTGCTCTCGAACAAAAGCAGCTTGCCGATGTCATTCTGGTAGATCTGCTCGGCGCAGGCTCCCTCCTTCAGGTACGTGCCGTGCTCCGCGAAGAACTTCTCGTACCCCTTGCGGTTTCGCTTCATCTCCGTCTCCAGGAACCGCAGCACGCGGCGTGTAAGCACCGTGCGGATGCGACGCATGAGTGCACTATCCTGCATGAACTCACGAGACACATTCAGGGGAATGTCCTCGGAGTCCACCACGCCTTGCATGAAGCGCAGCCACTCGGGCATGATCTTGCTCTCGGGCTCAATGAGCACCTTGCGGGAATACAAATCGACTCCAGGGCGCTGGCGACCAAGGCCGAATCCTTCCTGCACAAGCGTGAAATGTGACTGAGGGCGATCAGTGAGGCGCAGTAGAAAGCCGCGATCCACAGAAAAACCTCAGGACCACGGAGCATGGCGGCACCGCGGTTGCAATGTTCGCAGCCGGCTCTTCCGAAAGCAATGCCATCAGGCGTGCTAGCGGACTATTTAAGGCTGCGCTGGCGACAGAACCCCTGTGGGAGTGCCTGTCGCCTGGGAAACACAAGCTTCAACCATTCACTTTCATCACACACAAAAACGTACCTCGTTCACTTGTCCCACAAACAGCAGGACCTTCAGCTCGATGGGGGCATCCGCAGCGAAGTGCAGTGTCATCATGGGCTTGTCGTACGCTTTGGCTTTGTACTTGTAGAATTCCTCGTACTGCTCAGGGGTGACTTCACTCCTGGGCAGCGTCCACAGAGCTTGCACTGTGTTCACTTGCTTGTCATTCAAGAAGATCGGGAAGTTCACGAAGTTGCTGTAGCGCTTGATGATGTCCTCCACGGTGCTGGGGTTGCAGAAGTCGCGACAGGAATCCTTGAGCTTGAGTTCGATCTTGGTTCCTCGGTTCATGCCGTCTGCCTCTTGCAAATCGTAGGCACCGTCTCCAATGGAATGCCAGAGAGTTTCACCTTCTTGAGATGGGTCTGCTGAGCGCGAGAACACATTGATCTCGTCGGCCACCATAAAGGCAGAGTAGAACCCAACGCCAAACTGGCCGATGACGTTGGAGGCACTCCCGCCACTTGAGACTGCCTCGCGCTGGGACTTCAGGGTTTCAACGAATTGCTTGCTTCCGCTGTGTGCAATTGTGCCGAGGTTTTGCACTATCTCTTCGCGACTCATACCAATTCCGTTGTCAATGATAGTAAGAGTTCCTTCAGTGTCGTCGGTGTACATGCGGATGGACAAGTCGCCTTCGGCTTCGACAACCCTGTCTCCTGTGACCAGCTTGTGTCGAACCTTCTCACAAGCATCGCTCGAATTGGAAATCAGTTCACGAACGAAGACATGTCGGTCCGTATACAAAGCATTTGCAACAATGTCAAGCAGTTGTTTGGTTTCGGTTTGAAACTGGTGTTTTTCGACTGCGAGTGCGGAAATTGTGCTGACACCGGCCGAACAAAAAAGCATAAATGGCTAGAACGCAACACGAGAACGCGTGGGAAAATCCAAAAACGTACCTTGAGAACCAGTAGCAACTTTTGGCTCAGGAACTGCTGCACGAGCTGATTGCTGCGCAGAGGTGCCTGCTGAGTCTGATCCGGATGCCGAAGCCACCGTGCTACACTGTGCGGCAACACGCTGACCCCATTGGGATCGTCCAGCACCGTGAGGTGCTTTCAAAATTTGTTTGCTCAAAGCCTGGGCAGCATTACGAATGGCTGAAGTTGCCATCATGCTTGCTGGCTCATACGAAAGCGGGCAGCCGAGGCAGCACCACTTCCGCAGAAAATGAATCTGCTCGTACAATAAACGAACAGAAACACAAAGTGCCTTAAAATATTGTTGCATTTGTTGATTTTTCAAATATGCAATTCACTCGCGAGCTGCGCAGGTGCTGCACGTGCAGTGCCTGCAAAACATGTAAGGGGGGCTTGCAACGAGGGCGCCGCTGCATCTTGACTGTAGGCACACATGGCACCAACACCGGCACTGAGGCCAGTCAACAGCTCGTTGCTGACACTTGTGTCACTTCTTTCCAGACAGCAGCCGGCTGTGTGCAAGTCGGCCTGCACTCCTGTCCCGAGCTCGCGTGCCAGAGCTTGGGCCGGGAGTCACAGGCTTGCCACCCAGCTGCATGCCCCCTGCACGCTGAGCGGCGGCTATGGGATCCATTTCTGCAGCAGCCTGTCCCGCAGGTGCGTCTGTAGCGTGCTGTGAGCCACTGCCAAGCTGTAGCAAGTCAGCATCCTCGGCGAAGGGGGAGCCTCCAGAGGCAGCTGCCGCCATCAGGGGCTCCTGCTCCTGCTCAGAGCCTGCAATGTGGTTCTTGGGCTTTGTGGCTGTGCTCGGCCTGCCCAGGCCAAATCGCCCGGCTGGTGCAAGCTCAACATCCCCAAGCACATCTGCCCGAGGTCCCACGCCCACGTCATGCGCAGGCAATGCCGGGGCGGCAGCAGCAGAGACACTTGCCGAGGCAGTTGTACATGGACTAGGCGATGATGACGTCATTGCAATGCCTTGGTCAGAAATGTACCTGGGCCCGGAGGGGGTGGCTGCTGGTGAGCTCGCGTCAGGGCCGCTGCCATCAGCACTTGTCCCCATACGCCAGGCAGGGCGCAGATGCCCCACAGACGCATTCCATGCACAAACAGTTAGAGGCCGCACGCCTCTCCACAGGAAACCAACACAGCCGCCCAGCAGCACGCAAGCGTTGCTCTCTCCGTCAGGCTTGGGCAGGGCATCCGGGCCCAGAACAAAATTGGGGCGGCGTACGATGCACTGGAGACACCCCCACGTCTCCAGTGCTTTGGCTGCGTCTTGGCTTGGCATGATCCACCTCAAGTGGCCATGCACATGTAGAAAGCCCATGACAGCACCGCACAAGTGCCCAAGCAGACTGATGTTGGGCATGATGACTTGGATTGCAACCATCAGTACCCAAGGGTAGTACTTAGTGGGGACGTTGCACATGCCGTAGAATGACCTGGTGGGCACAAACGACAGAGAGCTCTCTTGCACTGCAAACCCAAACAAAACTCCTGAAAAGCCAACTGCTGAGTATACGAGCCACGAGGCTTGGCTGGTAACTGCCCAAAGAAGCACACAAGAGGCAATATACATGATGTTGGACAGCAGTAGGATTGTGATCGTTATGATGAACATCATCATCGTGCCGTATTGTCGCTCCTGCAGACGACGCAGAATGTGCTGAGCGGCATTGCGGATGAGTGTGAGGGACACGTACTAAAGAGGTACCGAGTGCATACAAGGTCATCATATTGAAACCAATATGCATCAAACCTCCATGAAAAAATGCGGCTGAGATAAGGCGATATGCCTGGCCAAGCCAGATGATTGGTAACGCCATGATGGAGAAATCATTTGGGTTGGGCTCAAACAAAAACTGAACAAAGAACGTGCCAATACATGCTGTCATGAAAACAATTGTGTTCATTGGAAGGTGGTCGAACATGCCACCACCTCGTGTGCTTTGCAGCGTCCTGGGAACTTCACCAGACATGCTGAGCTAGCTGCAGTGACGTTGGCAAAACTGCGGAACTTTCAGAGAAAGCCGGTTACTTGCTTGGTCGAAACCTGATGTAGCTCAGAAAGAGCTCAGCAGTCCAGCAACATTATCTTGAGGTTAGCAGGGCAGCAGCAAGTATGATTGATGCACGTTCTGCAGACACTTGGTTACTGGTTGCACAAAGCGAATTCCAATCAAAGGGGGGCTGCATATTCAGTGCGCACTGCTAATTCACCAAGCACTAGTACCCCAGAGCTGCCAGCCAATATACGCTCACAGAACCAGCAAGATTTATCCACTAATCCACTAATCTGCACCATCTGGAGGACCCGGTCGCCGGAGGTGCAGCAGCCGGAGCTGGCGCTGCTTTGTAAGCAGACAACCCAATAGCCTGGTGGCGGCTTCATAGCCCCCAACTGCTGCCGACCGCAGCATCCG
>Ga0307982_1003985_pt1 | contig 11727 bp, 8 predicted proteins | sample OrgLakmetagen989_FD_201847 | JGI IMG/M metagenome (GOLD analysis project Ga0307982, IMG submission 201847) | Saline water microbial communities from Organic Lake, Antarctica - #989 | ecosystem: Environmental > Aquatic > Non-marine Saline and Alkaline > Saline | place: Antarctica: Organic Lake... | reverse complement strand
AGCAGCTACGTGATCCATACTACATTAGCAAGAAAGAGGACAGGCGGTGCTGAGATCGGCTGGCGCCCGACGCCTGAGAAAAACATTGAGACGATGCCCTTCTGGGGCAAAAATAGCCCGGAGAAATGCCTCGTGGACCTGGGACGTGATACACGAACGAGCACTCAGTCCCGCCGACTTGTTCGGAGGAAAGACGCCAGCTGGAGCCTAAATTGGCCTTCTGGAGCAAATTTGCTAGCGCGAAAGCAGCCCATGTACTTTTTTGGTGCCTCTGTGACTACTGTGAGCTTGTTTTTCTTTGTTATTGGGAGAGTATTAACTAGACTAGACTACACCACTGAAGGTACCCATCGACTACTCAAGGTGGAGGGCCTTGCGAGGGTTTCGAAACACGCTGAAAAGACGGCCACGAGTAGCGACCGTGGCGTTTGATGGAAGATATATGGGTTAAACTCTATGATAGGGATGGACCGCTAGGCCACAAGCGGCCCGCTAGAACGTTGATGTTTGTATTCTGAGGGGGGCTTCTCGATTCACTGCCACTCTGCGGACGAGGACGGAGTTCCTGTCCTGCCAGGGCCTCTCATGGCCCGGGGACAGAACAATAGGCGCCCTGCGCGCTGAAAGGCAAATTTTGACCTCAGCCAATGGGGCTTCGTTCTCCGCACGTCACGAGCTACGCTCGCGCGCCTTCCTCTTTTCTGCTGAGTGCGCGCTACCCACAAATGCCTCGCTTTTTGTAATTTTCTGAGCCCTCCCCCGAGGGGGGACTGGATTTAGTAACTAACAGGCAGGGTGTCATCTATTTTTGTTTTGCAATTTTTGCGAGAGTTTTGGCCAATGCCCCTCCCCCTCATGATACACTCCGCACTTGCTTTGTTTGCGCAACGCACGCGCATTCCCACTTCTGCCCGCAGCATTGGCTTTTGTAATTTGGGTTTGTATTAGCTCGAGTTCGAGTTAGCTTTCGTGGGTATACGAGCCGAGGATAGGGGGTGGTGAAAAGATGACGTATGGCAGATCTCCCGAGCGGCATCTGAAGTATTTCGGCCTCGTAAAAGGCTGCGGAAAAGCGATCACCTTTTCGGAATGGGCAACACTAGCACAGGACCGCGCTGGCTAGCTTAAGCTCGTCACGAAAGTGCCATTCGAAATTGGCAAACCGCAGCTACGGCCGCCCCGGTGCAATACCAGGGTCACGCCAGAGGAGAAACGGAAATTTTTTTCTGATCCCGAGGGGGGACTGGATTTAGTAACTAACAGGCAGGGTGCCATCTAGTTGGCGTCTACTGAGCCCCCCGGGCCGAACTGGAAGCCAGGCTCGAGGTACATGTAACAATCGTAAGCGGTCTCTTCGGCGTAATTGCTGCGAGCACGGGGGTGCTGGCTTTGGTCCCGTGGGGCGTTCGGGGCTTGTACGAGACCTCGGCGGTCGAGCATAAGGCGTGCCCACCCACGATGGACGGTGAACCCCCACGCGCGATACAGCACCCGGCGGTAATATGCCTTAATCGTCTTCGAACCCTTGTTACCGTAGTAAGAGAGGTCCTCGGCTGTCAGCGCGTCCGCGATTACATCAGCAAGGAGGTCGACATGCGATGACATCTCCCCGAATGCACCAACAATTGGTCCGAGAACTAACCCCTATCAACCGAAGGTGCTCAGCTCCGCGTCAAATCCGTCTCGTTGATCCCCTCCTAGCCGGGTGTCGAGGTCATTGGCTTTCTTGTGGTAATCTTGGTTGACGCGCACTTGGCGGGCGTTGACAGCTGCGTTGGATTCACCAGTGTGATCGTCGGAATAGGCGCCTCCTGGGCTCCTGGGAAGAGGGTCTTGACGTCAACGAGAGTTCCCTTGGAGCACAAGGGGGGCTCATCGGCCGTCCGAGCTTCCTCAAGTTTGGAAAGGCGGTTTGTTTGTTTGATTTTTTTTTTTCCTGAGCGGTTTGTTTTTGGCTAGGCGCGCCCGCGAGACAGCAACGGCGTGCTCGCTTCAACGCAGAAACAGGCATAGTAGAGACCTGAATCTGGATCCAAAATTTATTTCGTGAACAGTTTCCACTTAAGAGAGGGTTGGAAGTCCTACTCTCGGCGCACTTCCTATTTGCGATTTTGAATTGCGCGCATTGCATGCGCGTGTACTTCTGCCTGCAGAGCCCGCAGCGCTGGCTTCTGACTTCTGTGTCATTTGGGTTTGTGTTAGTTCGATTTCGAACACAAATAATCAAGCATTTTCTGAGCCCCCCGAGGGGGGACTGGGGTTTAGTAACCAGCAGACAGGGTGCCATCTAATCGGCGTCTACAGTCTACAGAGTCCCTCTGGCCGGGCTGGAAGCCAGGCTCGGGGTTCATATAAGAGGAATACAATTGTTGATGACTGCACGCTGCTTGGATTGCCCACCTCAATGTCTAATATAGATAGTGTCGTAAATAAGTGGCGAGTTTCAATCGCTTTTCTTTTGCGAACTAAAATTTGAATGGTACGCCAAGAAACAAAAAGTACTCATGCCTCAGAAAGCACATAAAGAGGACTGCACAAGGAACTCTTTCTCGGTGATAAGCTCAGTACATGAACCCGTTAGAACGCAAGTTTTCCTGCAGAATGATTTCCTTGCACGCATCAAACACAAACTTCATCTGGTCGCTATCGGTTGCGCATGTCACGTGCGTGAAAATTTGTTTCTGTGCGGTAAAACAAGACATAGAAGCAGAATAAAGAACGCAACGTGAACATAGGAAGAAGTGAGCATCAATGATTTTATGAAGTCGTGGCAGCTGCTCACTCAGATTCTCTATTCACACGTGCGCGACTTTCATACGAGTCGGCAAACCCGTTCCGCACATCAGTTTTTGCACGAAGTGCACCAAGAATCATTGTCACATCCTCAAGATCTCAGCCTCTGTTTGGAAGTCATCAGGATTATTCATACCTGGCCATTGGTGTTTTGCGAAGTGAACTTTTCTTCAAAGTACCGCACGCCGTCTTCGAAATCGTTGGGTTTCCCATCATAGTCCTGAAAAGCCGGCTGAGCAGCGATTTCCACTTTTTTAATCTTCGTCGTGAACAAGTCTCGTTTGTTGAGGAACAGCAAAATGGACGTCGACTCGAAACAACTGGAATTGTATTAAAAATGGTAGCAAATCACAAACAGGAATCATCGATTAGGTACCCGACTAAAAACAGAGCGCAGGCAACAAGCTTGAACAACATGCCTCTTCGACCACTTGATGTCGAAGCACGTATACGAAGACAAAGATATAAAGGGAGCTGAATCTCCATATGCATTCGAAGCGGCACCTTTGCGAGCAGACCCATTTGAAGAGCTGGATGGCGTCGACCATGCGGTTTTCGGTTTCGTCTTCGAACAGCGCCTGGTCGTACTCCGAGAGCGCGGCCACGAACATCACCGCGTGCACGTTGTCGAAGCAGTGGATCCACTTCTTCCGCTCGTTCTTTTGCCCCCCCACGTCGTACATGCAAAACGTCGCGTCTTCCACCGTGTACTCCTGCGAGGTAATCCCCGTAGTTCGGATACGGCACAACAGCACCTCTTCGACACTCGGTACGTAGCCCGGTTGAATCATCTAAATAGGATAAAGGGGACGAGCAAGCAAAAGAAAAAAAAACAAGCACAAGAAGCAAGAAACGATAAAGTAATCTGATTGTAACGAAAGGAGAGAAACAACATGTTCCATTCTTCAGTCCCTATTTCCTCATGTCGCAGCCACCACTGTCGTGTCCCTCTCCCCCGCCGTTCGGACTAAAAGGCCTTCAGGCCCTCAGTACCCCCTACCAACCGCACAGGAATCCCGGCACAGTCCAAACACGCGCACTGCACTTACGTTGTCAACGTTTTCGATGAACTTGGCGAAGGACTCGTTGACCTGGAGGGTGCTCCTCTGGTTCCACGCTTCTTGAATCGCCGGGTCCGCCCACAGGGCCTTCACGAAATCCGCCATGCTGCGCACATGTAAGAAGGAGAACGGAGTGGTGTGATAACGTCATCAAAAGCATAGTACACGCACGTTGATTGCAAACAAGGCCATATTCGGTTTGAATTATAAGTACAACATTGACCCCGACGTAAATGGTGGCGGGCTAGCGCAAATTTCTTTCAAGGTAGGGAAAATATTCTTACGCACGGGGGGACGAAGAAAGGAGCACAGAAAATAACGTTTGCAAGGACAAGCGCACTAGTGCATACACTGCAGTGCTACTTCAAACGAGCATGTACTAGGGCTTCTGCTCATCAAAGCAGCATTAGGCAGCGTAATGTGACAATTGTTGGTGCATAGGCTTCATTCAAACTTTTTTTACTCCAGCCCCCCACCCCCAACTGCTGAACAGAACAAGTAGACGCACACTCTTCTAGCTTCAAGAAGGGACACGCGCACCTTTTATCAGGGGCTTGAAACACAACAGGCTCCTGCAGAAGTTGCTCCCACAACGGTTGCGCTTCGGGTGTCAGTTTCGACTCCAATTCCAGGTCGATGACCGCCTGGCAGAGCACCTGCAAACCCTCCATCATGTTGAACCCAATTTTCGGTAAAAACTTAACCCTTTCGCCGCCGTCAAAGCCAACGCCGTATAATATCCGCATCTGCTTAAAAAGTGTGCTTTTCCCGGATTCGCCCGCGCCCTGAAAGGTATAGCAGCACCCAAAGTGAAACCAATGTTGTGGACATACTTGGAGACAGGTCATTCAAACAAAGGATGTATGGCATAGCTGCGGCCATTGGGTATACAGGAATAAGCTAGCCACTTACAAGTAAAAGCAGCTTAATTTTTTCCTGCTCTTTCTGGAACTCCTGGGCATTGCTCGTCTCAATCTGTGAAAAGGCGCAACAGCAGGACATAAATAGGTTAAGATCGCTATGAGGACGCCATGCTCATGAGGACAGGCATAGCACCTTGGAATTCGCTGACAGCGCAGCTTTCTGCTGAGGCGTTAAAGATGACTGGCACATCCCCATGTTTATGAGGCAGGCCAAGGCGCTTCGCGCCCACGCCGGATCAAAGGTGCACGGCCAATCGACCAATTGACCACGCGCAAATGTTATTTGCACAGACACAGGCCGCCCACCACATGCACCAAGTACCGGTGGCAACGCGGAAACCATGAATTATTTTCTTCTTTTCGGTATGATTCATGATTCATAATCTTCGGGGTTTCTAAGCTCCGAAGCACAGGAAACTACGTAACAAAAACGAGCTTGACTGACTGATGACTTCGTCGCGAAGTGGTCAGCCCAGGAGCTACGCAGCTAGCAGCCAACTAAAGCTCCCCTTTATACTTCCTCAACTGTACGTATTCGTGGGAATCGCGCTCGTGACAAGTGCACTAATGTGGGTTTTATGTGTTTGGGCTGACACATCATCTCATACGTTGTCCTCTACATCTCATACGTTGTCCTCTACATCATCTGCCAGGAAAGCTAAAGTGTCGTCGACGAGATGCAGTTTATCGCTCTCGCTCGGAGGCTGGTGCCTCCTCTAGCTCGAACAAACTTCTCGCCGCTTGCTTCGCCCGTAAAGAATGTTCCGACGTTTGCTAGCTCTTTCTTGCAAGGTATTCCGGGAATCCCGGTGCGCTTCATGGGCAAAGGGGCCAGGTCGCACTCTTCGTCGAAGAAGCGCTTTAAAGTGTCCAGCAGCGGCCGCCTCGTGAGGGCTGGTGCTGGCAAGAGCCACAACACGGGGAAACATTCCCGAAAAATCATTCGCAACCGAGGCTTTACGAAGGGCTTCGGGTGCCGCCAAATGGAAAGGAACATCCGGAAAACCATGTCTTTACCGACTATCTTTTAGGCCCAAGCGAAGTGCCTCGCAAAAGTGTCGGAGAGCTATCTTTTGCCCGCGCGTGCACCTTAGCCTAGAATTGCTTCTTAAGTTTTATTTGCCGTTGTAAGCCTCTTCGCACGAGCAGGGAATCTGCTGTTACTGCGAATTAGCTTGTGCCTTGAACTGTAGTTCCAGTAAGCTCCAGTTCGCAGTTCCAGCTTCTAAAGACTTTGGTTAATAGTTCATATTCAGAATTCGGCATTCATTTGCGCAGTGCCCTCGGAGAGAGAATCCGAGGAAGTCACAGAAGTTCCGTCGGTATCAATTAGCCCTAGCATTTCTTAGTTTCCGCGTGATTCGAATTCAATTCGCATTCTGACATTCCTATTGCTGGGGACTGGGGACTAAATAAATAATTACGATTAGAAGCCAGAGCAAGGGAAGCAAGAGAATTGTCGCTGCACGGCTCCCTATATAGTCTCTATATTGCTTCGCTTTCGACAGTCAAAGACCCGCGATACCTCGCTCCTCGAGGCCGGACATGTGGGTCCGAGGGAAGGTAAGTCGTAGCCACCGAGTCCGTTGACGACTGGCGGCTGAAAGGCGCGGCTCTACCGCGCGACTTCGAGGGCGCTCCTCGCACTTCCCCGTTGCCTGCATCTCCGTCGAGGCACGTGCCCTGCAGCCCCGCCACCAAAGGAGCGACGTCGTCCACGCTCGCGCTGCGCTTGTCCGCGGCTCCACTGCGCGCTCGCCTGGGCGTGCTTCCGTTGGAAGGCGGTCGCGAGCTCCGCCTCGGAGTAGGGCCTCGGCTCGTGCTCGCAGCCGACGAGGAAGCACTCTCACCTCCGGAGGGTGGATTCGAGGGGCGCTGGCTGCCGAAGGGGTTCTGGCTGGGCACCCGCGGCGGCACCGACACTGTTGTAGCCGCTGCTGAAGCTGCGTGTTCGTCGGAAGCCTGAGAAGGAGTACCCGAAAAGCTTGCAGCAGACAAGGTACTCAAGTCTGAATCGCGCTTGCTTCCATCTTTCGAGGACTGGTCAGTACTTCCTTTCGTGCTGTTTGCTGCGATTTGCTTCTCCATGGCAGCTACTACTTCTTCAACTGACGAAAAGCCCATCAGGACGCAGCGCTGCCGCAACTCCTCGTCTAGCGCAGACATCGGCAGCGGCGACTGCGGCAGCATGGGGCTCCGCGCACCGGGAGGGGGCAAAGCCGACACTTGACGATCGTGCTCGGGATGCTGAGACTTCACGTGCGAGCGAGGCGGAGGTGCGGAAGCTTCCACACTTGTGAGGAGATGTTCGGGTGCTTTAGACACACCCTTGTCTTGCTCCTTGATTGACACACGCGAACTTTCTTTATGCGCTTCAGCTGCGCCTGTTGCTGCAGCTTCTATCGGCGCGTCGGTAGTCACAGGTGGTGGTGCCAGAGCAGCTCCCCACAGGTGAGGATTTTGCTTGGCTTTGATGATGTACCGGATCAGCGTAAGCACTTCGCCCAAGTTCAGGTCGCCCGTGTCGTCCTGGTCGAACAACAACACCACGTTCTCGATTTGGTCTAGAGTCAGGGAGAGGCCCAAGTAGTCATGGATCAAGTAAGTCACCAGCGGCGAAATTTCGTTCAAGTCCAAGCGCCCCTGGGCATCCACGTCGATGGACTTGAAGATGAGCCGCCACATTTCCACGCGATCGTCATCAAAGAAGTCCCCCATGTCCTCTTGCAGCACCGCGATGTGCCCTTTGGTAGCCAGCTGGTCATGCCGCTCGTTTTCAAACTTGTTGGACGCTTGCTCGAATTTAATCGCCACCACGCCAATCAACATGGTCGGCAAAATGAGCGCGCCCACGATGATCACCACCAAGAAATAGGCGAAGCCCACGAACCCAAACGCCTTCGGGTCGGTGCACGCCAGAGAGCCTTCGGTGCCCCCCAAGGGGTACCCGAACTGCCGGGGGAAAGTGGCGCAGTCGTACATGTTGATCCGCAGCGTGGCGTCCCAAACGTCCTGCGTGGTGATCTGGTAGGTGGTAAAGGTCGCCTGCAGCACCGAGCCGTAAAAGAACGGGTCGTGCTTCTGGAAGAGGATCATCCCGCAGCACGACGCGATGTAGTTGAAGATGAACATCAGCAAGACCATCCACCCGACGCTCCCAAAAGCTTCCAGAAGCGAATCGACGATGGACCGCAGACGAGGCAGCGCTTTCGCGAGACGAAACACCCGCAGCAAGCGCAGCAAACGAAACACCACGAAAAAGTCGGACTGAAACACTTGCAAAAGGCCGAGCCATCCGTTGGTGACGATCAAGAAATCGAACCTGAAGTTGAATTTTCGAACGATTGAGGAGTAGGTGGCTAAAGAAGTGGAGGATGTTATGTAAGCACACAGTTTAGAATGGTTCGTAAAGAGCGTCGTAGGCAAACAAGCGATTTTCTAGCCTTTGCAATCACTCTCTACTTGTATTCTCGTTCAATTCGACTTCGTAACGTGCTTTCTCTGACTCGCTCTAACTGTTGTGTTTTTCACAACTTACACGTTCCACGAGTCTTTGAAGTACACTTGCGGGTGCTCTCCGCAGGCCACGATCCGCACCGCTGCTTCCACGGTAAACACCACCAGGCACACGTTGTCGATCACCTCCAACAAGTTTTGGTCCCCGCGCTCGTCGGCTGCTAGGCCCACGGTGAAGCCCGCGATGCAAATGCACAGGGTGACCAAGTTCTGAAAGTACGGCGACTCGGTGACCCCTTCGCAGCGTTTGCTGAGCTCGTGGTACTTGGTTCCGAAAAAGCCTCGTTTCTTCTTCTTCTTCTTCTTCGGTCGACCGAGCTTGTCCAACGAACCGCCGAGCTGCGTGCTGTCGCCGCTCCTCAGCGACTCGTTGAAGCCGCTGGACAAAAGCGCTTCGAGGATGTTGCGGATGTCTCCAGGAGTAGGCGCCGCTTCGTGGGGTTGCAACTGGTGCTCGACGAGGACGCCATCGTCGTTGCCCTTGATGTAAAACACCGGCGCCGTGGGAACACTCGCATTGGCAGCAGGCGCAGGTGCGGCACCAGAATAGCCCTGAGAAGATCCGCTGACGTCACTCTCAGCTTTCACGGACGCCCCCAGGCGCTCTTCTTCATCTTCGCTGCCTTCAAACGAGTCGCTGACGGCTTCTGCCGGTGCGCCGCCGCCACCCATTGGAGCTGTGCTCGCAGCTTTCACGGCTCCGGCAGCTCCAGGAGCCTCGTCTTGGTCCCGAGGCTCCTGAAACGCGTCCTTGAATTCTTCTTTTCGAGCTTCGAGCAGCGCCTGCGCCCGAAGGATCGTGCCAAAGGTGCGCGTGCGTGTGGACTCTAGCTTCTTGTGCTCCACAGCCGTGTGGTCTACCTCATGGTTGTGGCTCTTGTGCGCGTGGCTGCTGCCGTGGTGGCTCCGGCCAACCGGATCGTTCCCCGACTCCCCGACTTCCATCGCACGGTCCACGGCCACTCTCAGCGGGTTCGCAGGGTCGTCAAATACCCCTGACTTGAGGCTGTCGATTTGGGTGGCGTAGTCCTCCATTGCCAGTTGTTCCTGGTGGTTCTGGTAGCCCGTAAACATCCCAATAGTGATCACGCCAATGAACAGGCTCATGATCACCATCCCCGACACAATCGTGTACACGACGAAGTACAGCACCGTGAAAACAGGCTGCGCGGCGGGCTCGGAACACACCCAAGTGGGGAGGCCACCGGTCAATGTCGCATGCTTGACGATGTCTCGGCTGGAGCCTTCCTCTGAAGGTTGGTAGCCGTTGACGTAGCCGTTGCCGCTGAACACGTCGCAGCCGTGGTAGGAGACCAGAGCGATCGCCGACCAGTTGCAGAAAGTACTCACTTGGAAGAGGGTTAACATTGCCATAGGCACAGTGCCAAAATTGGCGGGGTCGTTGAGTCCAAATAGAGTTACTCCCAGCACCGCGAAGATGTAAATGACGAGCACGAGCAGCAGCAGAATGTACCTGTTCATTTCAAAGAGGGAAAAGCACAAATAGGGGAAGATAATTTAAATACACGTGATTGCCGAACAGCACAAAGTAGGAATTAAAAAAAAATCCAAGTGGAATGCAGACTGAAGGTTGAAGTTAAATTTCGCTAGCGCCAATTCTGTCCACCTTCATTTATTACACACAACCCAACAGGCCCCTCGTCTAAAACTCTCCTTACCACACGCTGTCGAGCGCAGCCGCGAGGCCGTACAAAATCACTTTCAGCTCCGGCACGAATTGAATGAAGTCCAGGAGCCGCAAGAGCCGAGCCAGCCGAAGCACTTTCACGTCGGACACGTCACTGTCGGCGCCCACGAAGGGGGAAAACGCCACCGACACCACCACCAGAGCGAAGTCAAAAGTGTTGAAGGACCCGTCGTGCTTGGCCGTGAAGTACAGCCAGGGGCGCGAGCCACAGCCCATGATTTTGATGATGCACTCGCCGAGGAAGACCCAAAAGGTAAACACCTCCAACCACGCAATGGCTGACGCAACGCCGGCATGCTCTTGCTCGACCCCATCGAGGCCGAGGCCAATGGCTAAGCCCACGCACACGATGTTCAGCAAAATGAAGCTGTCGAAGTACTTGTTCTTCACCACTCTGTAGGATTCAGGGAAAGCAACGAAAAGAGTCAACGTGTAAGTGATTTGTATCACGGAACTCAATTTCTTTAGAGGTAGCTCAAGAGCGGCAACAGAGGTGCCCATGCCGAACTTCAGGCCAATAAATCCCCGTGGAAGCATTTACCCCCTTCAAAAATACCGCTATAGAAAAAGTTGACGCTCGAGCCTCTGCAATGTAAACTTACAATGTGTTGAGGTAGTATGCAAACAAATCGTAGTAATAGAGGCACTTCGTGCTGAATGGAGCGTCCTGAGGCGGCTCCGCCAAATCTTCCAGCTCGTAGTGCAAGTAAAACCACGGGTATTGCTGTTCGACGTCACCTTGAGCATCGCCTTTGCCCTTGATCGCTGTTGCAACAGGCAGAAGAGGCAACGTATTTGTAAATGAATGCAATCAATTCAATTTCCTCGATAATTTAAGCAGCAGGCGTAATAAAATAGGTACACATGTATGAAACAGCACGGTCAAATAGGCAAAAAGGACGAGGAAGCAGCATCGAACGGAGAAAGTGGGCGTCAGGAAGAGGCACCTGGGCGATCTTTGTCAACGAGATCCTGTATATACTGCTCGAAAGGCGACTTCGCGGTCTTCTTTTTCCGCTTCTTCTCCCTTTCCAGCACTATTTTAAGTGACGCCATATGCGCGACGCCCGGCATGTTGCCGACCGGAACCCCAAACGAGAAAGATCACTCGAAGCTGCCGATACGTTGGACCTAAGCCTTCAACAATAGAGCGCGCTGCTATGGTGTCATAGAGTATTCGTAATATCAACAGAGCCGACACCAAGCCTAGACGAGGGAATTTCAGGGCGTAGCAGAGGCAATTCTGTATGTAACCGGCTTTACTTTCTACATGGACTTGAAAACTAAATTTCCCGGCACACTCGGCTTTTGGCAATTTTTGCAACGGCACTTTCTTTGCTGCCACAATGAAAATTCACCCGTTCATCTATACAGAGCTCACGTTGGGGCACCGCGATACCGCGATATATACGCGCTCTATAATTTTAAGGCTTGCTTTTGATTAAAACATGCCGCGCACAACTGGCTTGATTGCCTTGCTCTCAATTCAGGCCGCAGCGCAGGCGCCTTCTGTGAAATACTTGCAAGACAATTACCGAAACGAATACGATGGTAAGACCTCAGTTTAGGACATGCACGCCGTAATATACTTTCTACCTGCAGTAGCTGTATTCCTGAAACTACTCACCAATCCGCCCTGGCGCTCCTCACGAATCAGATAAATTCAAAGCAGCGCCAACGGGCGTGTCCCAAGCAGCTCATCTAATTGCGTCTGAGGAATTGCCTA
>Ga0307982_1003984_pt1 | contig 11731 bp, 12 predicted proteins | sample OrgLakmetagen989_FD_201847 | JGI IMG/M metagenome (GOLD analysis project Ga0307982, IMG submission 201847) | Saline water microbial communities from Organic Lake, Antarctica - #989 | ecosystem: Environmental > Aquatic > Non-marine Saline and Alkaline > Saline | place: Antarctica: Organic Lake... | reverse complement strand
AGACAGGCCCCGAAGGGCCGGAATTAGAAGACTAACAGGTAGAGAAGAAAAGCAAAGCAGCGCAAACTAGACCTAAGAAGCTAATCAGGCGCACATGCCCGAGTGGCCATGGAAGTGATGGTAGCGTTGAGTTTTTGACGTGAGGATGAGTGTGGAGTGTGGAGGTGGGGGTGGAGGAGCAGGAGTTGAGAGCTATTATCACAGCGTTTAGCGTTTAGATGGAAGGGAACTACGAGAATATGCAAAGCGGCTCAGGCACAGGCACAGGCACAGGCACAAGACACAGCGGCACAACAAAAGCAATGGGGCCATGTGTACACGCACTGCACATGCAGTTTTGAGACAGACCGACAGGCCCCGAGGGGCCGGAATTATTCGCGTGGCTTGTTGAGCTCGGGTGCGAAATACGGATCATAAAAATTGTACGGAGTGTACCGAAGTACTTTTCGGGGAAGTGAAGGCACGGCATGGACCAATGGACCATCTTTTTCGGACCGCACCCAGGTTTTAGGTTTTCGCGGTTTTCGGACCGCAATCACGGAAGGTACGGAGATTCCGGATGATCTCGCGTTTCGGACCGCGGACCGTAACCGGTATCCCACCGGTACATGTAATTCGCACCCAATTTGCTAAAGTTTTTTACATAGCCCTTGAGGGGTCGTAAGCCAGAAGTAGAAGTAGAAGTAGAGGGACAATAGGCAGGATGGGAATTATAAGATGACGTTGCGTGCAGCGTGTGGCCAAAGCTATAGACTTGCCTAAAGAGAAAGAAAACGCATATTCAAGTTATCATTTACGATTCACGCAAACGACCACCATACATGGCGGCTATGAGAGAGCCATGGAATATGGGGCTATATATGTGGCCCTTAGTAAATGGCCCGTTCCTCAAAACTCTGAGAAATTTCTTCAGGAAAATATGTCCGTTGTCTTGAGTGTCGAGAAAACGAAAGTACTTTTGCTCCTGTGGGGAATACGCATGCCTCGGTCAATCGAACTCGTTCGTACTGAAATATTTTTTTTCAAATCAGGCATTTATCATATTCCCTCTTGATTATGGCGCGAGGCAAAGGGGTTTTCCCAATGAAGACGAGGAAGCTATGCTTTGTTTCATCTTTGGCCCATTCCACGCCACGCTCGCCTGTAAAGGTCATGTGTACGCCCTGGCAGACCAATTTGTGTTTCTGGCCGTGCACCCAGAGGAAGCCTTTCATGCGATAGAGCCCACCACCGTGTTCTTGCAAAAACTCGGGGAGCCATGCGTTGAATTTGTCGATGTCTACTGGCCTGTCCTTCTCTGTCAACGTGAAAGTTTCCACATTGGATTTGTGTGCCGCTGAAAACATACTGCTCTGGAATGTTCCATCAACACCAATGGTACCTTGTGCATTGGCAGTATTGTTTGCATCCGCTTGCGCTTTCATCGCACTACCAGGTCCTGGTGGCAGTTGCTCTGGGATCACTTGACACTTGAGGTCAAAAGCTTTGAGCCCAAGCAGCTGTGATACTTGAAGCTTGCCCATCGTGGAAGTGAGCACAGTTGCAGCGGGATTAAGTGATTGGGCAATTGCGCATACGGAGGTCAGTGACGTGGCAGTTGACGATCCTTCAGCTGCGGGCTGCAACAAGTCACATTTGTTTACAACAATGCGGTCAGCGCACGCAATTTGCTCGCGAACTTCATCTCTACCCACAACGACCACTTCACCCACGGGAAGCTGTTCGCTGCTCGACGAAGAAGATGGAGGTGTCTGAGGTGGCGCCACTTGCAAATGTTCGTGGACATGCTTTGCATCCACGACAGTTACGACAGCGTCGAGGGTCGCTTGCCGCCTCACTTGTGGGTCTGCAAAAAAGAGTTGAACGATAGGGCCAGGAAGTGCTACGCCAGTGGTTTCAATTACAATGGCGTCAAACGCTCGACCAACTTCGCTTTCTTGCAAAATAGACTTGTCTCCGAAAATACACTTGGTTAAAATTGACATCTCTTTGCGCATGAACTTCACCGCCTTGGGCGCCTTCGACGCAGCTGCCACCTGAGCACGCGAATTCAAAAATACGATTAAGCACTTAGCAACAGTAACCACGCACCCGCTTGACTGCTCAGGTACACACCTCCTTCTTGTTTCGGTTGAGCTGAAGTTTGAGGACTCGACCCAAATCAGCGCGCACGCTACAGCATACGCAACCATTCCTGAGCAGAACAACGTCCTCCTGCCCAACCTCGGATTGAGTTACCAATAAGTCATGATCCACCCCAACTGATCCCACCTGCCGCAAGGAACAGAGGTGGGTACTCAGCGTATGTAATCAAGAAACGCATACGATATTTATCGTCTCGAATAGACGCAGGCCCATAGAGTGTTACCTGTAGTAGCTAACATAACCAAAAATTCTTTGGCACTCAATCCGTTCGTAGGCGATATAAGCAACTATACTCCAGTACATGCAAAATTCACACCTCATTTTCGATGACCAAAATCTTGAGGCCGTGAGCTTCACGAAGAAGATTCGAAATCATTGTTGTTTTACCAGCACCCAGCCAACCCGTCACGATGGTTACAGGAATTGCATTGCGCGCTTCAGCCTGTTCACCCGTTTGAATCATAAATGAGACGAGTAACTCAAGAACAGAAACATAATGGAATCAATTGAAAATAATGAAGCGCTACTGTGACTTCTAAAGTTTCTGATGCCTACTTGTTGATCTTCCTTGTCGATCTCGAACTTCAACCAGATCCCAGCAAACAACACGAGGACAGCACAAGCAAGCCCGATGGCCCACTTCGATGGCAGACCGAAGGCGCGGCTCGCGGCCTGGGCTGTCCAAAGCGCACACATCGCACCAGTCCCAAAGAAACGCGCACGAAGCATGAGCGTGGAAGTCCAACCATCTCGGTCATATCTCCACAGCATGTAGTGTAGACGGTCTTGGCGCTGTTGTCGTTTCAACTCATTTGGAGACTTGCCATATTCTATAGTTCCAATTTTAGGCACACCAATTGTAGATACAAAATTTTAGAAAATATCCGCAACTTGAGAGAAGCACAGCGAATAACACATTGAGGCTGAAGTGCAATTGGCGAGCCACTGAAACAAAGAAATGAAAACTATCAGCTAACTTTCGAAATAAATCGCACAATTACCTCGCAGGAATTTACTCGATGAGACCATCAAAATTATGGTGATGAGCGTTGCAGCTTGAGTAAGCGGGTCAGTTTGTAACAGCTTGAGCATGCTATCGTAGACGGGCTTGTATATTTTGGGCATGTTTATATTCTATAACCACAAAGCTTCAGTATAGTTTGCATGAAGACTGAGACGGATACAGTTTGTTTATTCTTTCCCTGGACAGCACCGTAGATTCAGGGTCTCGGTGGCTAACGCTAACAACTCTCAGTTCCTTCAATTACACGAGGAGTGAGTGAGGAATTGGGCCTAGAATTGTTCAGCAGCCGCCTGCTGGTGCGCCGCCCTCTTCCAAGCAGCGTCTTCTATGATGCAAATGATATAGTACGTACAATAGCTGTTTGGTACTGTACGACACTACGACACCCGACACGTGTACAGTATGTACTGCAGAAACACGAACACACAGAACCCAAAACCTGATGTGTCCAGTACGACGAACGACGAAGAAAACCGCGCGTACTGTAGTATCTACTATCTGTCCTGTAATTAGTTATTAGTTAATTACGTCAACCCCGAGCCTGGCTTCTGGGCTGGACTTGAGTATTGAGTATTAATGTACTGTGGTGCCGTCTAGATGGATCCCTGCCCTGCGTATATCGTATACATCAAAAACAAGGCTAATTCTTAGGGAATGCGACAAACCACAAACGAGCACGCAAAGCACTCCACATTGTCCGTAAACCATGCAAGGGGATCTGGACGACGTGATTTTACGATAGGTGGCACTGAGAAATGGGATGGTGGATATGGTAAATGATACCACATATATTTCCATATCCTAGAACACCTACACCACAACCAAAGTAGCTAATGACGGTGCACTTTCATTTCGTGTTGTGCCTGCTGCATTCCCACTCAATCAAAGTTTAAGCTCTGCAAGTCTCACAATGAATAACAGTTATGTATCTGTGCAAAGTTCTGACGTGGTAAATATTATTACTAATCAATTTCACCAAAAATTTCTCTGTGAACATTGCCAGATGACACCAAATTACGTTGACAAATACGTTGCTAAATGTTCAGATGCCACAGCGAATACTAATTCATCTTCCTGAAGGGTAAATGATACCACATATAATACCATACCCTAGTACCATAGAGTTATTGGGGTTATGATGGGAATTAAGTAGTGGTGTGGTAGTTGGTATGGGTTGGTATTATCTATCAGTGCCGCCATATCAAGAAGGACCTCCAATTTTAAAACATTAACGAACTAAAATACATGCAGCCGAGCCGTTGGAGAGGAGGGGAAGAAATGTCTTGACGATGTCTCTTATCATGTGCTCGTTGGAAACATGAATAGTACCCAGCGCCAAACTTCGTGAAGTTCCTCTTCGGCGTCAGTTCCTCTAGTTTACACGTGGGAGTGGTATTTGCTTTATTTTCGGTGCTGGCCAATGCCCTTTGCGAGGTAGTTCTTTTATATACCCAGCCATCTATGCAGCTCTTCGATATTTTTTCTGAGGTGCATAATTTTTTACCTCAAGGCTTGTCACCTTTTTAAGTTCGAAATGTATGCTACGAGCCCTTTTATAAAAGCACCAAAATACTCGCCCGGTCCTCGAAGAATGTACTTGTTTCAATAATCATCCAGCAATAATAGCTGAAAGTAATGAAGATATTGACGACTGACGGACAAACATTATTTTGGTAAACACTTCAAAGGTGGTGAAACATGATATTTTTCAGAAGTGCCACGCAGTGGTGTGGTGACTAAGTCAAATTTCTTACATTTACAGCAGGTCGAAAAAATTGACAACAGGGTCAGAAAGTCCATCAATACATTTTCAATACATAAAAGATTTAGTTGTTTGATTCAAGCAATTGTTTGTTAGGATGTCTGCTCATGCGACGAACATGCGCGTTGAAGAACCTTATGGAAATGTTGGAGGAGCTATTTTGATTAAGAGCAAGGCGTTGGACGATCGTCTTAATCCTGGATTCAATCAGTGGTCTCCTGACACCAGCGGCGAGCAGAGCACTGATACATCCAGCGGGGAAGGAAGTAGCAATAGCAGCAACCGTTCGACGATCAGCACTCCAAGTCCTGTGAGTGACGGAAGTGGGAGATCCAGCCCGTCAGTGGGTGTTGCTCGCCGTGAAGCCACCCCTAATACCATGAAAAGTGACCCAGTGGTTGGTGAAGGGGTGATGCCCTCGATCTTACGGGGCCCACGACCCGAGGGAGTTGAAGATCTCGATATCAATGTTTACATCTGCTCAGTCGCAACAGAATTATTTAGGGATACTTATCGAAATGTTGATCCTCCACAATTCTTGAATGCTCTCGTCGAAGCTTCCACAACTTCGGGCGACTGCTTTACGCCTGTGAACTTCAACAGCGTAGAAAGTAACCCGATCCAGGAGCAGTCTGTGCGTGCTGGTTTGGCACACTGTGTGAGTGCAGCCAATTTTTTGCGCAACTACGGTCTATCCGCAGCTCTTCCGCCACAACCTGAGAGCGAGATCAAAGACAAGACTTTTTACATCGGAATCCCTTGCTTTACAGAAACTCCAGAAGAAATTCTTCCCACAATTGAATCAATTTTGCGGAATGGCGGAGATGAAGCTCCACGTGTGCACATAATTCTGTGCTGTGATGTCCGCTTGAACAACCAAACTCGCCAACGAGTCGACACGGTACTTACGAAGATGATACATTACGAACAACATAAATTCTATTGTTGAAAACTATTTGTACTCATGTGTTCAATTTTTTCTTTCTGCAGGTACCATTTGGAGTCACTTGGTCACGTAATGATGGAGCATTCTCTTTTACGTTTATCAACAAGGGTTTATCAACCTTTACCGGAAAAACTTCATCTCTCTATCTCATCTCCAAGTACGTGTGCGCCCGTATGGCTAAAGATCAAGCAACGGTTGTTATTGCCAATAACCTCACACCCATTTCTGAAGACGGAGTTGAAACACCCCAAGAAAGAAAACCATCAAGAAACTTTCTTGTGTTGGCGGACACGCGCATCATCTACGGAAAAGACTCAACGAAACTTATGTTTGATCACATGGAAACACATCACGATGTGATTGCATGCACGTCAACACAAGGTAATAGTGCGCGATTGTACGATTCTTACTCTTGAAGAACTGGCACTTCACTTACGCGTGTTCGTTTTCTCCTTCGTTGCTGCAGAATTGTACCCGGTCCGCTTTGCGAATTCTACGGGTATAGTGGATGGCACGCCAACGCGGGCTCTTGAGGCAAGGCGGCCGACATACTGGGAGTGGATTGGTGCACCAGCAATGCAGCAATTTGAATTTGAGGCAAATTATGCCGTGGGTCAATTTGCGTATCACCATGGAGGTCGACTTGCTATTTTACCAGGCCCGTGCCACTTCCTGGACATGGATAAAGTGGCTGACTCTAGTGTCTTTGAATCGTTCAATCGGGACATATTGAGGTACGGGAGCGAGCTCGTCACTGATCATTGGCTCAAGTTATATGTGATGGCTGAAGATCGGCACTTGTCCACGCTTTATGCAACGAAGACCAAGTGGAAGACTTCGTGGGTATCGGGAGCATACTTCTTTTACAAGCCAGAGAAAACCTGGACAGACATGCTACAGCAGCGTATCCGTTGGCAAGGTGGAACCTTGGTAAGTCATGCTCAAAAGTGTATGATAATGATGACGTCCACTCACACGTTCTCTTTACTCTATGTTAAAGGCGCAACACTACGTTGTTGTGTTTCGTCCAGCTGTTATCTTCCTCGGCCATCAAGATTGGGCTTGGTGGTACACAAGTTTGAGCGCATTGTCTTTTCTACAATTTGCTATGTGCTGCATGGGTAACGCTGTTTGGGTCTTCGTCTGTGAATTCGGTCGAGACTATTCTCCGTTGCCTTATCGAGATGAGATCATCAATGGCGTCATTTGGGCTAATTTAATCTTTCCTTGGATGTGGGTATCATGGTCGAGCCTCGTCAACAAAGGTTATGTCAAGTATACAGACCTCACGTCCTCGTTCATGGTTGGTGTATCTCTTACCTTATCAGCAGTTTCAGTTATTGTCTGTGCGTGCAGTCTTCTCAACCCTGTCAACCCAAAATGCGAATACCTCGAAGACGACGACGCCAAGTGCATCAACTTCAGCTGGCTAAAAGCTACTGCAATTGCTGTAGCATGCTTGCCAATGATTGCGTGGAGTCTCATGGGTCCATCGGTAAGATAAATCTTGCGGATTTACCTTAAATTATGTCTTAAATAATCTCAGATAATCTCTCTCTCTATACATTTAAATCTTCACACTAGGTCGGTGTACGAATGACTTGGAACTTGTGTTCGACCATGTTGCTCTCGTTTTTCACGCCGATTTTGTTCGCTAGCCATCAGTATAACAGTACTCCACTTCACGTATGCGCACGACTCCAAGACCTGACTTGGCGTGGGAACAAGGTAAGCATAAGATGTGAGTAATGCTTTTTTTTTAAATTTGAACCTCACGCTTATGGATTTTCAGATTATGCGGTCCGAGTACACCGTCGGCTCCGAATGGGTTAAGTGGATTGCGTGGATAATTGTCTTCTTTGAGACGGCCGTTGTTCTACTCAGCGATGCATCTCCAATCGAATTCACTCAGTTCTTTCGAATCAACTTGATTGCCTTTACAGTCATTCTCCTCTTTCCATTGTTTCTACCCTTTGGTATTGGATTTTGGCTCGTGATCGAGAACTTCCTGCGTTATATGATGTTCAAGTGAAGGATGAGCGGCATTGAAATTTTGAATTTGTATTTGAATAATATCACTCACACACGTAGGCTTTAAAAAGTCATGAAGTATCGGACAGCCAACTACAGGAAAATTTCATCAACAAGAAACCCATTGGCAACGAGAAATGAGACGGAAATGGCTAGATCACCATGAGAAGAAGTACCACCAGAATTTGAGCACGCGCATGTCAACAAAAAGTACAGCTCCTTCTTAGGAGTATAGGAGCGCTTCTAATTCTGCAGAAGAAGCTTCTGTGTAATATGCATTTGCACTTGATTACTGCATTTGCTTAATTAAATATCCTCCACGTTTCAAGTCAATTCTGCGTGCTTCATAAGTGTCTTAGTTTGAGAAGAACCTTAATGGGTCAATGGGCTCATCAGCGAGCTCTTAAGGTATTCTGCTTCGATTAATGATAGCATAAAAAGCATTCTCCATAGTGGAGCTGTAGTAGAGAGTCTCACACTCCCACTCCCCTTATTTGCCTACAAGTTAACTTTCACCACCATAATCCTAGTCCACTAGCTAGTACTGTTCCCGAAGAACCTGCTTCTAAACTACTAGTAGCACAATTTGGATGCCTCCCTTGATTGTAATTCGACCTCATACGAATATTGATGCATCGAATATTAAACGGATATCAACAAAGAAAAAGCGACTCTTCTTCTGAATCGCCTGAGGGACTTCGTTGTCATCCCCTCCTCTGCGGGCGGAAACTCTTCTTTTTAGCTGCACTCCCAGAGCACGGAGGAGCGTGCCACTTTGGACCGCAGCCATCACTTCCATGATGGCCACTCGGGCATGTGCGCCTGATTAGCTTCTTAGGTTTAGTTTACGCCGCATTGCTTTTCTTCTCTACCTGTTAGCCTTCTAATTCCGGCCCTTCGGGGCCTGTCTTAAAAAGTTGGCTATCGGCACAACCGATTCTAGTGCCTCTTGACTTTAGGAAAGGGTGTGGATACCGTAGAATTATATCCCGCCAACAAACAAATTATCTCGTTGTGAAAGCAAAATGGCGTAGTAAGAAAACACGTACATGGATATAAACATGTTACTGTACCTAAAGTTTGCTGTATTATTTCTGAAGTCAACATTTTGCACGCCAACTATTGATTTGCATTGCCCCTAGTCAATTTGAGCCTATAAAACCACTGGCCAAACTGTGTAAATCCAACTGCCTCATCATGATCACCATCATATGACGGATCAACAATTGAGCTGGAAGATACCCTGCCAATGAATGGGCCAGCTCCCTGAGGATTGCTTGCGTTGTATTGATAGCCGTAGCGGATGGCCATATTGAATGCTGCAGTCATCGAATTTGCGTCTAAATGTCGCAGGCTTGGCCAAGTCACCGATTCGACCTCCAGTCCATGATGACTTATAACATGATCATGGTTTACTTTCTGACCTAAACCTCGAATTACATCCCTCACTTGGACCGACGAAGGGCAGCCATTAGGCCAGAGCTGTGCAGACACAACTGGATGGTGGCATAACCAGGAAATAAATTGTGGACCAATATCCTCCACTGCAACAGTATACGATGCGATACGTTCTGCAAATGAATTCCATGTTACAAAATGTCGTAAACTCAACAATATCTTTAAATCGACCGTTTCAATCTTTTCCAAATTGTTGCGACGAAGGTGCGCAATTTTTACATCTTCCCATGTAATGCGCGATTTGTTGGCATGCTCGAAGTACTTGCGAGGAGCTATCAAAGTAGCGCATGCAATCGTGCCTAAATATGAATAGAGAATCATTAAGTCAAAGAGTCAATCATGCCTACTAAATTTAGTGCCTTACCTCCCAGCCAATTGAGAGAGTTTGAATTCATGTTTGCTCGACTTGCTATAGTCTTGAGTGGCTCGCGGACTAAATGAATGACCAATTTGAATCGCCGGCCGTGAGTTCCCCAAGCCCAATTCGGACGAGCACAATATCGAAGTGATTTCTGTTCTTCTCCTTGGCGCACGGCACTACTCTTGAGATTGCTAGTGTACCGTATCCCAGCATCTGAAAATAAGTGAGCCCATGATACGGCCCCTTGCGCGCCACAGGACTGCGCGCTCATGTTCGCGTGCTGGATACAGCATCATGGGGACACATGTGTACATTTGATTAGTCAGATCCAAAACTCAAGCGTGCGTTGAACTCACCTGGCATGTTTTATCTTCTACGGAATCATGCCGCACATTCAACCCAAGTGTCCATAAGACTTTCTGGTGCAGAATTAGAAATTATTTAAGATGTGGCATCGTGCAATTTTTCTTTAAAGCAGAGGCCCACCTGAAGGAAAGATGTTCCGGACCTGCCAACACCGGTAACGAGAAGTGGAAAGGGTACATCCCGGCCTGTCGCATTGCACTCAACTGAGTGCCGGGAAGACCGGCGAATCAAATCACAGCGGCTTGGCTTGAGTCTATGCTTTACTACAAACTGCTCAAGTGCCGATACTTCGGCTGCACTTAGACTCTCAAAAGAATCTCCGAGCCAAGTTGAACCGTGGCCTTGGCTTCGTATGCCTTCACTGGCATGCAATCTCGAATGATTCCGACGAGAAGAAACGTAGCGAGGTAGTAGCGCCGCAGATGATTCATTCCAAGTCTGGTTGCGGAACCCAGGAACATGACCTGAAGCCACTTCTGCTTTTCTTTGCCTGCGCGAGCGCGGAGGTGGGAGAACCCGAAGTCGAAGATTTGCTCTGCTGTCTTGATCCGTAGTAAGACCACCATTACCATTCTGGTTGTGTAGGATATGCTGAGGAGACTCGAAGACATTTGAGCGCGGAGCCAAAGCTTCAGATACTCGCCACACCTCAGCCGACAGGGAAGAAGCTCTGAAATGAGATACTACTATGGCCACTAAGATTTCAAAGCTTTTCGATTTAAAATGCTGCATTATGCCAGATATTAACCGTCCGTTCACATCGTAGAGGACGCGATTGTAAGGTAGCCTAGAAAACGTGTCGCGGTCCAAGGGTCAAAACTACTCTAATGGCCCTTAACCCTGAATCTAGCTACTTAGCTTGACTACATTAGCAGCAATTGTTATTACTGTATTATTACTGTACAGGTAGTTCCGGGTAATAAGGGCGGGGGAATTTGGCCTCAGCCCTCGCTCTCTAAGCGTTTTTTAGTACTACAGTACAAGAGGGAAATCGATTTCTAACAGGTGGAAGTACCAAATTTTAACCCTTATTCCCTTAACGTGACAACCTCTTAACACCCGGAAGTACCTGTACCTTTTGAGCTTTTTACCAACCTTGTTTTTACCAACAAGTCGAGAAAAGTCGAGAAAAGTCGAGAAGTCGAGAACTGAAATAATTCTGCACTTTCTTACGTAAGTACTTCTCAACTTCTCGACTAGTGGGGGGGAATTCCTCGATGGGAATTCCCTGGGAATTCCCTTTTGAAAATGGCGTTTTCTGGGAATTCCCATACAGGGAGGAATTCAATCTTTACAGGGAGATCTGGTGACGTCACGTTATCATGTTTTACGTCATCACTCACCACGTCATTACGGAACGTCATCATTTCTGTAAGGTATACGCCATCGCCATGGACTTGACCATGGACGCCGAGGACGCTGACCAAATTCCAGGAGTGGTACGACAGTAGGACCTCGGAAAAGAAGGCAGCGATTGATGGGCTAATCGGTGGGTTCACAAGTAAGCGCTGGCATCAATTTCAACTCGAACTCGAACTAATACAAACCCAAATGACACAGAAGCCAGTGCTGCGGGCAGAAGTGTACGCGCGTGCGTTGCGCGCAAGTCAAAATCGTAAAGAGGATAGTGTGTAGAGT
>Ga0307982_1003981_pt1 | contig 11733 bp, 11 predicted proteins | sample OrgLakmetagen989_FD_201847 | JGI IMG/M metagenome (GOLD analysis project Ga0307982, IMG submission 201847) | Saline water microbial communities from Organic Lake, Antarctica - #989 | ecosystem: Environmental > Aquatic > Non-marine Saline and Alkaline > Saline | place: Antarctica: Organic Lake... | reverse complement strand
AGAAACGAAACAATTATGTCGTGCTTTTTCCCCGGTTTCTCGTCCACTTCGGTGCACCCGGGAAACAATCCCTGAAAAGTCCATGTTTCGTTTCTTCTTATTTTCCGTGTTTCAACTTCTTCCCTAATGGGAGCCGCCACGTACGGAGCTGAAGCTCCTAGAGGACATAAATCGGGTAGAGTCCTCCTACGGGACTAAAGCCCCTAGAGGAGATAAATAACTTGAATAACGAAACAAAGGAACGCTCCTGCTGGTGACGCTGAGTAGGCCCGGCGGGACTTTTTTTTCACAGCGCCCACTGATCGATCAGTTTCTTCGCGAAAGACCGCTCCTTTCATCAGGAGGCAGCCCATTGAGTTCGAGGTAAACTCTCAATCCTGGGGAGTTTCCTAATTAAATTATCCTGACTTCATTGCCCTGACTGCACGCACGGCTTTGAGCACCGTCTTGTGTCCTTGTATTAGATCGAGTCAGTCAGTAAGTAGGCATGGGATACGATTGATCCCCGCGTTAGTTTGCTGAAAGGACGCCTCTTGAACCTGCCGCTGTTTCCAACGTCTTTCAACACGGGCTTTCTACCTTTGAATGAATGAGTTGCATTCTGCAATGAAACGAACGATGTTCTGATACCGTTTATACTTTTTATATTAAATGCTCTCACGAAAAATGGCTGTTGCCCACAGACAAAGTGCTCGGTCTTTTGTTTTCCCGCGAGACACTAATCTGTCCGCCTCTTTGCCCATATCTGTACAGACAACTTGATTCCATCCTCAAGATGGTTCGCGTTGGTGATATGCTGAAGAAGAAAAAATCCATGATCGAGGGTGATCGCAATTCTGAAGCTGTGGAGATGTTTCGGTCCCACGCGACAAACCTCCCTGGTGATACTGGTGACGCGCCGACGCAAGTTGTCGACTTCAAAGTTTTCCAGGAACTCATCCGGACTCTTATCGATTGGTCGAACAAGGAAACCCTGATCGCCAAAATGCGTTTGGCTGAAGAGAAGAGAGATGAGCTGCGTCTAGCGTTTGACCGCATCGACGATGACAAAAGTGGCATCATCGACCAGGAGGAGATAAAATCTCTCTGCGCTGCCCTCAAATTACCCCCGAAGCAGATGGCACGCATCATGAAGCGCCTTGATGGAGACGGTGACGGCAAGGTCACGTTTGACGAGTTTGCGGAAGCTATGAACCCGGGTGGCGATAGTAGTAACCTCGCCAACGAGCCTCCTGAATACACGATGCCCTCGGCGAAGGACCTCAAGGGCGCCTTCAAAATGGCCGATGCCGATAAGAGCGGCTTTGTGGACGAGGCCGAATTTCTACTCTTGTTCGAGCAGGTTCTCGCTGGCAAAGTCCGCGGGATGGGCGGCGGCATTGAGTATTATCGGAAGCCGACAGCGCACATGCGTTGGGGAGACCCCGAATTTCACCCAGGTAAGCGTTTTTCGTTGTATTTCTGAAGTTTAAGCCGGCCTGTTCGTTCGGCAGCTCAACAATTCACATCATGCGCTGGTGTTCTGGAACAGACACGGACTGGCAAGACCTGTTCTTTGACCTCCTCTTCGCGGGTGGCGCTTTTTGTGGCGCGGGCTTCCTGGGGGAGTCTCTGATTAATGGCCAAGAGGTTGAGGGATTTTTCTACTTCCTCCTCATGTTTTTGTGCTTGGCAAACCAGTGGGTCATGCGGATTCATTACTGCAGCCGGTATGCCTCAACATCCATGTTTCACGCCTTGGTTCTGGAGCAGCTGGAATTTCTTCTGATTGCGACGGCGACCTGGCACATTCCCTTGTCGGAGACGAATTCCATCGCACGGTAGTGTGTTTCTACTTGCGCGATCATATATATTTATTGACACTCCAGCCAATCTCACACACTTTTGTCCGCTTGCAAAGTAGTTACGCGTCCTCGAGACTACTGGCGAGTACTTATTACTCCAGCAGCGACACCATGGTGAAATTTACCCCGGTTGAGCAAATGCGCGCGAACGTGAAAGGTTGTGCCGCGGGCTTCAGCCTCTGCCTCGCCCTGAACGGCCTCCTTTACGTTTGCCGCTGGGCCGAAATCAAGTACGACCCAGCAGCTTCGAAGGGCTCGAAGGCCATCGCCAATTACGCCGTGAAAATGTACAGCGCGACTACCGCATGCTTTTTCGGGGCTTTCGCCCTCGCGTCGGCCACGTCCGACGAATATTACGAAGACGAAACGAGCGCCCACTGCAGGTGGTTGTGGTTCGGGGCTATTGTTGTTCTTTACGGGTCACTCGCGTTTTGGACGTCGACTTATGGCGCACTCGACGAGTACGAAGCAAAAACGCACAGCGTGCCCATGAGCGTCACCTATGTGATCGTGCGCGTCGGAGAGGTAACTTCCTTGAACACACCTCGACTTCTTTCTTCGCACCGTTATTCTATAGTGCTCTGCAAGCTGTCATGCTCTTGCGTTACTCACTAGCCTACATTTTTGTGCATGGTTCTTTCGTTTGTCCAGTGGACTATGGTGATGCTTGGTGAGACCGTGCTTTCGCTCCTTGGAGTGTCGCTTGAGAACGACATGATTGTGTACCTCATGTTTGTATGCAGCATGCTTATGGCTGCCAACCTTCAATTCCAGGGATTCACCCTGCACCCCATTCATGCAGAGCACCACGTCCTCAGCAAAGGCCAGTTTAGTCTTTACGGGCTCCTCTACCTTATTTGGGGCACTGTCTTCTACGCAACAATCCTGGTCATCATCGGTACTTCCGCGAAGGTTTTGTGCAAGAAGGCTTCGTACGGCAAAATTTTTGTCGCTGCAAACTGGTGCTTGTGCGGTGCGCTGGCTGCGGCATTCATCAGCATTCTTTCATTCCAGTGGATTCACCATCACGCAATTATCGAAGACCACGAACCCTCGGGTCACAGCTCTGGCGGATTTCGCCTTACTCGGATGCATGTGCTCAAAATAGCCTCTGTGGTGCTTCTCGTTATCATCGCTGCGCTGGAGTTCGAACCCAGTACGACTGTGTTTGGTTGCTACGCTGTTGTGCTGACGCAGTCGATTCTTGTGATGCACGGATCTTCTGACGGAATAGACGATGAGGATCACCACGAGGTGGACTTGCTCGGAAGCGCAGGGAAGCTCGCGTTGAAGTCTCACAAAGTTGCACCAATCAATGAACCTGCGCCAAAGACCGAGGAGTCTTCGACAAAGGCCGATGCTGAAGTTAGTTCTGTTGTACCTGTGTGATGCTGCGCTCTGAAGTTTCAAAGTTGCACCAATCAATGAACCTGCGCCAAAGACCGAGGAGTCTTCGACAAGGCCGATGCTGAAGTTACTTCTGTTGTACCTGTGTGATGCTGCGCTCAACATTGGACCCAAGGACCGTGCCTCAATGAGGTGGGAATTTCTATACGCATTTGCTGTTTGATAACCTGGACGAGAAGCGGTCACCATGATAGAAAAGGATGCTCCTGTTGCCATTTACCATAAGAGTTTCATTAAGCGCCAAGGCACTTATGCGGTGCACTTGTCTCTTAGGAACTTAGGAATTAAACCGAATGCGACGCCCGGGGGAGATATGGTGATCTGAAAGTATTTGTATTATTAGTATCAAAATATTTCCCTCGTGCAAAAAGCAAAAAAATATATAGTTCAATAGAAGTGTAAGGCTGGGGGCTTATTTGCCCACTGCTCGCTGTTCACTCCTCGCTGTAACTGATAACTGAACTGGTCGCGATAATGCCTAAGAAAATTTAGTGCAGTGAACTAAGGGGACGTTACGGCGTCTCGCAGGCAGGTGCGCCCCGTACTATATGCTATGTGACTCTACTGTACTTCTATTTTAATAGCAGCACGGCATAGACGAAGGGGCTCAGACGCAACAATCAAGAAAATCCTTGAGGCTGCCGGGTTTTCCTCCAGCAAAACAGGTATCTACCGGATCTTCTGCTTAGTCGAGATGGTTAAAACCCGGAAAGCCCGCGGCTTTCTTGGTTACTGCTCAGACACTCAGACATCGTCTATCATATAGCGATTATACGGCACCCTTCTCCCTTCTCCCTTCTCTAGTAGATGTTGAATTTAAATCACGTACTCCGCCTCCACACTCCCTCGGGGACCCGGGGATGAGGTTTGGGGGGCTCAGAAAAGCAGCCATTTCTTGCAGCAGCAAGTAAGCCGCGCTCGGGAAAAGAGGGTGGTGAAGCGCCACCAAAACTAGGACTTGGACTCGCCAATCAGATGGGGATGGGGGAAGGCGCTCCGCGCCGGTCGGCTATTTCCCCACGTGGGGCTTGCTTGCTCGCATAGTACACTCTGGCGCACTCAGCAACATGAGTTTGATTGTACCGGGGTGGGCGACTCCCATTTTGGCCGCCTGAGGGACTCGCGATGGCTCCTGCCTCTGCAGGTAGGAGATCTTTCTCTTGAGCACAACTATCAGAATTTCGGAGCTATCAGCACTTCCGTGGCCGCTCGGGGGGATGTGCTTGGAAAGTTCTCCGAATGCTTTCATTAATATAAAATTTCGCCCTCCTGGGACCCGTGTCGAAATCGCATTGAGGCGCGTCTATAATTACATATGCGAGGACTCTTTGACACAGGCTCCGAGGGGGCGGAATTAGAAGGCCAACAGGGAGAGATAAAAAGCAAAATAGCTCGAACTATGAACCAAGAAGCTAAATACTACTGTAGTAAGTACGTATCTCTGTACGTGGACAGACACAATCTCAGCCATCGTGCCATCAAGGGTCAAGGGTTGGTGCCGTGCCATCTTGGATCATGGTTATGATTCTTGATTTTTCTTTAACATTCTTCACATCGGCACTGCGCATCATAAGATCATGAGATCATGAGTGTAGTAACTCCGATGAATCCGATGACTTGAAACGACCTACTAATAACACGGAGCTCATCATAGGTTCTCTAAACAGGACTTCTAAGCCATGAAGACTGAAAGGATTGAAATTATTCGTCCGCGTTCCATGAGTATGGAGTTTATGGTCCCTGAACCAAGTGATATTTCGCGCGTGTCGGGCGTGCTGACCTCGTCGCTGGTCTTGCTCTCGACGATGGTTGGGGGTGGCATGTTGACACTGCCGTACGCGTATTCCCAGATGGGTGAGTGCGTGTTGCGAACTCTCACACCACTTGCTTGGTTCATCTAAATCAGTTCCTATTGAGAGCTTCATCTCTTCGTTGCTTTCAAGCTTCCGTTATTCGGCTATGAGTCTGTTTACAGTTCTGTCCAAATCTAGAGTAGTTGGCCTGAATTCATATTATATCATGCTCTACATATTGCTGATCAAATGGCTGCTTAGGTTTGATGGGTGGCATTCTCATGCAACTTACTTCATGCGTGGCTGCTGGGTTTTCGCTGTATATTTTGATTGCTTCTGCACGGCGCACGGGCGCGTCGTCATATGCGTCGGTGGTGCGTTTTGCATATCTTTGCGTTGCGTTAATTGTGCATCTAACCCTTATTACAAGCTTCATACACCTTTGTACTCTGCGGTTTATTCGTTCTCTTTCTTTTTTTACATTGCGAAGCCTCTTTGTTCGTAGTCGCGCATTCTATGATTGATGTTGGAATTCCTGGTGCTATAGGCAGCCGACGCGTACGGCACAAAAGCGGCCAGTGCCGTCACAGTATTGACCCTTCTCCTTGTGTTCATGGTGATGGTGGCTTACGATGTGCTTATGCATGATCTGGTGGAAACTTTGCTCGAGTTTTGCCTACTCGAGTTCGGCGCAGTGCCTGCAACGCCGGCAGGTTCGATCGTACTGTTGTGTTCGTAGGGGTAGCCTTCGAACATGCAGCTATTTGTGTGCTGGTATGGGCCGATAAAATAAAGACGTGGTCTGCTTCACAACGGTTACCCGTCTATTTATTTCCACGCGAAGTTATTTCTCTCTTTATATCTTCTAATATTCTGATCTTTCCCATTTCCGTCGTCGCCGCCGCTTGCCTCTTTGTCCCTCTCGACGGCCAGCGGCCACCAATGCTGGCTTGAGCGTTGGCGATGACGACGTCGTTGCAGGCGCGGCAGCTGCCGCGGCCACCGCGCGAGCGGCTGCAGCCATGGCGGCAAAAGGCAACTGGGTGCTGCTCGGCCTCCTGGTGGTGGTGGCCTTGCCGCTCTCGCTGCACAAGTCCCTCGGCTCGCTGGCCTTCGTGACGTCAGCGTCGCTGGGCAGCATGGTGGTGCTCACCGTGGCCGTGGCCGTGCGAGGTGGGGGCCACGCGGCGACGCACTGGGACTCGCTCGAGTACCGCTGGTGGCCCCGCCAAGGCGACGCTGCTGCGGCGGTGCTGCGGTCCCTGCCCATTTTCACGCTGAGCTACATGTGCCACTTCAACGCGCTCTCGATGCACGCCGAGCTCATGAACCCCACGCGGGCGCGGCTCAAGGCCGTGATTGGGGTCACGCTGGGCGTGTCTACGGCCATGTACATCGTCTTTGGCGTGTTTGGGTACTTGTGGGCGGGTGACGGGACGCAGGGCGACGTTTTGGCTGCATTTCCGGCAAACGATACTTTCATCAACATTGGGCGGGTACGCAAGGGATGTAATTGACAAAAAGTATGAACAGCTTCGCATCTTCTCGCTATTATGTTCTCTACTTGAACACCATTCCTGCATTTCTAACCTGTGCTCTCCGTTGCATTAGGTGGGTCTCGGTGTGGCTTTGCTCTGTAACGTCCCGATGTGCGTCTTGCCCATGCGCGAAATTCTGCACCAACTCTTTAAAGACTCGAGCAATAGCAGCGCTCCTGGGACCGGTACCGGCAAGAACAACAGCAGTTTAGGCAGCGGAGGCAAGAGCGGCAGTAGCAGCAATAGTGACGACATCGAGTTGCCCAATAGTGCCTTGGAGATGAGATATAGCGTGAAGATGGATGCAGCCACTGCACTGTTTTCGTCTGCGAGCCCTTCTTATGATGCCGTCGACCGCTTCGATGCGGAAGCGGACAGCAGCACCAACACCAGCTCGGACAATTGCGGCACCTTGAGCCATGTGCTCTTGACGCTGCTCCTTCTGTTGCTACCCTTTGGGGTCGCGACCGGCTGTCCGGGTGTGGAGGTGGTATGGGGCCTCTGCGGCTCCAGTGTTGGCGTCTTACTCGCGCTCACTTTTCCTGCTGGCATTTACCTCAAGCTGCGAGGCCATAAGGTAAAAGAAGTCACTACATATCATGTTTGCCTTGCCTTGTGCCAATTTGGTTGAGCACGCTGAAGCGAACTGACACATTTCATGCTTGAAACCCAAAGTATTAAACCCATTTCTAAATGTACAGTGAAAATCATTTGTGCTTTCTTGTAACTGCTTTGCGCAATTGTACAGGGCGTCACCTTTGACTTCAGGAGCTTAGACTTCAGCCCAGTCAAGAGATCTCGCTGCAAGCCACAGGAAAACCACAACAGCAGTGTTTTTCAAAGCACTGTGGCGCCTGAGCGAGCACCACAAGGGCTCCTCGGCGGTGGCATTAGAATGGGGTCCACCGTGGCGCTGCTTCTCGGAAGCTTGGCAATTCTTGTGGCCTGCACATGGGCGTCGCTCGCAGCGGAATCACCTGCGGCAGCCGCCGCTAAGGCTGCCGGATGAGTGCTCAGGGGACTTAGTTTAGTGCTCAACAATAACACCAAAAAATATCCTCCGTGGAAGAGCTACTTGTTACTTGTTGTTAGTAATACTGAGAGAGGCAACTGATTTCGTTATTTTACTGAATCTAAGCCGTTTACTAATTACTGATAGGTATTAGGAATCAGTTGTGACAACCTATGGCTGCAGCTACTTAGCTACTAGTATTTTGTTGCCACCGCTAGCCTATTCCCTTTCTTTTTCTTTTTTTCCCTATCACTATCACCGTACAGTTGAAATCTAATCACAAAACCACTATCGTTATCAATTTAGCAAGTGCCTTAGAAAAGCATATATTCACGCACGTGAACCCAACTTATACGGCCACATAAGTGAGCCTCGCCTATCATACCTGCAACAAGTGAAGCGCACTTATGCAGGGAAGTATTTTATGATGGAGTTTCTCAGCAGTCAGCGGCGCAGCAGCCAGCCGAATGGACTGATCTACGTGTCCGTGCTTGTTTTGTTGGATTACAAAAAGTACATCTCGCAAGGCTTGTTCTGCCCATTCTTCAATTCAAAAAATTGTTGTGTACGTCTTTCGACTTCAAGAGAGAAGATATCACACATCTTATCAAACAAATGGTGGCAGTATACATCTAGCAGTAGTGTGAACACGAGGAGCGAGGAGCCCCAATCAGATTGTTTTTCGAAAGTAGCTCTACTATTCCTTAATGCCCTGTTGAATACGATTATTTTGTGTTATGAGGCAGCAAAATGAAAGATTTATTCGAATATAATAGATGTTACTGCTGAGCAACTATACTACGTCATTCGCAGGACAAACATAATTCGAAGGTATATTGCAACGAGATGAGCATCTCTCGGAGCTGTGCTCAAGTGCTCAACTGAACCGAGATTCCTTGGAATAGACAACGATCTTGTACCTAAGTAATCGAAAGAAAAGTTGGTGCTGTTCTCAAGAACAGGGCTTGATTTATCACCATAATATGATAAATTCAGACCCGAATTTGGCATCGACGTATGTCATATTGAAAGAGGAAATCGGGCGAAACGAACTGCATCAGAATATGCCATCTAGATGCAGTGCCCAGGAACCTATATTAACAAACATGCCATGCTACATATCGAAAATACATACTACGAAACGGGTTTGGAAGAACGTTACCTTGGATTATACGAAAACGCTTCAACAAATGCATGCCCATGAAGAGCCAGAAATTAAACTCCTAGATATGCAGCGTGAATTGTGAATCGTTTCTAAGGTTCATCTCGCGAAGTTGTCGTTTGCTTGTCTCTTGGAGCATCAAAAGTCATAAATTCACCTCGGGCTTCCACCATGGAACGTTATAGAAGCCCAACAAATATTGCGATCAAGATTTGATCTTTATTGCTTCCATGATAATCCGACTATTTCATAGTCCGCATTCGTCGTCGTTTTATGCGCATTTAGCGATGGAAACTGAATAACTTGTCAATTTAATGTATGCTTCCTTGGTCCGTGATCCGTGGTGTAAGTACGAAGCAGGTGTCAGGTGCCAGGTGCCATTCATACCTGCGGCGTAAATTTTACGATAATGCCACTTCGCGACCCGTTGCATCTCAACCAATTCTGTTAATTTTCTGTGGAATCTGCCAGCAGTCCACGGAACGGCACATGTTCTTATGCCGGCGGCTCAAAGATGTAATGTAACAAAACCAAGGGAACAAACACAGCAATAACGACTACACTTAGACTACTTTTCGTGGCTATTTTTCCGTGCAAAGCGCACATGTTGCGAACAAATTATTTCAAGTTGAATCTTTTGAAGAAATAGGTGTACTTATCTTGCATTATTAATTGAGCTTGCCGCAATTGATTAGAACCTGGTTCCAAATTTCGAAGCACACCTTCAACATTATTTATTGAAGTGTGTACGGCGCGTATCGATGGATTAAATCTCGACTCTGCATGGACTGATGATTGAGGGAAACTTAAGGAAGTGTAAATCAGACAAGGAAGTCAATGTGCCCTGCAATCGTGGTGACGCTACCACTCTGCTCAGAAGACCATCACTGGTTTCTAAAGCACTCAATCTCTCGTCTAAGTATACTGGTGTTAGCTGGAATCTACAAAGCAAGAAATGGAAGGCTACAATTTTCGCAAATGGCAAGCAGATCTTTCTAGGCTACTTTAAAAGCGAGATAGAAGCTGCATCCAAATACGATGAGACTGCGAAGCTTCTTGGTAGGCCTTTAAACTTTCCCAACGCGGATCAGCCTGCAACCGCGAAGAAAATCCGGAGAGGTTCATCAAGGTACACAGGTGTGCACTGGGTTAGCGCTCGAAACAAGTGGAAGGTGCAGATCAAGATTGATGGCAAGGAGACCTATCTTGGTTATTTTGACGACGAGCAGCAGGCTGCATGCAAGTATGACGATTTTGCTGCATCCTTCGGGCGACCTTTAAACATGTACGATAAAATTACCGATGATAGAAGGCGCTTTCGTGATACATCCATTGACAAGGAAAAAAAGTATTGTTTTTCTCGAAAACAACAACGTGCGCGTGCGAAAGTCCTTATCCTAGTGCGTGATTTCACCACGTCGTGCAGAGAGGTTGGTCGCCGCCGAGAATGCTCATCGATGCACACCGGAGTGAGCTGGAACACACGGCGGAAAAAGTGGGTTGCTCAGATCAAGATCAACGGTAAGAATACCTACCTTGGAAGCCATGCAAATGAACACGATGCTTTATGCGACTATCAACAGGCTGCCGCATCCCCGAATAAATTCATCAAACTTAATCAATAAAAAATGCCATTCGCCAGATTGAATCATAATACTTCCTGTGGTTTTACGACCTCAATTGCAGAGGGAACGAATTCTTGACCGATTTTGGAGAGTGCGTCAATACACACTTGAGTGACTACGAATACATAGCTATGTCGCACATCCAACAATGAGTGCAAAATCTTTCATGGCTTTTTAAAGCAGACAGGTGCGTGAGACCGATAGCTGAGCTTTTAACAAAAGTATGCTTTTTAAATTTCTCATGGATGTATTGAATGAATGAAACTTCCGGCTTGGTAGATAATTCATGAGCTCATTGAAATTGGCGCGTCAGTTGATGGCTGAGTGAATGACTGGCAATGATAATTTTTCTATGCTGTCGAGGCACGATTTACAAAGGCTTCTTAATGTTACGACTGCTTAAGTGATTGAAAATAGCATTCATCGTGCCGCTATTATAAATTCAAGAAGTCGCTTGAGTGTATGATTCGATATCCAAGATGTGACCCGCTAGCTTTGACGAAGTAAACATGATTGTTTTATTTATCTACAGGTTTTATTTTCTGCAGGTTGTAGCAGCAGTATTAATTCGTACTATGTAGAAGACTGACTCGCAGGCTTCAATGGTGTGCATGCACTCTACTGTATCTCTACTTTAATCGAGAAATGAAAGGCAGCAGTATCTTTTGGGGCAGAAAAGCAAACTCAAACTTTGGCGGGTACTATCTTTCTTGGAAAATGTCTCTTTCCCGTAAAATTATGACAAGTCTCATACAAATCTTGAACCCCTCGAGTTCCCAACGGCTACGACAAAGCGGCCGCTTGCGATGGCAACATGAAATCCGAACCGAGCTTGCACTTTCACTCTGGCCCAGTGACCCCTGGCGACCTTAACTAGACTATACTCTGTTCCATCAGTGCCAATAACTATCTTCATCCCCCCTTCGGAGGAATAAAGAAATATCTTCGGGCGTGGTCGATCGGGCCTTGAATAATTTCCTACTTCAAACTATCTGTTTGCCTGTTAGCCTCCTAATTCCGGTCCCTCGGGGCCTGTGTCAAATTTCTTTACTAATCACCTCGTTTTGTATGTTGCAGCCTCAAAAAACAATAACTGAGGAGTGTGTGCCTGGTTGGGTTTCTTTGAATATGTTTGGTATAAACATTGATGAGTCTAGTCTAGTCTAGTTAATACTCTCCCAAAAACAAAGAAAGGCAAGTAGATTAGATTAGATTAGATTAGATTATATTATACTCCCCCATTGTAAAGAAAGACAAGGGCAGAAATAACACACTCTCAGAGGTGATCTGTATTTGCACTTGTGGCATGTATCTGCGCGTTCCAGAAGGCTCTATCTGGCGTCTTCCCTCCG
>Ga0307982_1003979_pt1 | contig 11734 bp, 7 predicted proteins | sample OrgLakmetagen989_FD_201847 | JGI IMG/M metagenome (GOLD analysis project Ga0307982, IMG submission 201847) | Saline water microbial communities from Organic Lake, Antarctica - #989 | ecosystem: Environmental > Aquatic > Non-marine Saline and Alkaline > Saline | place: Antarctica: Organic Lake... | reverse complement strand
TATTCTGTAAGATCCACATCCAATTACCCAATGGAAAGTTCTTTTTAGATTTTTTTTAGTAATTTTCTTCCTTTATCTTCATCCGTTCTGAATCTCGGAGAGATGGACTGGATTCAATAATCAATAGACGACTCGGCGAATATCGCGTAAATGAAATATGAAATATAATTCCCTATCTGCGTGTTTGCCTTCTAATTCCGACCCCCCGGGGACTGTGCCAAATTTATATATTGAACTGAGCGAGGTCGTCTCATTGATGGTTTTGTAAAAGCACGCCCTTGGATGCAACGTCACCGGCAACAGCCACAGTGAGAGAAAGCGTGAGCACGCCCATGGTGTCAGTGCGGAAGGCGCCTGTTTGCCCGAACCGCCGTGCGTCGTGCAACAATGTTTCTTCTGGATCGGACAACTGTGGCCCGCCGCCCAAAAACGCAGCTCGTAACCGGTCGACCCACGACCCGCGCGGCCGCCAAACAACCGCTTCTAAATTGTCGTGCCGCCCAGGGGTAGACGGCAAAGCGAGCTGAGCGTAACCTGCCAGGGCATTGCGACCGAGGTCGTCCTGTGACCACACCTCAAAGTACGCGTGTGGCCAAGTTTCAACTGAAGTTGTTGTGAACGACACGTCGATAGGGTGGTTCCAAACGACCTGAAGACACAACATAATGCCGACGGGGAATATAAAAGAAGACAATGTGGGATATGCAACGTAGAACGCTGAACATTGAAAAGCGAGTAGGTGCAGTCATAAGGCAGTCATGAACACTCAGTACATAAGCATGTGACAAAATAATTATCGATACACATAACTAGTTAGCAACCAGGATAATGAATATTATACCTCCTATTTTGGGTTTGAAAACTTACTGGAAAACCGGCACACATTTGAGTGTACTCATCAGTATCACCCGCAGTTCGCAACCAACTTGCACCTGCCGCCTGGTCCAAAACCTGCAAACAAGCAGCCGAGAAACAACGAGCTTACGTGAACATACAATATCTCGTGAACATTACTATTCACGCATGTATTGGGTCACAGTTGCCTAAGATGCTAGAGATTCGTTACCAGTTTGTAGTGGCAGCTCAGGTTTGGCAAATGAATTCCACGAACGCCATGTAGCTCGCCTAAAAGATGCAAGTCCATGCTCTAAACCTAGGATTTATTTTTCAGAAGATCATCGACCTGAAACCTAACTACAGACAGAGTATTACTTTCGAAGCTATGATATAACAAACTCAGCTACAGATAGCTACGAAGAATAATGCAAGAATTAATCGAAAGAGATGAGAGGCGAAGTACACATACACGAAGCGTGCAGCGTGCTATATCTGTACAGTCTGTAGCTGTATTGTAACTGTTAGTTAGGGATTGAGTTCCGTGCAGCGGCTTCAGCCGCATTTCGCGGCGGTTAAAAACGTATTTCCCCATATATATTAGGTTGAGACTTTTGTTGACTCATCCTCTTTCTTCAGCTTTCCATCCTTCATCCATTTTCGACTTTCGTAGCATAGTAGCCTCTAACATGAGCACTACCTTAGATTAGTGCTGCGTATAGAACACTTTTGAAGCATGGATGATAGTGAAGATGATCCTTTTTGTAGAGTATGTCATGGACCTGCTGAGGATGATCAGCCACTTTATCACCCTTGCCGTTGCGACGGCTCAATCAAATGGGTGCACCAGGTCAGATAAAAATTCGCAATGCGTTCCGTGATGCCTTCTCGCAGTATTTGTATGAATGCAATGAAAGTGCGTTGCCAAGTCCTCCACTTTCATTCATGAGAATTTTAGTCAGATCCTCGAATGGCGAATGCTTACATCTAACAAGTATCATGCGTGGTACACCACAAACAGGAATGCTTGACCGACTGGTTGAAGATGAAAGGCGGCAGTGAGAACCGCTGCGAGCTGTGCCGCGAAGCGTTCATTTTCACACCGCTCTACAGCGAGGTTTGTGATTTAATTGTCTACTGAACTTATCTCTTTCTTTTCAAGTCGACTGAAACGAAGCGCTTGATTACTGGGTTGATGTACTTACGATTCTCTGCACGTTCCTTCTACACCCTACGAGCTTTAACCTTTCACTATCCTTTGTGCTTCCATATCAACTGATAGGATGCACCGGAACGCCTCTCGCCGTGGGAATTCGGCATTGGTCTAGCTTCTCAAGCGCGCCGGTCGGCTATTCCTGCGGCTCGCAACGCTCTCGTGCTCTTGTGCTGGCTCGTGCTGGTGCCGATGGCTACGGTGCGAATCAGCCGTCAGATTTGGGCCTTCTCTCCACAGGCGCTCCTCGGCTCCGTGTTCAGCGTACCGCCAGCCGCTTTCAATGCCACGCAACGGACGAACGACTCGTCACCACGACCAAGTACCACAGAGGGCAACGCGAACGCCTCTTCTTCTATTGTAGTTGAGCTCGAGAAAGTCTCTTCGGCAGAACTGACGTCAGCCAACGAGACAGCTGCTTCGTGGATTGCACAACCCGAGTCATCGGAGTATCCTGACTCCAGTACAGAGCTAGATGTTGTGGGAAAGTCTATTGGAGCTGCGCTACAGCAAGAGGCGAACAGGACAGGATTAGACTCCGCTACAACAGCGGCCGAACCAAGGGAGTCTAGCTCAGATGCTGACTTCATAGCATGGGGCACTTGGGCAGAGAATGTAGCGTCAGTTGACTCAGACGTCAACGCAAAGGTAGCTGGCCCCTCTGGTGATAACAGTGAGCTGCCACTAGAGGTGGTTCAGGTCGCGGCAGATGGCAGCGTTGAGTCGAGCAGTGTGGTTGCTTCTGAGCGATCGAGTAACACCAACGATACTGACAAAACACTAGCTAGCGCAGGCATTGATGCCAGTGATGGAAGCAGTGCAGCAGATCCTCCAAGTCAGCACGCTGTTGAGCCCTCTGCTGATATAACCTCGTTGCCTGGCAAGGATAGCGTTGGTGATAGCAGCGACGATGGCAACGATGGCGGCGACCTGAATGCGCAAATGTGGTCCTCTGACGTGGCCGCGTCACAGCTGTACTACACGCTGCGGGCCATGGTAGATCCCGCGGGAGTGGTGGCTGAGCTGCGCTCGAGCTTGGAGCAAGATGGCAACAAAGAGCACGCGCACGCCGCAGGCCTCGAAGACGAGTTGAGCTCAGCCCGGGGCGCAATGGGCTTGTTCGAGGAAATTGAGTCGCACAGCAAGGGTGCTTCTCTTGGTAGTGGAAACGCAGTTATCTCCACAGACGCTGGAGGAGCACCCACCAGTGTTAATGGAACTGAGTCAAAGTCCGGCACGCAGAAGGCCCCTAAGATGAAAGGTAGGGGCGCTCGCTTAGCAGCCCTCTTCGGAGGCGACGTCGACGCAGGTGACGCGGCCGCCGCTGCTGTAGCCGCCACTGAAGGGCCTTCTTCTTCTTCTTTCTCTGAAAGTGGAGCGCGAGCTCGGCGCCGTCATAGTCGCATTAGTAGCAGCGGCGGAGACCTGCCCTACGGCGGGTCCCGAGGACTCCCGCGAGGGGGGGCCGGGGCGGCGGCTTCAGCCGTGCCGTTGAGCGTAGAAAGCGCCCTGGTGGTGCTGCGGCTCATGGGGTGGGTGGCAGACGTGATGAGTGGGACCGCGCTGTGCGTGGCGATCGTGGGGGGCGCGCTCGTGCTCCTCACGCTCAAAGACATCTTTGCCGAAGTGCACCGTTACCTCTTGGGCCTGGTGGCACGGACTGTGGACATCCTCAAAAGACGGTGAGTACTTTTGTCATGACTTAGATGAAGCGTTACATGAAGATTTGTTTGGTCTCAGTACTGTTTGCTGCTATTTCGTGCTGATTCCAAAATTCACTATAAATACATCATTCGTGAATCTCACACCTTTTTTGCTATTTTACTTACAGGGAGGAGGATCGCATGGCCCGGATCAACGCAGGTCGGCAACTCCGGGCCCTGCTAGAGGGCTACCGCCACGAGCATCGGAACCAACAGCGGGAAGAGGGGCAACAACAGCCAGAGCAGCCCGCGGAGCAAAGTCAAGGGGAAGAGCAAGAGCGAGGGCAAAACCAAGAGGAAACGCCAGATGAGGAGGATAGCACAGGATCTCCAGACCAGAAGCACTCCGTCAAGGCACCGTCTGTGTGCGTTGCTACTGGCAATGGTGACGACACTTCAAAGGTTGGCACCACTGTCGCTGGATCTAATACTGCTGGGTTTAGGGGTGCTGAGCTCAATGCCGGTGCTGGTAGTGATGATGGTGGTGGTGGTGCTGCAATCGTTGAAGCGAAGCATTCTGGAGCCCCTGATGAGCCAAGTGTGGGTTTCAGCAACGCTGGCGAAAGCGCTGCTGCAGCTGGGACAGTGGCTGAGCCTAGGTTGAAGCTCCCCGAAGCTGGCTCTACTAGTGACGGTGGCCTTGCGGAGGGATCAGAGTGCTCGCTCTGTTTTGACCCTATTACATCTCCCCCTATGGATGACCCGAAGAGTTCATTCAAGTGTGGTCATTTGTTCCATGCTGAATGCGCCGACACTTTGCGCTTGCGCGGGCCTTCTGTGGTGCAATCCAGCAATAGTAATGCTCGCAATTGCCCCATGTGCGGCTCAGAGTCTTTTTACGATGACGAAGCAGTGCCAAGCCCTTTGCCCTCTATTGATGTGAGCGATGGCGGCAACAGCATTGGTACCAATATCAGTAGTAGCAGCAGTGACAGCCACAGCAGTAGCAGTGACGACAGCGAGGCGGCATCCCTGATCAATGCAGGCCCCGCTGGTACTGCCTCCAATAGCAATACAGCAAACCGAGCGGCAGCTGAGCCCGACAGCGATCTTGCAGCAGATGCCTCGGCTCCAACCACTCCTACTGTTGCGGCGCCGAGCACTTTTGATAGTAGCGCGGAAGGCGCCAACGGTAACGACGAGCGCAACAACCCACTGGACCAAGAAGCACCTGCACCTCTTGCTGCACCAGCTGTAGCGCCAGCTGTGCAACCTGACAATGCGCCAGCTGACCAGGGGGGCATTGGCGACGTTGGTGGCCACGGCGGCGATGCAGGCGACGACGCTCACGCGTTGAACAACATCAATGTAGTGGTGGGCGATGCGGCGGCGGCGGCCATGGGAGGCGGTGGGGGAGGCGACGCCTGGGAGGACGAGGCCGTCAACGTTGATTTGCCTGACGCCATGGGCTTTGGCCGACCTCTAGGGGGTGCTCTCGGGCGCGCAACGAAGCTTCTAGCGTTCAACGCCGTCTTTCTCGTGTTCTTTCAGCTCTTGCCCTACCAGCTCGGCGCCCTCTTGCTCAGCGCTTTGACATCTGCGACGCAAGGCCCAGAAGGAGCAGGTGGAAGTGGGGGCGACCTTGCGTCCCATGTCTTGGGTCCTGTTTTCGGCCGCGCCTTCCTTTCGGTGTTTGGCAGCTCGGGTGATGGTGAACCGCCTTTTCCCGTGCATCCGACGCCAAGCAGTAGCGGGCCGGACGAGGTCCCCACGCTGGCTGCGATGGTGTGCGGCCATTGCGCTTTGCTAGTGCTTGCTATCACCACCGCCGCGGTGTGCTTCGTGCTCGCCGCGGGGCAGCTGGTGCAGGCTCGCGTGCCCGGCGGCCTCCTCGAAGCCAGCCGCCTGATGGCGCGCACTCTCGTGGCGGCTGCGCGCGCTCGCTGGGTCCGCGCCCAAGTGCATGCGCTGGTGGCTCGCGCTCGAGCGGCGCCGCAGCGCCGAAGGCGGCCAGCGCATGGAGAGAGAGCTGCAGCCGCGGGAGCAGCAGCCGGCGGTGGCGGCGGCGGTGCAGGCGCTCGCGCTGAAGTGGTTGTCAATAGAGCAGCCAATCAGAATGCGTTGGCCCAGTTCGATGCCGCCTTGGCAGCCAATCAGAATGCATTGGCTCAGATCGATGCCGAATTGGCTGCCAATCGGAGTGCATTGGCCCAGGTCAATGCCGAAGTGGCTGCAGCGCGCCTCGGGCCGCCGCAACAGGCAAGGGCGCTGCCACTGCCACCACCCAACTTACCGAGGCGAGCGGCGTTCCGCATTGTGTTGCCGCTAGGGGACGTGCAGCCTGAGGAGCTCGAGGTCGCAGCCATGGCTCTCGGTGGCCTGCCGGAGGTTGCAGCAGCAGCAGCAGCAGCAGCAGCATTGGGAGGAGGTGTGGCAGCGGGGGATGTGCCAGTGGTCGCACCTGCAGTAGCAGCGGACAACAATGCCTCGAACGAGGGGGAAGTAGATGAGGCGGTACCTTCTGATGCCAGCGCAACGGCGCTTCCTCATAACCCCGGCACACGATATGAGGCTGACAGCGAAACAGCTTCGGCGTTGATGGAGTCCGGAAACGGTGCATCGAATATGCCAGGAAAGCTTGAGGCAGTGGTTGTGGCAAGCAACGAGGCAAAAGAAGAAACAATTCCTCAATCAGTAGCCGTAGCAGTTGCATCTCCAGCAGCTGGCACTGGTGCAAATCTCGACAAATCAACCGGTGCAGCAGCATTCACAGCAGACGAGGTGCAAGAGGAGTGCTTTGACACCATTTGCTATCGCAAGTCCGCAGCTGCTCCTGAGACAATGCGAGGCGATGAAGCTTCGGGGAGCGCTGGAATGGCCGCAGACGAGGGAGAAGCAGCACGTGCAGAATTAGAAAAAGTAGAGACAGTAGAAAAAGGTGACGCTGCCATTCAGGATCGGCAGTTCACTGTCGAGGAGGCAGGATTGAGCCGAGCAGCAGCAAGCATGGCGAATGGCTCAGGCTTGAACACAGTGGTGGGAGGGGAAATGGCACCCAAGCATCCTCGACATGAAGGCGCCACGACTGCAGGCCCCATGGCCGCAACGGGTGAACCGAAGTCACCTCAAGAACCGTCACTGACTCCAGGCACAGATGGCGCAGAAGATGAGGTCGACAAAGGAGACGCCGAAAATGCCGTTGTTAAAAATGCCGAAACCGATGAACGCGCTACCCACGGAGGCGTCGAAGTCGAGGATGATGACGTTGCTGAAGAGAACGACGACGAGGAAGAAGCAGACCGGAGGCCAGAGCAACTCCCGATGCTTCCCTTCTTGTTCCCGCCGCAGCCCCGCGTTCGTCAGCCTCACAGAGAAAGGAGGCGGCGACGAGAACGGAATTGGGCGTGGCGTGACGTCGCGACAGGCGTCGGGCGAGGGGTGCGCGGTGGGATTCTCCTGTGGTGGCGTGCGTTAGCGTGGAGCTGGCGTGCCGTTGTTAATAGTGCTCGCACTCTCCTGGGTCTATGGATCGAACTAGTAGCAGTACCTGTTGGCGTCGGGTGGTTGGTCGACGCTGCCACGCTGCCTGCGGTGGGAGGGGACTGGCGAGGCAGGATCGCGTTTGCAATCGCGCACCCAACGGTAGCGACCACGCTTCATTGGCTCGCAGGGCTAGGCGCGATTATGGCAGCGTCCGTCGCCATCAATGAGGTGGGCGCCTCGTGGGCCATCGTTTCTTTTAAACTTCAAATCATTACAGGCATTTTCTTAAGGCACGTTCCTAGAAAGTACGGTGGACATGAGTAAGCGTCGCACTGATTGTACTGCGCCTTTATCTAATTCCTTTTGCCACTTTTCTTTATTAGGTGAGGGACCTTCTGCACCCCCTGCTATGGCCCAAATTTCTCCCCGACCTTCAACGCGCTCCGCATCGCCGCCGTCGCAACCACAACGGTGATGAAGGAGCCGATAACGACGACAACGACGAAGGAGATGGCCAAGAAGCTCTCGTCGCCCGCCACCCTGCTGCCGCAGCCGTCGGGCGCGCGCTTGAGATGAACTCCCATGGCCATGTGCAATTGGTTGCGCCACTCAATGAAGGCGACTTGACACTGCTTCGCGATCAAGCCGACCAGCCGAACAACCATCCGAACAACCACGATCATAATGAGAACAACGGCCAAGGCAATCAAGGTGGTGTGGGTTTGGCAGGTCCAGTGGCGGCCAATCACGAGGGCAATGACGCACTTGCCGCCGCCGAGAGGCCAGCGGTAGCAATACCCAACGAAGGTGGATTGCCCGTGCCACAAGCTGCTGCTGCTGCACCAGAGGGCCAGAACTTGTGGCGAGGTGTAGTTCATGCAGTGGGTCAGTTGGTGTTCTTTTACGCGCCTCTCGCGGTGTTGCTCGTCTGGGCGCCGCTGGTGCTTGGGCCTTATTTGGTCCCTGGCGCTGAACCGTTGAACTTGGGCTGGGTGAATGGCGGAGGCAATGGTGTGGGTGGTGGCGTTCTTGGTGCAGAAGGCGGGGCGGAGGGTGCAGAAGAGAGAGCAGCAGCAGCCGCTCAGGCAATTCGCCAGCAGCAGCGGCAACAGGCTGAAGTTGACGCTGCCATGGACGTCCAACTTCCGTTAGAACAGCTCCTGTTCCACGTGCTCTTGCCCTTTGCCCTCGAGAAGTTTCGGATCCGGTCTGCCTTGAAGCGCACGCTACAGGGATGGCTGCTGCGCGCCGCGGCATGGTTGCGCGTGGAGCATTTGGTGGTGGCGCCGCAGGAGCTGGCGCAATGGGTGGCTACGCAAGCACGAGCACAGCAAGTGTGGGTGAACACGCGCGCAGCCGAAGAAAAGGAGGCGGCCCAACACGAAGCGTTACATGTGTTGAGTGCCGAGAGACCCGCCGCTGGTGCAGCGGGAGAGCATGGTGGCGATGCTCCGTGGCCGTCGCCCGAAGCTTTGGCATTCACCAACCGCTTAGGAGAAGAAGCGAAGCGTGCAGTGTATGCGGAGGAGCGGCAGCGCCGTTTGAGCGAAGCGATGGCGAGGAGGCAACCCTGCTACTCGGGGACTTTACGCCAACAAAACCAACCTGCCGAAGGTGCATCAGATGAAGTTGCCGAAGGAGCAGTTGAGAAAGAGAGTCGCAACGCAGCGGCTGAGCAGCAACACGAGCTTGAGCCAGCTCGGGACTCTGTGGTAACAGCAGCCGAGAAGCGCCTGGCCGCTGTTACTGCTGCGGAAGCACGAGCGCGCTCTGCAAATGCAGCAGACGCAGCTGCAAGCACGGTTGTAGGCCTAGCTGAAGAAGTACCAAGCCAAAGCAGCGAGACCAACAGCGAGTTCACGGCCGAAAATGTGAAGTTCTTAGAAAGCATCACACGCGGTCAGGATAGCAAAGATAACAACGATCAAGTTGGAAGCGGTAGCCTAATTGCACACGGCAGTAGCCGTTCTGACAATGCTGACGAAGCACCACCCGAACTTGCGCTCTTTTTAGCGGCTGCAGAAGTGACCCACCCTAAGGCGGTTGCACAAGCGCTATGGCGCCTCGGTTGGTCCCTCACTGGCCTTGAATTTGCTACTGTAGAAGACCTGGAAGGCGTTGTTGTCGTTGTCGTTGCGGATGCAAACAGCGGTGGTGGCCCTGGCGCAACAGCCGCACAAGAAGTGCGTTTGTCCGCAGCGGAAGCGAAGCGGATTGTGGATTGCCTTCCTGCGACTCTCGTGGCTGCGAGGCACCAAGCTCGTCGCGTGCACTGGCGGGAAGCCTGGATTCGGCGCATGGTCCTGGCGGTGGCGTCGATGGTAGCTGCTGTGATTGCTGTCTGGTGAGGGTTTGAATGGGTTTCAAGTAGTGTTTCATGTCCGAGTTCCTTCCTTCTGCATTGAACTGTTGAATAGCTTGCACTCGCATGTCTGAGAAGAGTTGCTGCAGTTACAGTTGCTTTATTTCATTTCACTTTTACCATGGTCTAAATCTCTCTCCCTCTTGACTCTTTCTGTTCCCTCATTTCATGACCATTCCCAGCTGGGCATTGTACGTGCCGTTAACCCTTGGCAAGACCGCCTTCGCCGCCGTCCATTACGTGTCTGCCAACGCGTCTTCCCATGGGCCCGGGGCTGCTTCTTACAGCTTCGCAGACGCACGCGCTCACGTGGCCTCCAACGGCAACGACCTGCACGCCTTTGGGCTCGGGCTGGCACTTACCTGGGCCCTAGTGCGCGGCGCCCTGTACCTGGCGTCCCAGGGAAGCGTGGCGTGGCGAGTGGCGTTGGCCCACCATCGCTACAAGCTTCGCTTCCGCGCTAAACCGCCGCAGCTCAATCCTGCGCGCCCACCAGCAGCCGAAGCGCCAAACCAGAATGCTGCTGGGGAAGGCGGAAGACAGGAGGCACCCGTAGGAGCTCGCTCTGCTGTCAATGCTGCTGCTGCTGATGGTGGCGCTGCAGAGGCGGCCGCCACAGGAACAGCGAATGCAGCAGCAGCAGAAGCAGAAGCAGCGGCGTGGCGGGAGGGAGCTTGGGGCGCCTTGATGGCGGTGGGCGGGAAATGGAGTGCGGTGCTGTGCCAGGGCTTGTTCTTGGGGGTGACCATGGGCATTCTCGCGCCCGTTCTGCTGGGCGCCCTCTTCAAAGAGCTCGTGGTGATGCCGTTCTACGTTCCGTTGGACGAGAGCCCCGCGGCCAACACGGTGCTTCAAAACTGGGCTGTAGGGCTGGTCTTTCTCAAGCTTTGGGTGCGCATCATGGTGTTCCGCGGGCCTTTGCTCGAGCCCTTCGAGGGTCTTCGCCCTCGCCCCGCCCGCGATGGTGCTCGTCCAGGTGGCGGTGGCGAACAAGGCGGCCAACGCGACGGAGGCAACGGCGGTGGTGGAGCGAGAGGTGCAGGAGCAGCTCCTCTCGCGCCCGAAGACGTGTTGCTCGCGGGTGGGGGGCCTCTGGGCGGGCCGGCAGGATTACTGGCGCTCGATTTTCAAGTGGCGCTGCATCGCGTGGTCTTGCCCACTTTAATGGCGCTCCTCGATGCCTGGGCCGTGCCCCGCGTGCTTGGACGGGTGGCGGTGCCGCTCCTCTTGCCGCATTGGCCGGCCCCTTGGCTTTTGCTTCGCTTCGCCAAAAACGGGATGGTTGTCGGCGGCGGTGGGGGCGGAGCGTGGGCTCTTGATCGCGCCCAGGAAGTCGCGGGGGTGGCTGCTGCACAGGACCCTCTCGTTGACTTAGCCCGCGCGAGGCGCCTCGCTTTGCCCGTGTATTTGGGCAGCAAAGCGCTGTGGCGCGGCGCCAAGCGGGTCGGTGGGTGGCTGAAAGGACTGCACGGCGTGATCCGAGATGAGCGATACCTGCTTGGGGTGCAACTCAATAACCGGACTTGAGTGAAATGGTTTCTGCTACTGCACGTTCGGAATTTCTCGCATGGTGGCTTTTTGTGAGATAAGTTCAAGCACGAGTTTTTTTGTATTCCTTCCCCCTATTGGCCTTCTAAACTTCGCACTATCTCAATCTTCTTCTCCAGTCCCCAGCTAGATGCCTATTTGGCCATCGGTTCCGCTGTCATGCTCACGGCCATTGGCCTTGGGGGTGACTGAATGCCTTATACTTATATCTATGCATTTAAGCCGGCATAAGAGTCGTAAAAATCACCAACGGAGGTCCTTCTTTCTTACGGGTTTGGTCTGGGGTCTGGGTCTGGGCGAACTCGCGCGGCGATAATATCGACAGACCGACTGACAAACCGCGGCCATGTTGATGAAGGGCCGGCCTTCCGTTCGAGGTTGCGTTTCACATCCACGCGTGCTTCGCGTAAGGAGGCCTTCAATTTCCTTCACGCGTGATTTACGCGTGATTCACGTGCGATATATATACGGCAGAATCCTTAAATATACGGGGTGTACGGGTTTTGGTGTGCTTTGGTGGTGCTGTGCGTTGTGTTGTGTTGTGCACTTGTGTCGTTGCGCCGTTGACTGGGTTGACTGGTTTGTCATGTGCGGTGCGCGTGTCTTCCTACTTTCTTTCATCCCGTCTCATTGTCCTCTCCTTCCACGTGC
>Ga0307982_1003978_pt1 | contig 11734 bp, 12 predicted proteins | sample OrgLakmetagen989_FD_201847 | JGI IMG/M metagenome (GOLD analysis project Ga0307982, IMG submission 201847) | Saline water microbial communities from Organic Lake, Antarctica - #989 | ecosystem: Environmental > Aquatic > Non-marine Saline and Alkaline > Saline | place: Antarctica: Organic Lake... | reverse complement strand
GGCCGGAATTAGAAGGCTAACAGGTAACGAAGAAAAGCAAAGCAGCGCAAACTAGACCTAAGAAGCTAATCAGGCGCACATGCCCGAGTGGCCATGGAAATGATGGTAGCGGTCCAAAGTGGCACGCTCCTCCATGCTCCGAGAGTGCAGCTCAAGAGAAGAGTTTCCGCCCGCAGAGGAGGGGACTACAACGAAGTCCCTCAGGCGATCCAGAAGACGAGTCGCCCATCCCCGAGCAATTTCGTGACCCCATTTACGTGCAAGCTTCTGTCTGAACAAGGCTTTGGCTTCTGAAAAGCCAATGTTCTTAGAATGCCGTGTGTTTGCGAGCCATCTCCCGAGCGACAAGGTCCAAAATGAGGCTAAGATCAGAGGAAGCACCCCCGTATCGGCCAATGACTGGGGCAAGAACACGGCCCCTGTGGCCGTACTCATTGAGTTCGCTCTCTATTGGGCCTCTCTGATCTTGCTCGAGCCATGCAGCTCCGAGTCAAGCTTCCTTGTACGATCGTGGTGCTCTTTGTTGACAGCTTTTTGCCATTTCTCCAGAGTTGCCCCGGGAATAGTAGAGGTGTTGTCGTAGTGTGAAAGCCCTTGTAGCGTCTTGAAGTCCACAATGTGGTTTGCACCGTTTAAGTCACAATCGACACCATTGCTACCTGATAAATGAGAGGCTCTTATCACAAGATCTGGTATGATTTTGTTTGTTTTCAATGTTCATCTTTACTCTTAAGTTTTATAGAGCAATTATGCCCTGAGTGCTTATTCAGGTGACGTGAGGTATGCGATATTTAATATCTGGAATTTTTTGTTTTAAAAGCAGAAGCGCTTTCAACTTTCCTTGTTATCGAGTGTTGGCTGCCATTTTTTAAGACCTTATCGCAGTTGTTTGGTTGAGAAGGCTTCAAATTATTGCTCCTGCCGTGCCGTTGCCGTTGCAGTCGGAATTTCAAAAGCATATCACACCGAGATAAGAAGAAGAGTGCCTCATTTCCATGTGCAGCAATATCATGCGACTACTTAATGTTGATGCCACATAGCAAAAGAGAAAGGCATTAGTCAGAAGACGCCTGGATGTGGGCCGAATGAACTTTCATGTAAAGTAGTTGTTTTGTTTTGCTCTCAAGGGAACCTTCAGCCTGCAGGCATCTAAAGATTCGGGATTGAATAAAGCCCACTACGGCCACTTCGGCTATTAAGCAGAAAGGACCAATAAAGCACACATGCCCAAATGGGAAGAGGCATAGCTATAATCGTGGCATAACGCTTAAACTTTCGAGAACTCTTCACCGTTTATACTACGAAGGGGGGGGGGGTCGTTTCGTGCAGAGGCTTAAGATTAATAAGCACGTACAACTCGTTCTTTCATGTTCAAAGGAATTAAAGCGAAGGCCAGTGCTTTTGTACTGTAGATACAGGGCGCTGCTTTGTTCAAAGCAATCAAAGTAGATCAATGAAAGAGTTGATGTTTTATACCGACATCGGCACAAAAGTGCTCGCACTGAAATCTGTCCCTCCGTTACATCACAGACACAAAAAAACTAAGCTTCAAAAACCTACACCTAAACTTCAAAAACCTAAAACATCAACACTTTCGTTGATCGTGGCGCGGCGTGGTGCGCCGCTACAGTTTGGAAAAGACATGAAAACCACATTGTGGACTTCAAGACGCTACAAGGCCTTTCACACTACGACAACACCTCTACTACTCCCGGGGCCACTCTGGAGAAATGGCAAAAAGCCATCAACAAAGAGCACCACAATCGCACTACGAAGCTCGACCTCGAGCTGCACGGCACGTAGGAAAATCAGAGAGGCCCAATAGAGAGCGAAATCAATGAGTACGGCCACAGGGGTCGTGTTCTTTCTTGCCCCAGTCATTGGCCGATACGGGGGTCTTTCCTCTGACCTCAGCCTCATTTTGGACCTTGTCGCTCGGGAGGTGGCTCGCAAACACACGGCATTCTAAGAACATTGGCTTTTCGGAAGCCAAAGTCTTGTTCAGACAGAAGCTTGCACGCCAATGGGGTCACGAAATTGCTCGGGGATGGGCGACTCGTCTTCTGGATCGCCTGAGGGACTTCGTTGTAGTCCCCTCCTCTGCGGGCGGAAACTCTTTTTTTGAGCTGCACTCTCGGAGCATGGAGGAGCGTGCCACTTTGGACCGCTACCATCACTTCCATGGCCACTCGGGCATGTGCGCCTGATTAGCTTCTTAGGTCTAGTTTGCGCTGCTTTGCTTTTCTTCGTTACCTGTTAGCCTTCTAATTGCGGCCCAAAGAAGAGGATCCAAAGCGAAGGTTCGTGAAGTAAGTGCTGTACGTATATACTGCACTTCTTTAATGCAGGCCTCGAGAGGACGGAATAAGAAGGCTAGCAAGTAGAATTAAAAAACAAAGCTGCTTAAAGCAACAAGAAGCTAATCCGATTTGCATACCCAAGTGGCCATGATGGCAGTAATGATAGCTGGTGTCCAAAGTGCCCATCTTTTTATTAAAAGTTAAAAGTGTGGAAAAAAAAGCACGGAAGAAGAAGATACTATGTAAAGAATCTTCTAGAGACTTCTATCATTCGTTGATTAAGCTAGACCGACTACAGCAACTAACTATGGAAGATTCGATCATCACCTATAGTTCCGCGTTCCATGAGTATTCCATGCCATTATTGTCCATCCAATATACCATCATGTTTGAGCCAACAATGATTTCGTAAGAAGCGAGTCTCAGTCATTCAAAAATACCAATCATTGCATACCGAGCCGTAACGTGTGCTTTGAATTGTACTGAAAGTCAGCCTAACAGCCTAAGTTGTTGCAGATCTAAGAACTGAAGAAAATGCGCGGGCGACTTCGACGTGCGACTATCAAATTGCTCGCACTCACGATATTATTCCCAATTACCTTCAGTTTAACGTCAACACAAATGATACGAGGAATCCATCAGTTGTCAATTCCACTACATGGGTATGGAAGCAGAGAATTTCGAATGAACAACCTTTGTTCTCACTCAGGCTCTACAACAATCTCGTCAGAAATACCACCAGAACCGTTGCAAGTCGTAAGCTTAGCTGAAGATTTGCCTTTTTGGTTAGAATTGCAGGGTGAAGTGTTTGATGGATCCGCACAAATCCATGAATTGAAGCGGTGAGAACTTCGTACATGATGGTTCCACTTCTTAAGATTTTTCTTCTATGCTCCATGATTGCTATCGATCTTCTTTTGCTCGCTCACACCTACGATTCTTAACTTTCGTCTTTCAATAAGAGCAGTTTCGACGAGTTTTGCGCCAATTATCGGGCCAACCCTAACCGCTTTTCACTAAACGGCCATGGCCAGATTGTGAGCCCCGTCGGAAACTTTCCTGGGGTACAGAATAGTCTCGTTGACAGGGAATAGATGCTTACGATGGGTCACAAATATACCTTATATTGCTCGTTTTGAATTTTACGCACACGAGCTCGTTTATCAACAAAGAATGACTTTTGACAAACCCTTATTTTCGATGCTACCAGCTCCGAGCGCAACCTATACACAACCCTTTCGCTGATACGGCCTCGTTCCCTTGGGCTGCAGCACTGGAGGCTAATGCTGCAACAATAATCGAGGAGTATTATGCTCATGTGGAGGTACATAATAGGGTAAAGTCGTACATTTTACTTGGATTGTTTATTAATAAAATGAAATCCTTTTATTTTGAATTATACTTGAAGTGCGATAATTTTACTATCACAATTTCTTTTGATTTTTTTATAAAATGTATATTCAGGAAGTATCCTTTCGGCCACGGAAAGATGACTCGAATCAGTTTAAACTCATCACGGGCTGCGACAAGTTAGTCCTTAGAGTCAAAGATTTAACGTGAATTATCCAACTACATTATATAGTTCGTCTTCCGCGCTGGTTACATCTGCTGACGTTGTAGGATGGCAGCAGCAGCTTCATTTCCGGAGACGTCAGCTTTTCTTCGGCGATGGGGCCTCGGGCAAACGCCGACGGGCACGGTGCGCACGTACATTCATGCCCTTTGTTATAAACATAAACATGGTTGACTGCCATTGGAGCAATTGAATTGTCCCTTCAATAAGCTGTGATCGCGCTGTGTGCACATATTGATTCAGGTGGCATTCAATTGCTATGGCCCGGGGAGTGTACTGCCCCGTCATTCGGATGCTTGTAATTGGCTACTTTCAGGCTATCTTGGCGTGTCCATTCCACTCGCTGCTGCTACTGCTGCACGAGGCAACCCATCTCGATCTATCAGTAAGCGTCCTGTGTGTGGCTTCGAGGTAATTCGAACGAGATCTCCACGTTTTTGTTGTTGTTTTGTTGCCGATTTCTATCTTTCCTGTACAGTTGTCCTACTTTCTCTCTCTTCTCTGCAATCACCGTAAGATTTGACTTGACTCTTACGGCCGGGCTTTGTGTAACTTTTTAATCAGATTGACGGCAAGAGCATCTCCTGGGAAGTTGGGAAAGTAAAAGTCTTGGACACTTCTTTTCGGCACTGCTCGTGGAACAATCACCCAACAGATTCCCAAGTGACATTTGTCTTCAATTTCTTTCATCCTGACCTCTCGGCACAGGTACATTTTTACCGAGGGCTATGTCCTATGTCACAAGCAACTTTGACAGCCTAATCATTGTGCCGCAACGTACTTTACTTTTTGTATATATGACACGCCTATACATCCAGCGCAGACTGCTTGTACTTGTCTTTGAAGGTAGAAATCTGATATGTTACTTCTAAAACCTTGACAAACTTCCAGGAGCGTCGGGCGCTCAACATTTTTACCAAGGTTTTTGACTCTCATGTGCGTCGCCACGAGCGCTTAAGGGCAGAAAATTCTGCAGCACTAAATCGCATATTTGTTGCGGAGGTTGCACCTGAATTCGTGCTTCAAAGTCAAACCACATTTTGAATAGTGGTCATTATAGGAAGATGAAATTCGGAAGTAAAACAGCTGCTAAAACATCTTCTCAGAGACGGACGGAAACTCTTTGTCTCTACTTTAAAAGACTTAAGTAACAGTTATTTTTTGTAGTAGCTGCTCTGTGGTTAACTACTCTTAGACCCGTATTAATCGTAAGTCTAGCTAATCTAGAGTGTACAATCCTTATAGCTAAGAATAAGACTCGAAGGCTAATATAAATTCCCGGTATTTCGCTACGTACTTCTCATCACAATACAATATACAAAAGCATTTTGCTTGAATAATGAATATTCCTTTCTTGTTTCTGTTGATATGTTGATGTGAGAACAGTGGGGTTTGCAGTCCCCTTTAGGAGCTGCAGAGCTATACAGGGAGGGTTCCTGTTGTTGGCGATGCTTGTTTCCTACCTCGTTAGCGATACTTGGTCACTTCCCAGTCTCTCCAGATCAACAGGTATGGGCTCGTAGTTACGCACCCTGCGGTGGTGTTATACAAGCGGCCGATTGTAACGTCGCGTTCGATGGTTGAGATGTGGTCAAATTTTCAGTCCATTCGATTCGTAAACGAACACTTAAGGATCTTGGGAAGCCAGATCAACAGTTCCCATATACCACTCACCGATTTATATTTGATACTAGATATTATTCCGACTTAATGAAGCTGCAGATAACCTTTGGTATGACCGCGGTTTAGAGTTTAGAGTATAAAACGAGTAGATGTATGAAAATGTGATATCTTTGAGCTTAAAGCTTACAGAGCACGTCACATCTCCACCTCCACGCATTCATGCACCGCGGACACATAGAAAAAAAAAAGCTGACATTTCTTGTGTGCTCTTCGTTGTGTTGTTGTTGTTGTTGCTGCTGCTGCTGTTGGCTCAGTAACAGAAGTACTTGTGAGCGAAGAAGAGAGAATAACAATTCAATTTCCGTCGCAAATGCCGTCATTCATGTTTTCAATCTTATCAAAATTGTCGTGCTGTATCGAGAATAAAATAACCTCATTCACTCATTTCTGGAGGTACAAACCAATTCTGGTCTTTTTCCCAAGGCCGCAATGTTTCGGCAATGAAGTTCCGGAGGTCCATGCGCAAATAAGCCTTGAAGCCATTTGTCACCTGGGGGTACGCTGCTTCTACTGCAGCAGCCAACCGCGGGAACAAGACGTCTTTCCGCGCTTTGAAACTCAAGTCCAGCGTGCCCCCGTTCTCCACCTTGAGTGCGTGCGCGGTCTGGTTGATGAGCAGCCGAACTGCTTCCGGGTCGACGCCGTCGACCACAGGTAGAAGGGCTGGCGCGGGTTCGGGTGCCTGAGCGGCAGCAGCTGGTGCAGAAGCGGCAGGGCCTCCAGAAGCAGCAGCCAGAGGAGGCGCAGGAGGAGCTGGAGCAGGAGCAGGAGGCGGCGCAGCTGCCTTGGGCGCGGCATCCTTGGGCGGTAACGGGCGCCGGCGACCGCAGCGGCATTTTTCAGCGTCGTCCGGGTTGCCGTTGAACGCGCATGATTTGCACACCCACGTTGGAGCTGCTGCCGGTGGGGCTGAGGCTGGGGCTGGGGCAAGCGCGGGGGTTGTAGGCTACCAAAAGAATTATTCAGTACACCAACACAGAAATTGCGCGTCGTACGTGAAGAGCGAGAGAAAATAGCACTGTATCTATTTGAAGAATAGCCTACAAGAAAGGCGCATGGGTGTGTGCATGTGCGCATGCGTCTCGTACTAGCAAAGAATGCAAACCTGCGGCGGCGGTACGAAGCTACAGCCGGGTGTGAACTCTGCAGCAGACACGTTCATCTTTGGGGACGGCGGCGCCATCGACATGACGTCGAACTAGACAAGAATAAAGAAGAAATTCAGAGGGAATTGGAAATCAGAATAGAATATCGGATGAATGCAGAATCGAAGGTCACCTTCGAAAAAAAATGTGAAAAAATATCAAGATTCAGGAGAGAGACAGAATAGCAAAGAGAGAAGCAAAAACACAATCGGACTGGATTGATGACGCTTTTGGATTACATTCTCAAGGCTTCGAAGTTGAGACAACTCGTCATAGACATCTGAGGGCTCGCCTTCGTCGTATTCGTCGTCCTCATCACCCTTCAATATGACATTAAAATAAAAGATAATAAGTCGGTGGAGAGAATATGTGATTCAACACCAGGATAAGGGACGGAGCTTGTGCTCAAAAGGAAGGATAAGGATGCTGTGCAATACCACATCGGTGACGCCCATGGAATCCATGGCAGCGAAAATTTCATTCATCTCTTCGTCATCTTCAAGGTCTTCTCCGCCGAGCTCATCGAAACCCTCGTCAGGAAAGCCTTCCTGCTGCTCCTGGTAATCTTCCTGGTAGTTCTTGCCTTGGTAGCCTCCGCGATAACCTCCCTTGCCCTGGTGCTGGTAGCTTGGCTGGTATTCCCGCTGCTGGTAATTGCCACTATCGCCGTAGTAATTTTGCCCGCCATAGCCGCCAATGCCGTAAGCACTTGTTTTAGGATGAAGAATGAAAGCATAGCATTGGATGGCCAAGGCGTCATGCGCGTAAGGGCATAAAGGGGATATTGAAAGTAATCTAAAGTATTGAGATGGATGCTTAAGTACTAGCGAACACGAAGTAAGGCGGATTAAGGAGAAACAATCGATTGGTATGATTGTCCCTTGAAGTGTGACACGAGGTTTACAGTTGATGAACACACCTCGGAGGCCCACCGCCACCCGAAGAACCGCTGTCGCCGCCATACCCGCCGCCTTGGTAGTGCTCGCCCTTCCCTTTCCCTTTTCCTTTGCCCTTTCCGCCTATTCCTCCTTTCCCATATCCTCCGTTGTCCTGACCATATTCCATGCTGTCTAGTGAGCAAAGTTAGCTATAGCGCTATAGCTACAATATAATAGTATAATAGTACAGTAGAAGCCGAATCGAAAGGTCAAAAACCAAAAGATCAACAAGAAACAGGAACACGGAACACAAACGTCAAGAACTCGAAGCACAGAAAAGTCCACAAAGAATGGAGGAGAAAGCCCCAGGAAAGTTGTTGTACAGGTAGTTCCGGGTGTTAAGAGGTTGTCACGTTAAGGGAATTAGGGTTAAAACTCGGTACTTCCACATGTTAGAAATCGATTTCCTTCTTGTACTGCAGTACTAAACGCTAAGAGAGCGAGGGCTGAGGCCAAATTCCCCCGCCCTAATTACCCGGAACTACCTGTAGTTCAGCCAGAAAATCCGCGTGCCACTTTTGACCGTTTGGACCGCTACCATCACTTCCATGGCCACTTGGGCATGTGCGCCTGATTAGCTTCGTAGGATTAGTTCGCGCTGCTTTGCTTTTCATCTCTACCTGTTAGCCTTCTAATTCCGGCCCTTCGGGGCCTGTCTCAAAAATCCACGGGTTCCGGGATTTCTGGGTTCCGAACTCCGAGTCCTGATTTCTTCTCTTGTCCTCTTGGGAAACATCTTTGTTAACGAAGGGCTATTCTCCCTTCCACTTCCCCCAACATCTACGGGTGTTTATCCCGCAATGCACACCCACTCGCCCTGAAAAATATCTCGCCTCAGATCGACGTAGAGAAATCCATCATGGCAGTCGCAAATACATAAGTCCGCGAGCTTCATACCCGCGCATGTCATATTTGACATAGGCTCAGAGGGGCGAAACTAGCGAGCTGATAGCTATGAAGGGGATACAAGACGAATAAGATTCAGATGATCATTATCCCAGTCAGAATTGTTCTGAAGGATTCGACAATACGCAGCTTTTTACCATATGATGATATTTCTTTGCGAACTCGAACTCGAACTAATACAAACCCAAATGGCACAGAGAAGCCAATGCTGCGGGAAGAAGTGGGAATGCGCGTGCGTTGCACAGACAAAGCAAGTGCGGAATGTTTCAGGAGGGAGAGGTGCATTGGCCAAATCCCTCGGAAAATTTGCTTTGCAATTGGGGTATAAACCAGTATAATATAATCTAATTAACCGAGCGCGCATCTAAACTCCAATCCACCGGCAAAACGGAGAAAAGTGCATTAATAACCCTCAAATTCAAAATATGAATCATTATTAGCTCTTAGATTCAGTTTGCGCTGCTTTGCTTTTCCTCTCTGCGTGTTAGCCTTCTAATTCTGGCCCTTCAGGGCCTGTCTCAAAATAAGAATAAAAATACCGGCTGGATTGGGTTACGAATCGGAAGTGGCAAAAAGAAAGGAAACTGCGATTCGGGTGGGTGCGGCGAGAAGAGTTTTTGTGCTTGGGCACTGGCGCAAGCGTGCTATCAGTATGAGTTTTTTTGGTTGTGTAGAATAAATCCAGCCCAGTAGGTCCTTACCTTCAAGCGCCTTCTACCGTTTGTATTGCGCATGCACCTTTTACTCTGAAGTCCTTTTGGCTAAAGAATGGATGCAAACCTCAACTCCGCAAATTCATTATTGAGTGAAAAATACTCGGTGGTTACAAGCGCTGAAGGGGGGTGCTTCTTGAAGACAAAGACGAGAAATGAGAAGAGCAGTTACTATTATCATTCCCCGCTAAGGAGGAATCACCCGGGAGCCATCCAACCATCTACGACTTGTTTGGTTGGATCGCTCCAAGCACCAAACGCGTGCTTGCTGCTCTGCTTATCCCGGTCCATTTCCCTCAATTCTTTTCTTTCGTACCCTACGGGAGTGGAGTGCACGCGCCCGGCCTTGGGTCTCAAGGCGGGGAGCGAGCATCCAACGCACGCGCATTCCCACTTCTGCCCGCAGCATTGGCTTCTGTGCCATTTGGGTTTGTATTAGTTCGAGCTCGAGTTCGATTACTACGAAACACTGCCAAAAAGGGCAAAAATCCGCGGAAAGCGACCCCCCTCCCTTTAGTACTAGTAGCTTCCACTTTCAGTTATAGTAAACACACTTAGAACCTTTTTTTTTTTTTTTCCGAAACCGCATGGATATGTTTTGAGGAATGTACTATACCAGTACGAATCACAGGGCGTTCGCGGTTCTGTCAGACAAACCGGCAGCTAAAGGGGGGTCGCTTTTCGCAAAAGCGGTCATTTTGAGCTTTTTCGGCTCTTGTGCGGCGAAAACATGTCACATCCACCCTAAATCATAAGGACGAACCCCATATGCCATGCACTGTGTGGACTTGTGCCGTAAATCCACGAAAATATATCCGTTGGGTATGGATGAATGAATTTTGGAGCTCCATTCTCTTGCATGCAGCAAATGAATCTCTGCTGCGCTAGAAATTTCAAGCGATTTTGGCCAATTCTATACCTAAAATTCCATATAATACTTAATACCGTGGTTCTTAATAGCGGGCCCTGGCCCTACGAGCTCGCTTAGGGGAAATCCCGTTGCGATTTGCGTGTTCTATGGCCAAAAGGAGTGGGCTTTAAGAAGATCCCCCCTTTTTTCGTCGTCATACTATTTACATTCTTAATGTTTATAGGAATCCAAGTGGCACCTGGCAACCAAAATATAAATCGTAAATCGCAAATCGCAAATCGACCGGCCCTACACGAGCACGGGCATTTCTAGCTTTTTCAAGCAGGTGCACAGTGCATCAAATTAAGGAATAAATTTAGCTATATTTGACCCACTATCGACATCAATTCGAAACTCCGCCGATTTCAGGCGAATATCCACTCATACGTTGAAAGACTCGCCGCAGCCGCAGCGGCCTTTTTCGTTGGGGTTCACAAAAGTAAACTCAGCAGACAGTTCCGTTTCTTCCCAGTCCATCACCGTGCCAGCCACGCTAAACACGGCTTTTGGGTCCACGAAAACTCGCACTCCATGCGCGGCTACTTCTTCGTCGCCAGCCGGTGGAGTCTCCGCATAGTTCATGGTGTACGACATGCTGCATGGCACAACAGATGTGCGTGTAGTGCAAGGGGGAAAAAGGGAATGACATACACGAATCAGCTCAGGATAGTTAGCAAGAGCTAATCATCTGCTTTCGCGCGAAATCAAAGACAGAGAGTCGCCAATGTTACGTATATAGCATGGCAGAACAGAAACACTGAAAGAGATAGTGGGGGGACAGAAGGCGAAGTCGAACACTACTTTGTTCCAATGCACAGTATTCTTTCGAGAATGCGAAACCCTACCCGTTGCAGCCGCGTCGTTTCACCCCAAGTCTGACACCAGCAACCTCCGGTTTGCTTCCCAAAATTTCTTTGATACGGTCAGCGGCGCGCACCGTCTGTGAACAGAATCACAAGCAAAAATGCCCTTGGTCATTCGGTATACAGTATGGGTATTTCGAGAGCGTAAGATCATACGTGAAATCGTACCACAGAGATGACCGCTGGCCGTGGTCGTCTTACGCGAGTTCCTGTGCTTGTACCTGCAGCTGCATCGGCCGCAGCAGTCGATAATCTGTGTCCACTGCCAACCAGCACGCAGAAGCATAATATCAGTAATTAGTATATCCCAACACACATGAGGACCATCCTACCTTGGAAAGACAATCTGACGCCGCACAGCTGTCGAGATATTGGAAATTGGCATTCTTCGAAAACACAGCATTATAGTACTTAGCCTTCTTTTCTATGCAATACGACAAAGTATGGAACTAATACTAATGCACGAGTGCACGAGCTCCACTTCACTTAGCTCTGGAGTCCGATTTGTCTGGAGAGGTCTGGAGCCTCTCCAAGATTTGGAGAGGCTTCAGACCTCTCCAGAGTAGTCCCTACAATAAAACATCTGACGTATTTTCTCCAGAATATAAGGCAAATACGTCGCGACGTATCGACCATTCTACTGACGTCATTACGAACACGTCATCAAATATACGCCTGTATACGGCGTTTGCCATGCATAAAG
>Ga0307982_1003977_pt1 | contig 11735 bp, 7 predicted proteins | sample OrgLakmetagen989_FD_201847 | JGI IMG/M metagenome (GOLD analysis project Ga0307982, IMG submission 201847) | Saline water microbial communities from Organic Lake, Antarctica - #989 | ecosystem: Environmental > Aquatic > Non-marine Saline and Alkaline > Saline | place: Antarctica: Organic Lake... | reverse complement strand
GCTAAGAGACAAGTCGGCGAAGGTCGCAGAGGTGGCGCTGCAGGTATGGAAGAAAAGGATGGGCAAGAACATAAACCAGGGAAGACACGGGCCAAGGGGCGATCCCGACTGAGCCCCACAGAACCTCGTAAGTCTCGTGAGGGCAGCGAGACGTCAAATCTAGCTTCGCAAATTAAGAAAGACACTTCTAATGTTTCTGCCGGTGGCGGGTTAAGTGTGAAAAAAAAAAACTCTCGACTTGCGGCCTTGCCTGAAATAACCCGAATGCCTGGAGGGTTCATTGGGAACGCACCTCGTGATCTCTCTGCAGCGGTGTCAAGATCGCCAGGGCCTATTTACGAGCCGGTAGACTCATTTAGCCGACCTAGTTTAGCCAATGTGAAGTTCGGAAGCGAGGTGCGGGGTGGGCTCACCTTATCATCAGGCAGTGGGCCTGATGTTCAGTACCATCTTCCGACTTCAGTTGGAGCTGGCAAGGCGGCGTTCGTCAACACGAGAGCAATGCGCCCATGGGATGCCGAGGCGAGGAAAGCTCGTCTCCGGAGTGAGGCAAGCGCTGAAATAGCAGTGGAACGCAGCGGGGCTGAGGCTGCCCCTAAGGATCCGGACTCTGAAGACCCTCATGTGCGCAAGGAATTCGGTTTTGGTTGCTCTCTGGAGGAGCACATCCAGTATGGCGAGTGTCTGGACGGCCTCTGTGGGAAGCGAAGCCATTTGGAGAAAGTCTTGCACAAGGGCGCCAAGCAGGCAGCAGCGAAGCGAGCTAAAGAGAAGTCAATTCAAAACGGTGCTTCACTGGATTCCGCTGCTACTTCTGGTGTTTTCGAAGACGAACGGCGTAAGACAGCTCTCCACGCCGCTTGCGAGCAGAACCAGCTCGACGTGGTGCACCGCTTGTTGCTCCGCGGCGCCCCCATTAGCGTGGCGGACAAGAGCGGCTGGTTCCCGCTCGCTTACGCATGTGACGCGGGCCACGTCCAAGGGGTCGTGCAACGGCTCTTGGCCAACGCGCAGTACCCGCACGTGAGCCCCCAGGGCTACGTGACGCGGCGCCGCCCACCGCGCGTCAACGTCACAGATGACCGAGGCCAAACCCCACTGCACCGCGCCGCCACCAACGGCCACGCCTCTATCGTGGCCCTTCTTTTAGAAGCAGGAGCCAATGCTGAAGTGCTGGACCACGCCAACTGCACGGCCCTCGACGTGTGCACCTCGCCGCCCTCGTTTCATTTGCTGCGCCACCGAGCCGAGGTCTACAATCGGCGCGAGCGCCTTGAGGGCATCGAGCTGAAGCGATCCCTCATCGAAGGCGAAGCCGAAGAGCAAGTCAGGGCCACGCAAGAAGCACGAGCAGCTTTTTTGAACCGCGAAACGCGCGCGATAGCGAAGGCCAACGATGTTGTTCGGGAGCGCGTTCGGCGAGTCGACCGCGACATTTTGAATTACAAAGCCAAGGGCGTGTTGTCGCAGGACACAAATCAAGTGCAGAAAGAGTCGAGTGTGGCTGGCCGAAATCTAGTCAAAGTGTGTCTTGAAAATGACTCAAAAACACCGGCTGAGATCATAGATGCGATCGGAGTTTCTTCTGATGTGATGGGATAGCACGCAGAGGAAATTGAGGCTCAGGAATGTTGATGTGCGGCCGTACCGAAGCGCCAATTGAATGAAATTTTCGAAGGGCCTACTTCTTTCTGTGTGGCCCTGGCGCAAATAGTGGCTTGCCTTGCTTCTAATGCTTTCTGAATTCTGCTGTTATGCAATCACTTTGCAGCTGCAAATTCGGTGTATAGATGGTGCATACCTCAAGGATACTATTAACCTTCAACATTTAGCTCATGTTCATCTATGAAGGCAGCTGAGGGATTTACTAACGATCCAAGAGACAAGAAAGCGCCACAGAATACAAAATAGCACGACATGACGTCTTTTTGAGTCCCCCACAAGCAGCCCGACTAAGTTGATTGCCCTGCACATATAACTGAATCCTCGCCCCGAACTCCCATTGGCTCCCATGAGTTGAGACTTAAATAGGCGAACTAATTAAGTGACTTAGAGGCCAACCGCCGTGGTAAATGAACCCCGAGCCAGGCCTCCAGTCCGGCCAGGGGGACTCTACAAACGCCGATTAGATGGCACCCTGTCTGTTAGTTACTAAATCCAGTCCCCCCTCGGGGGGGCTAAGAAAATTAACTAAGAAACGATATTCGATATACAGATATAGTTATAGAGCTTGCTTATTAAAGTTTTTACAGTTACACAAAATATTTTGGATTTATTTAGATTGAGGAACTCCTCTGAGTCTCCTCGCTCTTGCTCACAGCCGGCAATAATTTCAGCCCCTGAGCTAACTAGGCAGCCGACAGCAGGGCTGAACGCCCATCAGAGTAGAAATTGGAATCAATTTACAGCTGCAACGCCCTTCAGCTCTTACGACTCTTAGTCTAGTCTAGTCTTGTTAATACTCCCCAAATACAAAGAAACACCCCGGTGGCATATAGCAAAAGAAAAAGTGTAACCTTCAGAACAAGTCTGATTGGGCTGAGTGTCCTTTTGCATAAAGCAATTGTGATCGTTTACTCTCGAGGTGTCCTTCAGCCATCAGGCATCAGGAGGTTTGGGATGGGTGTGAATCTGCTGTCTCCACTTCGGCCTGTCCTTGGCAATGACGAACCACTCATCGAACTCCTCGGAAATGCCCTCACTTTTGAGCGCGTTCTCCAGCGTCCTGCCCCAAGTCATCTGTGGGCAACCGACCGGCTGAGAATGCGCTACCCAACTTGTCAGGAACTGCCGTGGTGCCCGGCTTATGGGCATACGTGCGACGTGGCCAGCCCAACGAAGAAACCGATTGTAAAAGTAGCTGTCGATGTCAAGGAGGCCCAAGGACGGAAAAATCCTTCAGCTCTTGAGTTTCAGTAAGGGCGTTGTAAGTCTTTAGTGAAAATATTCGCCAAATTTTAGGCTGTAAAGACTGCGTCCAAACCAGAGTAAACCCCATACGCAATAAGAAATGATGCCAGAACTGGCGTGGTGATTTCACTGAGCCGATCACCATTTGCCCCTAAAGTAGCACCTACTCCTAGGGCACTCGCAGCGACAACCGGTGTTGCCAGACCTGAGCAAATTGTATAGGGAGTTTCGTGAAGCATAAGCACAAATGTTTGATGATTAGTAGGGCACGGTAAATAATAAAGGAAATAAGTTGCACCTGCAGTGTAGCAAAAGAGTAGCGCAGCTCCAAGAGATGAGTCGCTGGATGAGGCCACGTTGCCTAAGAGGCTTGCGAGGATCGGTGTGCTGCACGTTGATGACACCAGTGCTGATGACGCGCCAAAAGCGAATGAACGGATAAATCGTTCCAGATTCGTTGAAGATGCCGCTTCTACGTTAGCCTGGTTCCCAAGCGAATAGCTGCTTCCAAATGATGGCATTTCTATATCGATGACTTCAAGAAGAGATAACCCGCCGACTGCAGCGAAGGATCCAGAGGCCAATCTCAAAATTTGACCGGAATTCGAGAAGAAAGAGCCAAATACCTGTCCTGCAAGAGCAGCTGAAACACCGATTGCAGCCAACGCAACCGAGAGTCCTAGAGCGAAGCAAATTGAGAGTGCGAACAGATAGTCACGCGGTGGAGCACTGTCTGATAAATCGCCATCGAGCTGCGAAGACCGTGCCTCGGCCGAGAAGTATGCCACCGTCAAGGGCAGCATGGCCACCGAACAAGGACTCGCGGCCGAAAGTAATCCAACACCTTTGACGCGCAGGTCGAAAGATGAGATATTTCTACAGGAAAAAAGCCATGAAGAAGACTAGGAATAAAACTTCAGAAAAAGTGTGGAGAGGACACTATAACATTGATACTTGACATCGCTTTGAATTCAGTAACATACCGTACACAAGCAATCCACTGGAAGGACTGAGGGAGTCCGCTACGCCTGTTTGAATACTGTACAGTGAGGAAGCAACGTCAATCGGCGGTAACGCTGAGGTGGCAGTAGAGTGGCGTCCCGGCCTAGAATTTCCGATGTGTGCGGCATTCCGTCCCGACACCCATGCGGAAGTCAAGAGAGGTTGCGATGCCAAGAACAATCCCAAAAGATTGGGTAGTACTGACCTATTGGGGCGCATGCTAATGTACAACAACTAACATATAACAAAATTATCAGATTTTAATTGTCTTAAGAGGAATCGCGAAACTTCTCATAGAAAGCTCAACGAGTTTAGTAACATCGGAAAATTGATGACAAAGAGTGAGCGGCTTCTATTATGGGTTGAGTCATTGAGAATCTGCTGAAGTGCTGAGCTGCTTATAAGCCACAGGATTGCTGAATACTTCGATGCTACTCAAGCGTATACTCAAGTGTACAGAATAATTAACTTGCCAGCCGTGTAGTAGATCTCGATGCTACTGCTAAGCTGAGAATCTACAGATAAGTCAGTGTACTGCGAGACTGCGAGCAGCGATACAGAGATGGTCATGGTCTTATGATCCAAAGCAAGCCTCACAGAAAGAAGATTACGTCATCATGACACTACTCGCCCCAGATTTGCCAAAAAGCTCTGCAGAGATGGAAATACTGTTCTCCCATTGGTTCACACCCTGAATACGATCTGCATTGTCTGTAATTCTTCAAGGAACAAAAGCCATGACGCAGAAAGAAAATTATTACGTCAGGTGCGTGACCGATAGATAGAGCACGAACTGTTGCCGTCTAACAAGGGTTAGGTTTCCGGGCAGTTTAGAGCGACGAAGGTATCATAATGAGAGGTCAAACGTACTATGCAGCTGTCATGGGCGTGCATTGCGCTGCTTTCACTACACCATCTAGCTTTCGTGTGCGGCATTATCCATCTCGAATCAACAACGCAATTGCGACGCCGCTCGATGATGCACCGGATTGCGTCGATGTAGTTACGACCGAGTTGGTAACAGCAGATGTCTGTGAAGTGCCAGACGAAAGCAGTCAAAGCGCTTTAGCGAGTCGCTTGGCAGGAGGGTTTGGCCCGACAGTATGGAGTGAATTTGGAGGCTTGGCTAGCGAGCTCGGTACGATACGTTTCCATAACAAACAGACCTATTTGACACTGCCTTCAACTTTGTTCTTAAGGCTGCTGCTTCTTGACTCTGCAGAGAGCTGTCAATAGGCCGAGTGCTCTTGTCCTCGGAAGTCGTGCTCACTGCACTTTCCTGCCTTCGTTTCTTTCTTTTTGTCTTGATGTAAATTCTTATGTAGGCGACAAAGTCGTAAATTTAGGTCAGGGATTTCCGGACTTCGCGCCCCCACCATTCGTGCGTGAGGCCGCACTCGAAGCCATTGGGCTTGACTGCCACCAGTACACGCGGCCCGCTGGCCACCCGCCGCTCGTGAAGCTGCTGGCGTCGCGCTATTCGGCGCATTTAGACCGCCCTGTGGACCCTATGACGGAGGTAGCCGTCACCGTGGGCTGTTCTCAGGCGCTTTACGTCTCCATGCAGTGCCTCGTGAAGCCTGGCGACGAAGTGATCCTCCTCGAGCCCTTCTTCGACTTGTACATTGGTCAAATCCGTATGGCTGGCGGGACTCCGCGGTATGTGCCCCTCTCCGTGAGCCCAGATGGGTGGTCCTTGGACATTGATTTGCTCGAATCGACCATGACAGACCGCACACGAGTGTTGGTTTTAAACTCGCCGCATAATCCAACAGGCAAGGTGATTGGGAGGGACGATTTAAACAAACTTGCCGAGCTCGTAAAGCGATGGCCTCAAGTCACAGTAGTGTCCGACGAGGTTTACAAGTTCACCGTACACGGCGAAGGCCACGAGCACGTTCACTTCGCATCTCTACCCGGCATGTTTGACCGTACTTTGACTCTGAGTTCGGCGGGCAAAACCTTTTCAGTCACGGGCTGGCAGGTTGGATGGGTTATCGGGCCCGCGAAACTCGTACGCGATATCCACATCGCCTTGCCGTTTTTACAATTTTGCGCCTCAACGCCCATGCAGCAAGCACTGGTTAGCGTTCTGGTCCAGGCAGACGAGCCGTACGACAGCTTCCCGAACTACTACGAGTGGCTCAACGCGCAGTATCGCCGTAAGGCAGCTCTTCTTTCTTCTGCGCTCGACGCCGCAAATCTTCCCGTGGTGAAAAGCCAGGGGGGCTACTTTTTAACCTGCGATGTGTCAGGCGTAGATGTGCCTCAGAAATATCTTGACGAAGTGTCGCTTGCAATGGGGCCTGTAAGCAAAGATTGGGCGTTCTGCAAGTGGCTCGCCATCGATTACGGCGTCCTCTCCATTCCTGTCGCGCCTTTCTTCAGTAAGGAAAGCCGCAGTCGTGGCGATGCTGGCGCTTACGTGCGATTTGCTTTCTGTAAAAATGACAGCACCATTGAACGAGCAGCGACGTGCCTTAAAACGTTCGGTGAGAGGGCTACCTAACTAATGACCTATGAGCAATGAGAGAACAACTTCGGTTTGGTGTGCTTTTTTCGGCTGACTGGTCCTTTTCAACTGACAATCGCCGGTATGAGTTCGGTACATCTAGTCTAGTCTAGTTAGTACCCCCCAAAAACAAAGAAACACCCCTGTACAATGCAGCAGCAGGAAAAGTGTAACCTTCAGAACAAGTCTGACTAGGCTGAGTGCCCTTGTTGCTTAATTCAATTGTGACCATATAATCTCAAGTTGTCCATCAGCCATCAGGCGTCGGTACATGGAGATTGATTAACTTTTTTCAAGTTCAAAGACGCAAGAATTCCAGGGTTATTTTGAAATTCTTCACCTCCACTGATCTTTCCAAGCGTATCTCGCCAGTGATGGCAGCCCTCAGATCTAAACACCCAGTGCCCTACGACTCCAGTAAGCATTTGAAACCTAAAGCAGCAAGAAAGTTTTTTATTTTCTGAACTGTACTGGCAACTAACTGACAGCTGACAGCTAACAAGTAACAAGTTTTTCATTCTGGGCGCCATAAGCAGACGTGTATTCGATTATTCGTGAGCCCTCCTAGGGGGGGCTGAGTTTGGCTGGGGTTTGGTGACTACTAGCACAGAAGGGTGTCGTTGACCGTCGATTTTTCTTGGAAGGGCGGGGTGGTTACTAATTAATGTACTGGACTATATTAATGTACTGGACTATATTGAATAATGGGCCTCTTTGCTTATTGCTCTTACAGCTACGCTATTTCACACAGGCTTCAAGGGGCCGGAATTAGAATTTAGATGGCTGTGAATATTTGCTCATTTATTATGCCCATGTACATGTCCATGTCCCTTTAACCCTTACCACAGGCCACCCAATAGCAAATAGAAACCCATAAAGGATTACACGAGCACAGATAGATGGAAAGCCATATAGCATAAAGGCTTCGCGGTTCCGAAATCAATTTGAAATACGGAAGAACTCGTCAATAGTCCATAGTGCAATAAATCAGGTAACACCAATAAGTCGTTCATGATAGTAACTTTAGCAACGGTCGAAGGTGCGTGTAATCCATTTGGCAGCACTCATAATTTTCGAAGCCTCCCCCGAGGGGGAGACTGGATTTAGTATCCAACAGAGCAGAGGTGGTGCCTAATCACCCATTAGGACAAACCTCCCATGTCTTAACTTAGCTAATTCCTTTCGCAGAATACACTACTATCTGGTAAGGGAGAACCGCGTTCGATTGGGTCTACGGTCGGCGTGCAAGTTTGATACTACTGTGACCTCCCAACGACCTTATGCTAGTTCCTAGGTGCTAAGTTCCAATAATTTAATAGCACGAAGTGCACTTGTGCTAAGTACGCAGGGTTGTTGCGTTACCGATAATTATTTGATGTGCCAGTGAATGCTTGCTGCTGCACGCACCTCGCAGAGAAGTTTTTCCTATAACCACATGTACTACAGTAGGGTGCAAGAACAGTTAGGCACTTGCTGCTGGGAGTTTCCTCGTGCGAGCTACAAGGCAAGGCCGTGTACTACCAGTTACTTCCACAAGAGCATTCGCATCAAATGCGCCTAAGCATTAATGATCCGAGAAGCGCGATTGCCGCCATTATGTCGCGATGAAAGGACTACAGTGTTCTATTACACTGCGAAGGAAATGCTTTTTCATCACAATGCGATCTCTTCGACACAGTCTCCAAGGAGCATATATACAAGCGCTAATGGACAGAAAGGACAAACACGAGGACAACAATTCAGCCCGTACATGAAATCATGCTGATTAATCATACATGCCAATTCGGCCATGGAATTGGTTACGACCCAGGGTAGCCTATCCGCCCATACTTCCACATCTCGAGTGCCGTGCGCAAGAATTGAGCTTCCCTTCAAAGACAAAGGATCAGCTACGAAGCCCCTGAGGCGATTAAAGAGAGAAACCGAAAACTAGTCTACTCTAGTCTAGTCTAGTCTAGTCTAGTCTAGTCTAGTCTAGTCTAGTCTAGTCTAGTCTAGTCTAGTCTAGTCTAGTCTAGTCTAGTCTAGTCTAGTCTAGTCTAGTCTAGTCTAGTCTAGTCTCGTCTCGTCTCGTCTCGTCTCGTCTCGTCTCGTCTCGTCTCGTCTCGTCTCGTCTAGTCTAGTCTACTTAGTCTAGTAAATACTGCTGGAAGTTAGTTTTTATACAACGAGAATACCAACTGAGCATGAGGTGCACCTTATGCTCAGTTGGTTTTCTCGTTGTATAAAAACTAACTTCCAGCAAAACGATGAATCTTGGTACTATCTGTAGTATGGGTTCGATCGTCCGGCAATTTTGGCCTAGGTGCAAGAGTTTTTCCTCAAATAGAGTGTTTTCTCAGTTGGCCGGTGTGGGGTTCGAACCCATGACCATCATGTTTTGCTGAAAGTTGGTTTTTAGTTCAAACCCCACACCGGCCAACTGAGAAAAACTTCGTTGAGGAAAAATTTTGCACCTAGGCCAAAATTACCGGACGATCGAGCCCATACCAAGAATCATCGTTTTGCTGGAAGATGGAATTATACAACGAGAAAACCAACTTCCAGCACATACTCCCCAAATACAAATAAACACCCCGGTGACATATTGCAAAAGAAAAAGTGTAACCTTCAGAGCAAGTCTGATTGGGCTGAGTGTCCTTTTGCATAAAGCAATTGTGAGCATTTACTCTCGAGGTGTCCTTCAGCCATCAGGCATCAGGAGGTTTGGGATGGGTGTGAATCTGCTGTCTCCACTTCGGCCTGTCCTTGGCAATGACGAACCACTCATCGAACTTCATGGAAATGCCCTTACTTTTGAGTACTATGGGGTAATTTTGCTTCGTAATGTTAAGCAGATACTTACAACAACGATCTTAAAAAATCGAGCCAGGCTTCCAGTCCGGCCCGGGGGACTCTGCAGACGCCGATTAGATGGCACCCTGTCTGATAGTAACTAAATCCAGTCCCCCCTCGGGGGGGCTCAGAAAAAATTGGGCCTTAAATTCCAGTGAGTGAAATCCCGTATTTTTAAAGTTTGCTCTCTTCTCTATGGTTGGCCGCGACAGTTAAGGTGCGGAGGAGCAGGCTACTCTGGACCGTTATTACCACATTCATGATCGCTCGGGAATGTGTGCCTTGTAATATTTCCTAATTGTACAGTATCGCTGTATTCCTCTCGTTGGCCCTCTATGCCTGTTCACCCTTCAATTCCGGCCTTTCAACACCTCGGGGCTTGTTCTAAAGTTTTTTCCCGTGCTCGCAACGACTACGACGAAGAGGCAGCTTATGATAATTACATGACCCCCGAGCCAGGCTTCCAGTCCGGCCCGGGGGACTCTGCAGACGCCAACGAGATGGCACCCAACCTGTAAGTTACTAAATCCAGTCCTCCCTCGGGGGGACTCAGAAAATTTGCACACAGCGCCTGCTCTTCTTCCCTTGTTTCGAAAATTGCTGATCTTTTGAACTCAACCATTGGCTTGATGTAGTAGTATGCTCTACATTTATTCAGCGCCGAGGTCACACGACTTCTGGAGCCGACTTGAAGCTCAACACTCTGACTGTGCACAAGACCCTTCTTCAGAATGGACTTGATAATTGATTATATCAGGTAATGTCATGACAGACATCGGGATTTGAAAGACGGCCTAGCCATCTTTGTTCATAAGTTCATAACTACTGGTGAAGGGTTTATGAAGAAACAGCTACAACGTGTTTCCAGGTGTTGAAACGGCTATAACGTGTTTCCAGGTGTTTTTGACACTGGCCACGAGGAACATGACTTTGAGCGCCAGCAGATAGAAAGAGCGAATATTTTCCACTTTACCATGTCGACTTATGAAAATCGTATGCGCGTGCACTTCTGCCCAAGGCCTTGGCTTCTGATTCGTTTGGGTTTCTATAATTTCGAGTTCGAGTTCGATTTTGAGGGTTTACGCGGGCAAACATGCTGGCCATGGTCGCGGTGATGGCAGTCCGGGGTGGACCGCCCTTCCACACCCTGAGAGTTCTTCACAAGAAAAGAGTTCACACCCGCAGAGGAGGAACTAGTACTAGCTAGGGAATATAAGTTATGTGTCGCTCGGCCTCCCGGCTCATTGGTCAAAACGAAAGATTTCGACTTGCGCGCATTGCATGTACGTGCACTTCTACCCACAGCGATGGCTTATGTGTCATTTGGGTTGTATTAGTTCGGGTCTATAGATCCATAGATTCCATTATTATCTTTCTTCGAGGGTTCTGTCGAACTAATCTGGCTTGGAAGTGAGTTCTCGTGATCTATTCAAGTCTGGCCTGGTGGATCGCTGAGCGAGCGAAAATGAAAAAGATGGCACCCTGTCTGTTTGTTACTAAATCCAGTCCCCCCTCGGGGGGGGCTCAGAAAAGAAATGAAGACTTCCCACAGCTTGCGTCAAAAAGAAAAAGGATTAGAGCCGATGAAATCGATTCCTGCTGTGTGAGTTACTGAATCCATCGAGGGAGCTCAGAGAAAAAAAAAACAGAAAAAGTACTCTTCGAACTGGATTCGAACCCGGGGTAAACAGATCTAATAAGACCAGGGGGCACCATTTATAAAATAAGGTTTTAAAAAAATCATAATAATGACATCATTCGTCGTCATGGCAAATCCGGGCGACCTCGAGGGCACACTTGGCCAGCTGAGGAGTTATAATCTGAGAAGGAGCAAAAATGTTGGCATCAAAAGATCGCAGAAATGAGAACGAAGCCTTCTTCGCACGCAGGTGCGAAACAGCAGGATATTAACAACACGTACCCTGGAGGCGCTGGGATGCGTTAATGCGGTGTGATTGGTCAACAAGGAGCATGCGGGCCTACAGAAGCACGCTCATGGCCGGATGCCGCACCATGCATTTCAGGTATGTCGCAGAACGCATCTCAAACATCGAACTTAAAGAACAGGTGCCCAATTCAGCTGCTACATCCTATAGTTAATAATCTACGAGCATATTTTTCTTAGATTAAGGTTCGCCCTGTCGGAGCGAGCGATGGTTTGAGCTACATGTTTGTCCCATGGGTGTTGCTCGCACTTTCACAACTCTCATAAAATTATGTTGGCCCCTCAACCTCCCTGTAATTACCTGAAGGGGAGTTACCTTCATTATTTTCGGGAGGCATTCCTCCCATTATAAATGGTGTCCCCTGATAAGACCACCCACACGACCAAAAAAGCGTTATCCGCTTGGCAACCAGGGATGCTCCAAAAGCCTAGAAGGTAAAAGGTTTGCCCGGCCTTTTATTTGCAAAAGGTTTTATCTGGACCCTGTAAAAGGTACCAAAATATTGAGTGCTGAGCAGCCAAACAGCATGG
>Ga0307982_1003976_pt1 | contig 11736 bp, 12 predicted proteins | sample OrgLakmetagen989_FD_201847 | JGI IMG/M metagenome (GOLD analysis project Ga0307982, IMG submission 201847) | Saline water microbial communities from Organic Lake, Antarctica - #989 | ecosystem: Environmental > Aquatic > Non-marine Saline and Alkaline > Saline | place: Antarctica: Organic Lake... | reverse complement strand
CGTTGCAAGAGACATTTGAGCTGGTCCTAGAAACATCAAACTTCGTTGATCTATTTTTTGAAACTTGAGTCCCCTGTATTTTTCGATACCATGTTAGTGTGAACATGAGAGTTTTCGAGTTTTCAGACCCACGTGTTTCAGATGTCAGCATTTCGGTCGCTCGTCGTCGTCTCGTCTTCAGCTCGTCAGCGTGTTGACGCCGCGTCAGTGCGTCACCGACGTTTCCAAACTGTCCGGACTTGTCAGTATACGTGGACCATTCAGAAGACTGTGCGCCCAGAAAGAAGGTAAGGAAGAGCGTGCGAAATTAGTATTGAAGATGGTGCCGGCGCGAGCAGTACTACTTTTAGTGCCTTTCCACTATCTTATCTTGTGACCAGGATCCTTTACATTCAACCTCGGACCTGTAGCAGGACTTTTGCCAAAATGAATGTCCCTGCCAACAAGCGCCGAGAGGCGCAGTACGCTACTATGCAGCCAGGAACAGGCCATGGTCCTATTGCAGACTCTATCGACGCCGTATCGTAAGTCTGATGTCTAGGGAGTCTCTCCTCGAGTCGTTGGTTTTTGTTGCTAAAATGAATTTGTCGACTTGTCTTCACAGATTGCTTTCGATTCTGTCAGGTACCACCTTAAGAACAAGTCGGTGAACTGGCCAATGGTCATTTACATGCTGTTCGTGCACTGCACGGCGTTGCTTGGCGTCAAGCACTGCTTCGACGTGCAGTGGTTGACCCTCCTCTTCGCGTTCATCCTGTGGCCCATCAGCGGCCTCGGGATCACCGGCGGCGTGCACCGCCTCTGGGCGCACCGTTCCTACGAGGCGCACTGGAGCGTGCGCTTTTTCCTGATGCTGGCGAACAGCATTGCTAACCAGGGCTCCATTTTCCACTGGGCGCGCGACCACCGCGTGCACCACAAGCACTCGGAGACCGACGCGGACCCTCACAACGCGACCCGGGGCTTTTTCTACGCCCACATCGGTTGGCTGCTCGTGAAGAAGCACCCTGACGTCATGGAGGTACTATCTAGTGTTCTAATTGCTATTGTCTTGTGGCCTATGGCTCTCTTTAAATCTATTCTCCACCCGCTTGATGAAGTATCCTTTTTCGAACCCTTTCCTCAATGTGTATGCTACTCTGTCACCAGGCTGGCAAGGAGCTCGACTACAGCGATTTGAAAGCAGACGGCTTCGTCATGTTCCAAAAGCGGTTGGACCCTTGGTTCACGCTGTACATGTCGTACTTGTTTCCTGGCCACGTGGCCATGCTCTGCTGGGGTGAGAACTTCTGGCCAGCGGTGTGGGTGGCCGGCGCCCTGCGCTACTGCCTGGTGCTCCACTTCACGTGGTGCGTGAACTCGGCGGCCCACCTCATGGGTAACCACCCGTACGACCCGCGGTCGTGGCCGGCCGAGAACCCATTCGTGTCGGTGGTGGCCATTGGCGAGGGCTGGCACAACTGGCACCACAAGTACCCGTTCGACTACGCTGCGTCGGAGTTCGGCGTCGGCCGGCAGTTCAACCCCACGAAAATGTTCATCGACGCCATGGCGGCTCTTGGCTTGGTGACTAACCGCAAGCGCGCCACAGGTGCCTGGATGCGCCTCCGCGAAGAGCGCATTAAGGACATCACCCGTGATGAATCCAAGAAGGCTGCGTAAGTGATTCCTTTTCTGTATATGTTAAGCCCCGGAGCGCTCTTTGAAACACGGCCGACTGGCCGATGAAGAAAGGGAGACGGAGATGAAACTTTCGATGCACTTGCCAGTCGGGTTTGGCAGTGGCCCTCTTTCTTTCGTTATGTCGCTTCTCTGCAGTTATAAGCTCCAGGTTGTTTTGTGTTTGTTCTCAGTTGGTTGAAGTCGAATGGCAGGGAAGTATGTACAGTATGCGTATGAGGAACTTAAACTCATATATAGTACTTCTTGGATCTCTGTGTGGCGTATAAGCGACTTGAATCCGTTGGCAATCCGGTTCCAAATTTAAATGTATATTGTATTTCACTGGTTGTATGTAGTCATTGTAGTATACAATTATACAGTTTCACAGTTTCTACTTCATAGAGCCATACTTCATACGGTGTTGCTGTTGGGCTGTTGGGAGTACTATACTTAGAACTTAGATACTAAGCATACTTCCTTCACAACTAAAACTTCCTACTCCCCACACGCCTTTTCTTTAATATTTTGGCTTGAGGCTTGCGCGCGTCGAATGTCCGTACACTTCTGCCCGAGGCATTGGCTTCTGAGTCATCTTGTCATCTTGGTTGTCTTAGTTCGAGTTCGAGTTCTAGTCCTCCTTGCTAGTTGGCTTGTGGCAGTGCGTGTGTATGTAGCGCGCGAAATTCGTCATCTCCCACCTCCCATCATTCTTTTCCCTCCCTCTCTCCTTCCGCGTGTCCTTTGATTTAGCTGTGGACCTCGGTGTACGCATTTCTCCTTGTGCCTTCGCCCTTTGCTCATTTCCGATCTCTGTATTCTTGTGTGCTGGTGCTGGTCTAGATTACCATAAGGCGTCAATGATGCAGCTCTATCATGAGCTGATTCCTCTAGTGGCTATTAAATAATGACCATCCTCGTAATTTCCGAGGATTTTACGACGTGGATCTCAACATAGAATTCAGATCATCTCTACTGCTTATATTTTTTCCTCCGGTCGGATTTTCACTGTATTCGTTCATGTTCGCTCATGCATTGCCGCCACACCCGGATTACACCAGGATCAAGGACTGAGGGGAAAAGAATGAGGGATCCAAAACCAATATCTTCACCAGCCGGATCATAGCCGATATCACTTGCGTTGTCGTCCTAACTGCTCGCTGCTGCTTCCTCTTTTATTTGTTTTAGACGAGCATGCTCAAGACGCGCAAGCCTGCAGCTGCATGCGAAGTCGCGAAGGGGCATACTCGAAGCGTACGCTTCCTCCTTCCTCACGTTTAATAATTCTAAAGTATTGAATATTCAATTGAGAGATCGCAGATTGTTATTGAATTACAGTGTTTACGTATATTGCGCAAGAGGACCAAAGGCATTCTGCCCAGAGCCCATAGCCTCAGCCCAGTCCTCAGTCCAGTCAGTGCCAGGCATATTATGACGGCTGGGGCTTGGAGAGGCTGGAGAGCTCGCCACAGTGGAGCTTGAATCCATTTTATGCTCAAAAATAGCTCTACTAAATTTCGTCACCCACACGAGGCCTCTCCAGGAAGACCAGAGGGCATAAGTTTTGCGCTACATTAGCGTTAAATGTAACGGTATTTAAGTGCTAATTTAAGCCCACTAAATCGTCACTAAACTCCACCTCCCAGACGAGGCCGTTCCAGGGAAAATTAAGCTTATTGCTAGTGCTAATTTGGTGACCTAAATTTAACGTTATATTAATGCTAATTTATTGGCCTGAATTTAGTGATACTTTTGGTAGGGGGTTATATTTGACGCTTAATTAGAAATTGGACGGCATATCAATGCTAATTTGAGCCAACTAAATTGGCACTAAATTCCACCGCCCAGACGAGGCCGCATCAGGAAGACCCGGGGGCATAAGTTTTGTGCTAAATTAGCATTAACTTTGCAGAATTTTTGTGCTAATTTAGTGGCCTGGATTTAACGTTACTTTAATGCTAATTTATTGGCCTAAATGTAGTGCTAATTTAGTAGTGGCTAAATTTAGTGATAATTTACCGCAAAATTTAAGCCCTCCCCTCCCCTACTTCTTTTTCAGGGGGTTCAAATTAGACTGACATTTCCATAGTTCCAATTTAGTGCTTTTAAAGTGCTCATTTCCAATTTAATGACCTGAATTTAGTGCATATTTAGTGCAAATTAACCCCACCCCCCGCACCCCACTTCTCCTTCAGGGGGTCCAAATAAGTCAATCCGTCGGCTTGAATTTAGCGTTGAAATTATTGCTAATTTAGTACCTACTAACTGAAGCTGATCAGCTCTCTAAATCCAATGGAGTGGTAAAAAGACCTAAATCGATTTACGCTTGTCTGGGGTGGATGGCTAATAAACATGGGAGTGTATTGTCACAATTGTTTTACGCAAAAAAGATACTCAGCCCAGTCAGACTTGTTCTGAAGGTTACACTTTATCTGGTACTGTATTGTATAGAGATGCCCCTTTGTATTTAAGGATATTTAACTAGACTAGACTAGGGGGGTGTTATTGGCGGCTGAAGGGAATATCAAATCAATGCCCAGTAATCCCACTCCCTACGCACCTTTATTTCGCTGCTTGGTTGTCGTTAGTTGTTAGCATTTCTTTCGGATTGTGTAGTACTAAACTATCATTACACTATCATTGTTGTATGATCGGAGGTTAATTCCTTTTTTATTTTTTTTAATATGAGGAGTGCGAGTGCTGATCGGAGGTACATGGCTTTATTAAAATGAGGAGTGCGAGTGCGAAATTTTGGTGCATACACCGGCTTAAACAGTGCGTACTCTTGGTGTGTAAATCAGCTCAAACAAGCGGGGGGGGTAGAAAAAGAAGAACGGATCGCTCAATGTAACCACAAGTAGAGAAAATTGTTGGCTGGACAATATCGAGGTAACTATTTTTTTTCCGAAAATGATACCACGTCGGTGAATTCATCTTCCTGACTCTCTTGAAAGCGGCCCTGCTCGCGTTCACGCGCCTCAGCCGCGACACGATTCTCATACTTTCGAGCGAGGAGGCTTTGGTTTCCGCCGCGAAGAAACTTAGCAGCAGCATTATTAACAGGAACAACGGTAGGTTTGGTTGAAAATCTCCTCGAAATTTTCCTCGTTAACTGCATACCCAACGAAGCCATGCTCTTGAATTTTTTCCTTCCTCCTCCGCCATCGCCTCCAAGTTGTGTGTGTGTCTGAGTCAGCAAATCGAGGACGTACGTCAAAGCAGCGCGGTCAATCCTGTAGGCATATGGTAAATCAAGCTCGGCAATGAAATTTGCTGCCAGCCCGATGAGTAGAATTGTGCAAAGACACATGGTCAAATCAAGAAAAGTCGACGAGCTCCTCGTTAGCAACACCCCAAAAAATGTTGTTGTGGCTAGAATATGATGCGTAATCCACATCTTATCTGTCATGTACTCGCGCTCGGCCATAGCCCGCGAATCTATATTCCCAATGAAATAATATTTATGGACCAGAACAGGTCAAATGGCGGTAGAATGCATAGAAAAGTGGGTGAGACTTTTAGCACAACATACATATGAGTTTCAAGCACGAAGGATTTACTTACATCGCGCTTCCGTGATGGAGTTGACAATATCGTCTGTCATGTCAAGGGCACGCACAGAAAATTCAGCTTTATCACTGCTGGGATCACTGAGCAATTCGGTTATCAAAGGCGATATCTGAAAGAGCTTTCCAAGGTCACTGTATTTAGAAAATGCCCGTGGGTCTTCGAATACTTCATTAATGTCGTCGGTGTATTCGACTACAACTTCTAGTAATTTGCGCTTCGCTTGATCTTTGAATTTAATAGTTGCTATAACCTGGCAAATTCGAGTGAGCCCGGCAATCTCAGCTGCAAAAGCAGTCCGGATGTGGTCGAGACGAGCATCACTAATTTGTAGAAACTGTGAGACAATTAAGCCGTAAATCACTCCCAATACTGCAAGCAAGGACTGCGCAGTTGTATTCAGATAATCGGATACGACAACCACATCATAATCATCACCAAAGAAGAATTGCTGAATATAAGGGCTAAGACCGAGAAGGAGGACTGAACTCCACGTCGCACTCGCCACGTGCATTAGCGGAGTCGAATACTTTCTCGATGAGTGCTCGGAGTGGAATCCATCTCCATTATCAAACGACTTACCTAGGTTTGGTGCATTGTTGTCGCCGTCTTTGCCTTTATGAAATGGTCCGTGAGCGTTTATCTCCTCTTCGATTTGATGGATCCGGGAAGAAATGCCTTCAGGGAACAAAATGGTACGACAAAAGAAGAAGGTGGCCAGAAACAGGCCGACTCCCATGAAGAAATACTGCAGTGAAAAATCTGCAGTGGTAGTATCGCACGGAGTGGCTGGCGGCGTAATTACACAAGAAGGACCACTGCAGTACGAATTTGTCAGCCCTTTCATAGGACAGATATCCGCACGAATTTGGCTCTGAAATGAACCGATGGTGTCTCCTACCCAACAGTCCGGCACAAATGGTGCATTGGGCGTAAGGTAATAGCGCTGAGCTGCATAGTCGAAGTTGCAATTCCCAAGTGTCGCATTACTTCCAGCGGATGCGCCTACTTGAAGGACACCGTTGCCATTGTAAGGACCGTAGATCGGAAAGCCGTCTCGTGCCAAACCAAGGAATGGACTCGGATCCGATTTCGAAGGCCACTCTGCAATCTGATCATTAGCATTCTTCTTGAAGAGATAATTGACGCCACTGCTAGGGACCGTGGCTCCCATTTCACGAAGGACACATAGCGGAATTGTGTGGTAATGATAACGGTGCCCCAGATCAGAATGTCCACCTGAAAACAAATGAATAATGTGTCATCAAAACAAGTGAAGGATTGTATATAAACGATTTCAAGCTCACCGCAAGAGTCCACATTCATGGTCGCCGTGCTCGTCTTCGTGGAGCCGTTCTCAAACTTGGAATGATCGTTGAAAAGGAGCACCCCTGAGAGAAGAATACCGAAAGGATCGCCATGAACTTCGTCGTACAGTACTGATTCATTCAGTTTTGTGGGTCGCGAGTTTAGTAACGGGGCTTCTGGGACCTGCAGATCATAAGTATGGAAATTTGGAGTAAACTTTCCATACTTCGCCGTAGTGCACGTGCTATAGTCTGAACTACCACAGCCGCAGCCACAGCCACAGCCGCAGCCACAGCCACATCCACACGAAGAACAACCACAACTAGCACATCCGCAAGTAGAACATCCACACGTAGAGCAGCATGTGCTCAGGCTGGAGAACTCATGATCGCCACCGGGAGAAAAACCTGTGGTTCCGCAAGTAGAGCCGCAACAAGTAGTTCCACAAGTAGTGCCGCAGGTAGTTCCGCAACAAGTAGTTCCACAACTGGTGCCGCAAGTAGAGCCGCAACAAGTAGTTCCGCAGGTAGTGCCGCAGGTAGTTCCGCAACAAGTAGTTCCACAACTGGTGCCGCAAGTAGAGCCGCAACAAGTAGTTCCGCAGGTAGTGCCGCAGGTAGTTCCGCAACAAGTAGTTCCACAACTGGTGCCGCAACAAGTGGATCCGCAACAAGTAGAGCCGCAGGTAGTGCCGCAGGTAGTTCCGCAACAAGTAGTTCCACAACTGGTGCCGCAACAAGTGGATCCGCAACAAGTAGAGCCGCAGGTAGTTCCGCAACAAGTAGTTCCGCAACAAGTAGAGCACCCGCTGGCACACCCACAAGTAGAGCACGAGCTACATGTACTGCTCGTTGATGTGTTCACGATGTCCGGTGCAGTGAAGATCTCGTGGGCTGGGCAGCCTCCAGCTTGAATGAGCACGCTTCCATCCTTAGCGAGCACTGCCACGTCGTCACGAAAGCCAAAATTCTTTTCTTGAACGCGCTCGAGTTCAGCATATGTCAAGGCAGTAAGATGCGAGCGGGTGCTGTAGTCGGCTAAAAAGGTGCACTCTTCCGCCTGTTCAACTCCGCAGGCCTCACAACCGAAGTTGTGCATGAGTAATACCGCCACGGCTAGACATCGCCATGGCCACCCCAAAGCGAGCCGGTGCACCGGTATGCATCGACTCATCTACATCAATAGAAAGGAATGCAACTTTATTGCGTGGCTGTTGGTCCAACTGTTGCGACAGTCAAGGCGATAAATATATCTGCAAAGCGTTAATGCGAAGGGGGAAACCATGTACACGGTGTTTATCGGCACGAAATCATGAGCGAACATTCCAAAAATTGAGTTCCCGGTTTAAACAAAGCTCTATTTCACCTTTGTTGAACCCGCGTACCTTCTCAACCGCGGCAGTTGAGCTTCTCTGGCTAGCCTTCTTGAGGGTGCGCTCGACGCACTCAAGAACAGTGGATTCGATCAAGTCGTCATCACGTCGTCATCAACTACAGTGTTGAAGGGGGAAACCTTTACACAACAAGTACAACAGTCAGTGCAGGCAGAATCGCAGGAAGTATCTCTGCACATCAGCCAATCAAACGAGTTGCACATCAGGCACATCAGCCAATCAAACGAGTCTCGGGGCCTGTGTCAAAAGAGTCGGGGCCGCTTCCTCTGACCTAAGCCTCACATTGGACATTCTAGCTAGGGAGCTATCTGTAAGAAGCTCGCAAGCAAACGGCCTTCTACAACGATGGCTTTTCAGAAGCCAATCCCATGGTCAAGTTGAAGCTCGTTTACGAATAAGGCCATGCAATTACTCGTGGGTGAGCGACTCTTCTTTCAGATCAGGCAGGGAATTCAAAGACACTCATACTAGAAGGAAATTCTAATCAGGCACACAGGCCAGAGTGGCCGTGGAAGTGGTGGTACCGGCCTAAAGCGGCCCGCTCGTCCACGCCCTGAATAGAAGAGGAGTTTTTCGCCAACAGAGGAGGGGGGGCGCTATTTTTCCTTCCGTGGCATGTGCACCTGGTTATACACTTTTCCACCTTGTGTAACTTCTTTCGTTCGAACTCGAACTCGAACTAATACAAACCCAAATGACACAGAAGCCAATGCTGCGGGCAGAAGTGGGAATGCGCGTGCGTTGCGCAAACAAAGCAAGTGCGGAGTGAATCATGAGGGGGAGCACTCACTTCTTGCCTGTTGCCTGTTGGTTGCTATGTGCTATGCGCTTCTGACATACAAGCAAGCTGACTGCCAAGAGATAGAATCTTCGACTTAAGGAAAGCACACGTTCAAACATCGTCTTCAATGGCGCCCTACTCTAAGGTACAAGAATGCATATGAACTCAACAAATCTGTATCTGCATTCACTACCTCCACAAGTCACAAGGGCCCCGAGGGGCCAGGGGCCGGGGAATAAGAAAGCTATCAGGCATGACTAAACCAGACTTATCCAAAAACGGACAGGGGCGAAGACTAGTATAGAAATCAATTGGGCAGAAGGCAGTTGTACTAGGTAAGCAGTATGCCATAATTAAATAAATTCTAACCATGCGCTTGAAAATGTCCAATGCTGCATTCACCGCGATCTCAGTGGTGATCACCACATCCACATCGCGCTTCCTTCATGGGCTACAATGCGAGCGTTCCTCAATGTTCTTAGTCACACTCGAAGTCAAGTTCTTCGCGTGCTCCTCTAGTCTCGTGGGTCGCCAAAGGGTTTGGTTTTGCTGCTACTGGGCTCTGTTCAGCTCCAGCATTCGATGCAGTGGAGTCTGGGCCCAATGTTGCGCCAGTGTTTTGCTTGAACTTGTCGAAGCCACTCTTCAGGGAGTTCACAGCAGGTGTTGAACCATCTATGGGTGCTACGCTAGGCTCCACTGCTGATGCTGAGGCCAACGAGGTGTTTTGCTTGAATTGCGCAAAACCTTTTCTGAGCCCTGAAGGACACTTATTCGTTACTAATTCTTTGCTTGGCTCAGTGCTTTGCTCTTTTCCATCGTTGCCCGTCTCGTCATTCTCGCAGGTGGCTTGAGCAGGCGTTCCTTTCACGTTTTTGCCATTTCCCTGGTCTTTGTCTCCAGCTAGTTTCGCTGCCACTCTGGCCCGCACCTCTTCGGGAGACATGTTGAACTTTTCCGACAGCAGCGCCACCTTGTTGAGGTGAAGTGAACACCATCATAAAGAAATGACGCAGATCATGTGATCAAGCATACTCAAACACAGCCATCACGCGCGCAAGCATCCCATTGCGAAGAGTTTCTTAACAGGGAAATTCACAATGTCACTCTTTTCTGCACTACCCAGTAACCGCCCTCAATTCAAGTGATGCACATGTGCACACACACACCAATACTCGCACCAGATGGTCGACATCACTTGGCATCTCGGATGCTCCCTGCTCTGATCGGCCTCCTTCACTCGCCGCCGCCGACTGCCGTGAAGCACCCCGCCAGGATTTGGCCAGCGCTTCCTCATCATCCTCCTCATTCTCGTCCTCATCAGCTATGCTTGGATCCACATCATTGCTGCTGCTGGCTGCGCCTTCGCTTGGCTCAACACTAGGAGGCACCGTCAGGCTTGCAGCAGGACTTGAAGAGCTAGGCTGTTGGGCAAGGTGTGCTTGGTCGTAATCGCTCATCAAAGCATTGAGGTCTTTCGTCCAGCCGAGGTAGCGCGCAAGCAGTCGCACGCCACGATCACAGCTCATGAGCAAAGCGGCGTCTCGGTAATTGTCGGCAGTGTTGTTCTCGCCCAATCGCAGGCCGAGGTGAGTGCCGACGAGGTCCCGGTTGAGGAGCAGCCGCGGGCAGTGGGGCGAAGCAGCGGTGACCAACTCGCAAAATGGCGCTACGCTGAGAGACGTGCCCATGACCAGGAGCACTTGAGCCGCAGGCAGGTCAGCCGATGCGCACTAGTCGGAAGGTCGTGCAATCGTAGAAGGTTAGAAAAGGGGTGTGAAGCTGTGCGTGAAAGGAGTAGACAAGATGACGTGGTAAAAATAAGCCGTAAAATAAGCCAATATAAGAGAAATATAGCAACAACGAAGAAACGAGGAAAAATGAGGGTGGAAAAGTCACTTTGAAGAATCGTTGTGGCAGTCCTTCGCCAAAGAACACAATGTCGGGCTTCACTAATCCTTCCTTGCAGACTGTGCACCGAGGAGGAGTGGGGGGCTCGGCCATAATGCGCTCTCTGTTTTTATTGGCAGCAATTTGCGCGACAGACCGACACGCAGGATTGAAATCGAACAAGAACAAGACCGAATACAGGTGCGCGAGCCAAAATAAATCAGACAACTTTTCGATTCATTAGGTGCTATCTATGAATCCTTGGGATGGCAGATAATTTGTTTGAGTAAGCTTGCTAGGTGCAGACACAGGGATGAGTACTCTGCGCCATGGAGCCCTCGTGTACGGTTGTAGCCCATCATAGCGCGGCACATCTCCCGCACCTCAAAAAGTTGTGGTTGTGCGGCTCTTGGCATGCCACGCAGTGCGCGTCTCCGAAAGACCCGTGGGCTTCCACCAATGAGGAAGGCGCTATGCCAGCTTCCCGCTCCAGGGTGTCGATGTTCTGTGATAACAATACGGGGGAACGGGTGGTGGAAGTTAGGGGACTCCCGAAGATATTCAGAACGATAGACGTATCTGTAGAAGTAAAGGTCGCAAAATTGGCAGACATGATGCTGAACAAGGACCTGGTTTCTATCCACTCGTAACAAAGCCATCGTCAAGAACGAAAACACGTCCGCTAACCAAAGCACGCGCACCTGGGTGAAACACCGCCGCAGAACTTTTTTTTGTTCCAGGAGTTTGACGAAGAAGTGCGTTGGCGTGGGCTTGAAGTTGCCCGGCCACATTTCTTTGGCCAACGCGCAAAACGCTTCCGGCCGCTCCTGAAGAGGGCGTGTGCAAAGGAGGAGGAGAAGGAATGCACGTGCGCAGTCAAATTGAATTTCACTGTTTAGTCATGCCAAATTAACAAACAAAACAAAGAAACAAGAGACATTAAAGAAAGCCAGTTCTGGCCTACAATCAATTACCTTGAAGTATTCGATGTTGAAAATGGCCGTAGGCTCTGGGAGGTCGTACTTCGCAAGGTTGTCGTACAACCCTACAAATCCACGATGCAGTCGTAAGTAGAGAAACCAGAATCAATGTTGTAGATAATGCATAATCGAAGAAAAAAGCAAGCGCATCTATTTGT
>Ga0307982_1003972_pt1 | contig 11748 bp, 9 predicted proteins | sample OrgLakmetagen989_FD_201847 | JGI IMG/M metagenome (GOLD analysis project Ga0307982, IMG submission 201847) | Saline water microbial communities from Organic Lake, Antarctica - #989 | ecosystem: Environmental > Aquatic > Non-marine Saline and Alkaline > Saline | place: Antarctica: Organic Lake... | reverse complement strand
GCGATGTGAAAGTTTGAGAGAATTCTACCGCGGCGTTCTAAAGCTATGACGCGCGCCCCGTGCTAGTCGGCAACAGAAAATATCCCCTGTAGAGGCCAGTGATTCTCGATTTATTTTTGCCTTATTTTTGCCTTTTCTTTGAACTAATTGAAACATCCATTCCTTCTACCTAAAATCCATTACCCCCTTCCTCATTTGAATGTTGCTGTAGCAGCATTGCCCCATTCTCAGGTATACCATAGGCGGCCTCTTCTTCTTGTCCCATTAGCACAGCGCCGTTGACCTTAGGTCCACTCGGCCTCTTCAAATGCTTCGGGGAACACACCGACACCACGGTGCGTAAGTTGCCTCGGCCTTTCGATAAGTAGGCCGCCAGATCTGCTGCGGCCTGATGAAAGGTTAATGAAGAAGAAGAAATGGAGCATAGCGCGTGATTAACATGCAAAGGGAGTTTGGGTGTGAAGAACGAAATAAGCCGAAAAAGAAAGTATTGAGGTTCATGAACATTGTCATACAGGGCTCATCAACGCAACTTGAGGCAGAGATGAACCGCCTAGTGACTACTTCTTCATCTTAGTTCGCACCTGCTGCTGTGGTTGCGACGGTGGGGGGGCTCCCGGATCTAATCTCAACAGCACGTGACTGCCCGCCACTCCGCGCGCATGGAACCATAAATCCGAGGGCTTCGCCACGTTGAACGTGATGACGTCATTTTGACGCGAATTGCGCCCCACCACCACCTGCTGGTTGGAAACATCACATGTAGTAAGCAAAGAAAAGGTGAGGTTGGAGACGAAACCAAAGAAGTGGAAACGAAGACAAAAGCAAAGAGAGGTAGCTTTGTACGATGATTCTAGCGAAAAAATGCACACAACAAAACAAAGCATCACTAAGTATCATTCTACGCACTTGCACAGGAGGAGCTCGGCTCGTCTCTTCATCATCACTGTCATTGCGACCACTGTCACCGCTCACTGCATTGTTGACGGTGCAAGTACCATCGCTTGCTATGTTCAACACTAATAAACCAGCCAAAGGGCCACTGTTACGCATCTTGCTTTTGCTGTTCTTGCTTTCTTTCGCTGGTGGTGTGCTTTTGCCACTCTTTGCCTGCTTGCCTTTACTCTTCTTGTTACTGCTCTTACTACTACTACTAGCGCTGCTGCTGCTATCATTGCCGCCATCAGTCATCGAGGAGTCGGCAGAGTCACTCAAGATTGTTTCAGTGAAAGCTTCCGGCCTGACGCTGTCGTCGTCGAGTAGCATGTCCTGGCACACTTGGCGAAGCGCTGCGAGGTCGCCCTGTGTGGTGTCGTCACCCAATAGCTCTAAGTCCGAGCGGGCACTGTGGGCCACCTTTCGAAAAGAGAGAATGAAAGTGAAAAAGAAGATGAAGTTGAATATAAATGGGCACACATAAAGAGAAAGAACAGCAACGAAAGAGAACACAAGGACTGGGAACTACTGCATTCGTTCAACCTCTGTGTGCCTACTATAGAGTGCGCTTTTGGTATACACTCTCACCGCCAGTGCCGCCTGTGCCTTCTCTAAAAGGGGACCGTTGGCTGCTGCGGCCCGTCTCCTCCGCCTTGCTTCTCTGTACAGGGACGCCGCTTCCTCGACTGCACTTCGCCTTCGCATCGCTACAGGAACAGCGCCAGGAATCGGCTCAAATCCGAGGACGATTGTGACGGGTGCTCCACTCTCGAAGTCATAGCACGTCACCTGTGAAAGTTTAGAGGTCGTAAACTTAATGGCTAGAAGCAGTAACAGCTATCGTTTCGAAGAAAAGAGGAGAGTCTATTTAGGAATCAAGCAACATTTTGGGCAATGGAACAAATCGTACGGAAGGCACTTTTAAACGACCCAAACCTCCTGATCGCCCTCCTGGTAAGTGTGCGCGTAGGCAGTGAGTAAATCTCCTTTCGCGACGAGCTCATCTACGTGCGTCTCGGACATTAGGGCCTCCTCAAACACCTTCATGTGCATGGAAATAAGGGATGAGATAAGTGGCGCGAAAACAGCCAGGAATATCAGAAGATATATTCCTACTGTTGATTGAAATATTGCACGAGTACACAGCCTATCAGCACAAAGGAGAAATAACTTGAACGCATAAATTACCGCGCAACGGTTTTCAAGTTTATCGCACACGCTCTTGGCCCTTGTCATTGCTCTCGACCACAAAGCGCTGAACTCGTTGGACCGCTGCTGAGCTCCGTAATAGTGAAACACGGCTGAGAGCACGCTTGCTTGGTCATTGGTTAAGGGTTTGCCTGGAGTGGCAGTAGGATGGAGCGGCGGTGGGGGTGTTACCAATGTAGAAACATCACTAGTCCTTGTAGTGCTTATAGTTCTTTCTTTATCGGTATTCACACTGTCATCGCCAATATCAGCCAGGGCACGATAATGCTTGAAATCCACTACGCTGTAGCCTCTGTATCCACTCTCAGAAGAAGTTGAAGAAGACGATGAGGTGTCACTCTTAGGATCAAGGAGCATGAGCGCCCGTGGCAAGGGCACCGCTGGTGATGTGGTAGTATCACTAGATCCAGAGGAAGACGGAATAGATGGCGATTCTAATGCCACGGTGTGCATCCAAGTCGCCCATTGAGCATACAGGGCTTTCCACAGCTTGTCATCTAAGTCTTTCATTTGCAGCGATGACGCTCGCGCTGACGCACGCAAGTACCAAGATGTTGGGATGTTGTCATCTTCTTCTGTATTCCTTCGCTCATCCATCGTAGGGTGTGGACTACCTGTAGCACTCGTAGCTAGTAAGGCCCCCGTGATCATTTCCCTTGCTAAACACGGCGAGATTCCTGCAAAAGTTGAATATAGCTGCACCACAACTTTTGCCTCTTCTTGGGAACCTTCAGACTCCCCGTCTCTCTGCCGCCACACCGGTATTCTTTGGCTGGCTCGCTGTCGCGCCGCAGCTGACTCGCGCATGCCATTGGTGGATTCACCTGCGACAGTCGCTGTTGTTGCAGCAGCACTATTGCCATCATTACCTAATGCATCTGAAGTATCGTCAACACGACTGGCTGAGTTAGTCGCACGAGGAGGTTTTGAGAAGAGAGATGCCACAGCACTGGTCCTGGTTGCGTCGCTTGCCTCATCAGCACTTGAAGATGGAGAAGGAGACGACAGAGGTGGAGCAGCGCTACGAGGAGGGCCGGCTTGAAGTTTGAGGCGCCACGCCCCGGGCGACTTCAAGCTCGATGGATTCACCTGTAAGAGGGGTGTGTGCGTAAGAGAGAGAGATAAAGAAAATTTAATCGAATAATAGCAGCTCCTCAGGAGTGTATCAACAGGGTCGTAGACTAGTATGTTACCTTGGGCGGTCTTGGTGGGAGCACATAGGGGGATCCAGTCTGCACTGGCCGCACCGACTGTGATGGCCCCACCTTGTAGTGATCCAAGTATACGCATATATGCACCAACAAGGACACAAATGAGCCAAGAATGCTCCCCTTCATGGGAGAGGAAGCAAATTGAGTGCATACCTGGTAGGCCGCAGCGAGTACCACGTCCGTCTTGCTTTCAACGAGTACTACATTCGAGCGAGCGCCCACCACTTCTACCACGAGGGAATGCGTGCGCTCTGAATTGGGTGCGGCTGACGCTGCGAACTCGAATTTGGCCACTCGTTCATAGGGTACAGGCAGTGAGACTGCCACCAGAAACTTCCCCGCCAAGATTGACCTAATATTTTAAAGCAAAGGTGTGCACATGAAGCCCAGAAAGTCATTATGAAACTACGTTTGTCGGAAGTAAGTCATTGAACCATTCACCATGGCATGGGCAAAATGATAATTCTATACCTCAGGGTTCTCGGCAGCGCATAAGAAGCTTGCCATGCGCGCCCTTCGCCAGCGGAAAGATCCGTTCTCTGAGGTGGCGGCGGCGCTAGTCCCACGCGAGCTGCTGCTGCCTGCCAGCTGAGCTCCAGCCATGCACTCGACGCAGCGCCAGTTTTCAGCTGCAAATACAAGTGCTTGCCATCCTAAGAGTATCATTCGAGGGCAATGTACGTTAAGCATGCTTCACAGATCAACACCACATACTGAATCAACCGCAATAGTCATGCGAGGTAGCAGATCAACACAGTTCAATTCAAGACGGTTAGGTGGACTAAAGCAGTATGCCTTACCGGCTGGAGCGCGTTCTCAAACTTGGCTGGAACGATGGTATTATTCAGCTCACGGCAGGCTAGCAGCAGGCATGTGTAGTCAACTGGCTGTAATCGTTTTGCGCTTCGAATCGTTGCAGTACCTGAGTCAAAGCCATTGAGCACCAAGAAAGGCAAATGATAATTGAAAAACCCTAAATGAGCTCGATTTGAGGCTACTATCTGCATACTTCTTAATTTTCCTAGGATTATTCCCTAATCCTCATGCATGGTTAATAATAGGAACGCAAGCACACAACCAGCAAAAGTGCGTGAATATATCGAGCGTACCTCGTCTACTAATGGCGGGCAAACTCCTCAAGGGTAACCCTTTGAAATTGAAATGGAAAGCTCCTGCATGGAATGCTAGAAGTAGGCCCATGATGATATTACCGATTAATAGCATGGTCTATGGTCTATTATTAGTCTAGCTAGCCTGAGAATCAAAAACGCTCTGACATTTTGTTGAGGTTTCGTCATTTCGTCATCGAGTTGATGACGTAACATGCAAAATGTTATATTAGAACAAGAATCACCGACATTTTGCCTTCGCTTGTTGTTGTCTTGATGGTTTGTGGTTTGTTGTCACAGTTGTCACGTTCTTCATCTCCCTCTTCGCTTCCAATTCCACCGTTTGCAATAAATTACACAACACGTTGCTCACGCCAAGCTTCTCCTAAGGCAAGCACGCTATCAGCTGTTGGATGAGTCGACCGCAATTGAGACTAGTCTAACCTCTTCGACAAGGCTAGTTGGCGTGGCTTCGGCATTCGTCATTGAGTTGATACTATCGGCGTGGGTCGCCGGCGTGGGCCCGATTCAGACACGAAAGACGTGGCAGACTCCAAACCAATGGCGCATCAAGAAGAATCGACCGAGAGCCAATGCGCGAACTGCCAAGTTTTTGATGGCGTTGACAGTATTACTCTCATGGCCTGTGGCCGTTGTAACGAAGTATTGTATTGTTCGCGCGAGTGCCAGGTATGCCCTCTGCTAGGCTAGTAGAGACCTTTCGAATATGTAATTTCTTGGAGTTATCACTGTAATGTATAGACCTAGGAAGCACGATCGCCTATCGAAAACTCATTTGAATCGTCCTATCTATCATATACATCTTCAATCATTCTAGGCACTTCACTGGACAGCTGGGCATCGACGCTTTTGCAACGGTGGATCAGCAGCCGAGATCAAGTGGCGGTCGGCAAATAACACCGTTCGGTCCCTGCTAACAGCAGCCTCGTCCTCCGGGCGATTTCGCGGCAAACCTTCACCCAAACGTGCATCACCCAAGCGTGCTTCGCCAAAACGCGCTTCACCAGCCCGTAAGGTTGCGTCGAAGTTTTCTTCTGGTGCACAAGCAGGGCTCCAAAAGAGCCAATACCCGCGGTCAGCTCCTCTCTGGGGTAGCCTTTCGACAGGCAACCGGAGCAATAAAGCAGCGGGTGAAGCAGGAGGAGGAGGAGGTGGAGCAGCAGTAATGGACCAACGTCCAGACCCTATGGTGTTGACCCGTGGTAATGACCGCAGCTACGCTTCTTCGAGCGATGACGCTCGTCGAAACATTAGTGACGATGCAGAGTTTTGGGGTGGTGACTCTTCTGTAAATAGTGCGGATGATTTTTCAAGGAGTGCAGCAGCCGATTATGAAGGTCGCAGTGCATCAGAGCCGAGGCCCGGTGCAGCTGTATCCTCTGGAACAGGACGTCTTGCTGATCGTATTGGCCAACAAACTTTAGTAGCAGCGAAGCCGTCGGGCGCACCTACCTCATCCAGGCGAGGTCCTCTGCGGATGTTTGCTGCCATTTCAGAAGAAGATCGACAATACGAGGCAGAATCAAGCTCGAGCGATGACGATGCTGTTCGCACCGTTACTAAGGCTATGCATCGATCTGGAAGCAACAAGTTTCCACACCTGATCACAGCGACTGAATCGGCTGTTCACAACGCTCAGCAGATGTCTGACGAGCGAGCCCAACGCGGTGCTACAGAGCCTCGTCCTTCGTCGTATACAGTAGCTAGTGGACATGTGAACCACAGTTTGTATCGTAGCAGCGACAGCCGCATTCCAGCCAGCCGTCTGTCAGAGCGGATGCACGAACGCGCCGCGCGCAATCGCGGTGACACTTTATACCCGGCCGAAGACGACGAAAGCGAGAATAGTGAAGAAAGCTCAGACTCCAACTCCGACAGCAGCTACGGAAACAATGCGTCGCTGCGTTCCAGTGGAGCTGGGAGCGGCCTGCGGTCGAGTTTAGACGAAGCCAACGACGCTGTCGCCATGCTGACAGAAGCACTGGCTACTTCCGAATCATATCGCTCAGAGTCGCTCGATCGGACTGCTTCTCGCTTAACTCCGAGCCCTGGTCGCAGCTCTAGAGGCCCGAGCCCTATTCCAGGCCCTTCATTGTCTTCTGGAAACGCTACTCCACGAGTGCCCAGCCCTGCAGACTCGACCATGGATTCAGAGGCATTCTTGAGCCCTGATTATGTTTACAGTGATGGGGTGAGGACAAGCTCAGCACCGCGGTCGTATGACTCAACTGAGACCGGGCAAAACACGTTCAGAGCACCGAACAGCGACACGTCTAACTTACTGCCGAAAACATCTCAATCCACGAGTAAGCGAGCGACATCTTTGAGTGACGTGCGCACGTCGTCAGCACAGCCCCCGCCCATTGTCCCATCGAGGGGAAACTTCAGGGTGAAGTCTGACCAGACAGGAGGCAGGCAGGGTGCTAGAACTCCGCCACAGACTTTACTGTCATCGCCCTCTTTCGACAGCCCGTCAACTCAGTTGCTTGAATCGAAGCTTTCAGATATTGGCCGCCGAATGAAAGAAGCAGAAGCGGCTGGAGATAACACCACTGTTCGTAAATGCTTCACAGAGGTGCTCACGATTTTGTATCATACTTCTAATTTGATATACGTATAGAATTCGTGCTCATCTAGAATCTGATATAAAGATGGTTAGGGTTACCTTACTTGTATTCTCTTATTGAAATTTAGGCAAATGAGTTGCGCGCAGCTTTCGATCGCCAAAAAATGGCTGCCATACAAGAAACCATGGAGTCTCGAAGAGTGGCGAGCCCGCATTATTTGGTGGATCCAGTCATGACCCATTCACCGTTGCCTCCTGAACCTTCAAGGGCTAATTTCAGGGCAAAGTCTGAAAATGACGTACGTGCAGAAATGGCACATTGGCCTATGAAAGCGTTTCACCGCCCTGGCCTCGGAATGGACTCTTCTCCAATTGCAGCTGCAGACACCACCCTGGCAGCTCGTCGAAAATTCGCGCTACTTCGCGTTTCGAATGTAGATTCCAAGCATACTGCAGTAGAACTGAACAACTTCCGAAACAAGCTCGCAGACCTTGAAAAGAGAATGCTGGCGGCTGCTGCAACAGAGGACACCGCTACCGTCAAAGAGTGCCTCGCTGCGGTAAGGATTACTCGACATATGTTTTAAAAAGGATATCGCTAGCGTTAACTTAAATCCCTGACATTTACAACTACATTGTACTTTTTATTATAGGGAAACTTGTTGCGTGCGCAATACGACCGAAAGAAAATTGCAGGGATTCATTCTTCGATCAATTCAAGACGAACTTCACACCCAAATTGGTGGCAACCGCTGTCTAAAATTGTGATTGGTCCTGTGGCACCATGGCCTCTGGGCCCGAAGAGAATACACTTTCGTCTGCCTCGGAATCATTATCTGGCTCCTCAATTTGAGTCGACGCAACCTTCCTCATTCTTCAATGGGATACTTCCATCGAAACTCCACCGAAAGCATCGCAATCGAATCATTCGGGTAGTTGGAGGCCGCGATACTCCATACACCCAATTTTCGAACAACGGCCAGGCAACTTTCATGGGAGATGTTGTTGTAAAGCACTTGCGTGGCTGTAAGAATAGAGTAATGTTTCGACCTCTAGTCCCGCGTGAGAAGAGTATCCGTCCTGTGTTCATTGTGCGACTTCCAAAGCAAGCTGGTAAGAGCATATAGAATTATCCCATCCGTACAGTATGATGTAAATGTTGACTTGAAATCATAGGCTTTGCGCATGCAGGTGAAGAAGACGCTATCGCCCAGCGCGACATCATCATAGGCAATAACAGGAGCTCAACAGCCAAAAGTTGCTTTTGTCCTACTCGTGTACGGCGAAATTATCCTCAGGCGGACAAGTCTTCAAGTCGTCAGATCATCAGTGTCATCCGGCAAGCGCCTTGCGTCACTGCAGAAGCCGTGGTTGTTCAAAGAAACGTAACAATTTCGTCGACCGTCAACTCCCCGTCTCAGAATCAAGTGCTGTCCTTCAAACCGACATCGAGCACTCGAAAGACGAACTCCAAACGGTGTGTTCTCAAAGTTGTCCGCCTCCCAAGGCCTGAAGACTGCGAAGATCCGATTGTACAGGATGACATCGTGATACTGCCAACCCTGCGAAAACACTGCCCAATCAATTTTTCAGTGCGCTCGGTGAATTCTCGTGCTCAGAAAACACTTCAAGTGGTACGTTTACCAATTCCTCTTGGATTAGAATCAAGAGCTCTTGCGCAACAAAATATTATTATTGAGTCCAGACATTTTACTTCAACGTTTGGCTCTATCACGTTCATTCCAAAGTCGCTTTCTCGAGTGTTAAATCGAACTCGCTCTATTGTAGCCGTCATTCGCCTTCCGAAGCCTTCTGAATCCCGAGATCCAATACTTCAGCGTGACATAAAAATTGCATCATCGCCGCAGGTGGCTCGTGGAATATCATTCAATGCCCTTTGGCCGCGCTATCGACATTTCAGGAAAGCAAACAAGGTATTGAGTTTGCATAGCTCGCCAAAATCCTTGAGCACTATTGAAAAGGGCCACTTTCCCACTTTGGCTTCTATTGGCACCGCAAACATTCAGGATGTGTTTACACCAGTTCTGAGAAGTCCTCGAAGGCACAGCTACATGAAGAGTAAACTTCCAGCGGGTTGTGAAGATGTTGTTGTACAACGCGATTACATTGTTGTGTCTTCAATGAAGTCTTTGAAGGAATGTGTATCATTTTCACCTCTCGTTCGGAACCGGAGGAGACGTTCTCGAAACCATATAGCTATATTTCGACCTTTTTGGCCTGCCACTTGTGGAAACGTTATTGTACAGCATGATCACACCATTGCCTATTCATTGAGATCGTTGGATGATTGTGTTGTATTTCTACCTCGCTCTGTGAGCCGACAAAGACGGACTATGAATCGCTTGGCTCCCATTCGACTGCCGCAGTCATTGAGTGGCGAAAGAGTGGTTGTGCAGCGTAACTATTTTGTTGAGGCATCAGTGCGATCGTTGATTAACGTTGTGACGTTTTCACGTTCTCAAAAAAAATGTGTGAAGAAGTCATTCAAACCTGTAGTTGTGATTCGACTTTGCCCTCCACTTGGATGCGAGAGAGTTGTAGCACAGCGAGATTACACCATTGTAGCTTCTCTACAAACGTTGAAGACACCTGTGACCTTTGCACCACGATTCACTCGGAGAAATCAACCAGTTATTCACCCGGAGGTGAATTGAAGCATCTTTGCTCCTCGATTTGTTGCTGTAAATACTTTCTCAATAAGTATTCATACCTGTACCTGGTGCACCTTTTCTGTTTTTCTTTCCTGTTTTGCATCCACAGCATGGAAGTTCTTCGAAAGCGTGGTGGCTGTGGTGGTCGACTTCGAATGACAACAACCAGCAAGCGCTTCTCTTAAAGACTACTCAGCCACAAATCCTGCACAAGCAGCCTGATGCAAAGCGTGTTACTGTGATGCGGCTTTCAGCACCGCCTGGATGCGAACAATTGGTGGTTCAGCGTGACGTATCCATTGCGCCCTCTGCTAAGACAACTGAAATTCACAACTCATGCTTGTGGAGGCCCTCTACTCGACGAAAACGTTCATCTCTGAAATGTGTCACTGTGATTCGACCTCTTTCGCCAAAAGTTTGCGAAAGCGTCGTTGTGCAGCGTGACTACACCATTGCGCCTTCAACGAAAAGGCTCGAAAGTTGTATGACGTTTTCTCGGCGGTCTCCAGGCCGGTGTAGGCGCTTAAATTCACCTGTTGTGGTGATGCGGCAGCCCATTCCAATGGATTGTGAGAGTGTGGTTGCACAACGCGATTACTTTATAGTCGCTCCAGCGGAATTGCATGGCCATGGTTCTCCATGCGCAATATTCTCACCAAAGTGCACAAGAAATCAAAGACCGCATCTTGATGCTGAGGTAAGAGATAGTAAATGGTTCTGCATACGTATTGGATCTAAGCATATTCCTTCATTTGTGTAACATGTCTTGTAATTTTCTCGATTGCTTACTACAGGATGGCGAGAATGTGAGGCAAGGATCTCGACAACCGGCAAAGGTGAGAAATATCCGCCTTAGCGCTCCTCTTGGAACAGAGCCCGTTGTCGCACAACGCACTTTGGCAGTAGATGCATTGGCACAAAAGCAAAATATTGTAACTTTTTCGCCATCATTTCCACGCCGACGCAACTCTTCACAAAAATCAGTCATTGTGCTGCGCTCCGCGTCACAATTTGGGAGTGAAAGAGTTGTCGCACAGCAGAGCAGAAAGATAATCGCATGTCTCACTCAACCGGGAGGCCGGATAGTGTTCTCTCCTAGTAAGAGGAGAATTCGCTCAGAGAGGTGCTTCGTAGTTGATGTGATTCGATCGCCGCCTGTGCTTGGTAGCGAGAGAGTGGTTCCGCAGAAACACGTTGCGATCAATCCTTTTCCGCGAAAGAGCGATGCAGTGACATTTTCACCCAGGGTGGATAACTACACTGCATTGAGAAGGCGTAGTGGTGTGCAAAGAGCGCGTATTGTTCGCCATGATCCACCTCTGGGAACTGAACACGTTGTCGCTCAGGCTAATTTGGTTATTGGACCCTCTTCTCAGGTTCCACTCGTTCAGTTTAAACCAACACCAAGCAAGCATCATAGATCGTCTCGCCAGGTGCTTGGTTTTTACAGTCAACCAACATCGTGTGATTTTGAGCCTGTGATTGTACAACGTTCAATCGAAATTGAAGGAGCATCGAGTGTGCAGAGTACAGCTCAATTTATTTCATTTACTCCGAAGCCTATTAAGCACCATAAATCATCTCGTCAGGTGCTTGGTTCTTACAGTCAACCAACATCGTGTAATTATGAGCCTGTGATTGCACAACGTTCAATCGAAATTCAAGGACCATCGAGTGTACAGAACGCAGCTCGATCTATATCATTTACTCCGACACCAAGCAAGCAACGCAGGTCATCTCGCCAGGTGCTGGGCTCGTACACTCAGCCAGCCTCTTATGATCATGAGCCTGTGGTTGCGCAGCGTTCAATCGAAATTGAAGCGTCATCGAACGTACACGACGGATGTATATTATTCACTCCGACGCCAATAAGGAAAGCTCGGTCATCGCGTCAAGTGCTTGGTTCTTACACTCAGCCAGCTACTCATCATCATGAGCCTGTGGTTGCACAGCGTTCAATCGAAATTGAAGCGTCATCGAACGTACACGACGGATGTATATTATTCACTCCGACGCCAATAAGG
>Ga0307982_1003970_pt1 | contig 11752 bp, 10 predicted proteins | sample OrgLakmetagen989_FD_201847 | JGI IMG/M metagenome (GOLD analysis project Ga0307982, IMG submission 201847) | Saline water microbial communities from Organic Lake, Antarctica - #989 | ecosystem: Environmental > Aquatic > Non-marine Saline and Alkaline > Saline | place: Antarctica: Organic Lake... | reverse complement strand
CGAAGAGAAGTCTGCTTCTCGGGTTGGCTGGAAAGACTGGCCGTTGAATTCGAAGAGGGGGTTCCCAGTTGTACGGGGGCGGGCTGGCCGCTCAGGCCAGGGTTGGTGCGCGCAAGCTTGCCCACAATCCCACGCAGTCTGGACGCATCCACACAAGTAAGCACTTGCATGTGCAATAGGGCTGGTGAAATGAGCTGCATCAAAGTAGCGAGCCCATACTGCAGGACCCCCTTCAATATGATCTGCTCAGTGCTTGACGGGGGAGCGCCCACTTGTGGGGGAATGCGGAACAAGAGCGAAAACGCAACTGCAGTGAAAATGCTAAAATCATCAGATAGCACAACTGTCACAACATCCAGGGCCTCTGCAAGCCGCACCTCGCCGCTCGGGCGTTTCACGAGTGCGGTCCTGTTTTCGCCTGCGCTGAGGGCTGCTCTCTGCGCTTCGTTTTCCCCGGCGGATTGCTGGTGACGGAAGCACTTTGCGCACATATTCATCCAACAGCCTTGTACGTGCTGATCCCTTACAGCCCGTGTGCTGCGAATGGCTCGCTCCACCGCTCCCTTCCCGATTGCCAGAATAGCCACGTCAAGAAAAGTTGCTGCGTTAGTGTTCATGATGCGCCCGATAACATCCACAGCTAAACAAAGCGTCATGTAAAAAGCTTGCCGATGCATGAGTGGAATATGCACCTGCAGGCCCAGCGTTGAGCCATTCCTCAAGACTGTTTGCAAAACTTCAAATAATACTGGCTGCACGCCAATGCGCAGAATCACCTGGGTGATGAATGAGACTCTGAAGTACGCAGGAAAAACAACCTGATAGAAGCACAATATGGTGGTCGCTGACACACAAAAAAGGGCTGAGCTCAAAATGATTGGCTGTTTCAGGCCCCAGCGGGCAAAGTCCCCGAACAGGAATGCGACGAACGCATTGATGCCAACTGGAAGCAGAAACGCAATCACCGCAACTATCTGGAAGCTAATGATGCCTCCGAAAGACAAGAGAGGCAAAGACCACGACAGTTGTGCGGTTTGGCACAGGGCCACAGCTGCAAGCGCCACTTACGCTGGGCTTTTGACAGCTGCCAGCCAGGACGAGCCACGGGCCCAAAGCTATAGGGCTGACTGAGGCCGAACTAGTCAGGATTGACTGAAAGTAAAACCACCACCAGAGGGGCATCTGTGTACGAGGGCAGCGTTTCACATGACGAACGTCTCAAAGCAGTCAACTCGACATTCAGGCGGGATCCGACTTACCAATTCAAATTGCCTTCCACAAATTGCCTTCCAGTGAATACATCCTCCAACTGAGCAGGCTGTGGGTCGGTACGATTGGCTGGCAGCACTTCGAATCCCACCGCCTCTGCGAGAGAGAAGCCAATGTGAATCACAGCAACAGACTGTTGGGAGCTCGAGGAGCCAGCAACGGCTGGTACACTGGGCTTGATCATGGCCGGACGGTATACAGCATGCAAAGCGCACAAGCTGAATTTGATCAAGACAGCAAGTCGTGCAATGCGTGTGACCCACCTGCTTGCTTATACCACTCGAGTGCGAAAGCGTGCTGCCACACCACGGCCAGAGAGGCCAGAGCCGCAACCAACGCAACAAACGCCTTTTGTTCGACTAGGCCTTTTCTACAAACATTTTGCAAACGTGATGTATGGAGGGTGTGCAATGAAGCAGGTAGGGTGTCTCTGTATCTGCTCATCCATGTTGACACTCAGTCGCTGACGACATGCATACGACGATTCAACTGCTGACGCTGAATTGGGTTCGCCCCCTGACATGCATGCACAAAATCACAGCATTTCAAGGGGTTAGTGCAATCGAATAAATGAAAAAACATGGTCAAAATCCACTCCTTCAAGCATGAATGCACACAAAACTAAACCAAAGCTCCCGAGATTGCTGAAAAACTGCCCTGTCAGCTTTCGTTCGATGGAGCACAGAATGGCTTAAACCACTACCACCAGCACGTACAAGTAAGCAATGGATACAGGTTGAACCAAGTCCGTCTGTCAACGGGGGGAGGTTTGTTATCCTGCACACATTCGGCTGCAGTAACCTGGGTGACGAAATGTCCTCGTGTGTAAACAAAACAAGGAAGGCAAGCTGTGATCATTGAGAAGCTTAATACAGCATGCAAATATGATTTCATTACTCTGTCAAGGCTTCCTGCGTCACTTTGGGCTCAGAGACCCACGCCCCCTCACGGGGGACACGAATCGGTCCATCTGGGGGGTCACATCAGCGTTGTTGCCCCCCTCCCACATCCCCTGCGGCGGAGGACTGGCCCCGGACGAGCGCTCTTCAGCGCTTGGCGTGGGAGTCAACCATCCCCGCCGCCTCTTCAGGTTCACAATGTCCTGTGCGAGCGCGTCAATCAGGGCTAGTTTCTCAGCCAGCAAGTCTTCAACACTGTCGGCAAACGCACGCAGGTGCCCTTCACACTGCGCCTCACTGGCATGTGTGGTGCACGCCTGCGCCACCGCAGCTGCAAGGCGCTCCTCGTGCCTCAAAATGTCCCGCATCGCGTCCACTTGGCCCAGGTGTCGCTGCACGGTGTCGCGCACAGCAGCAGGCAGCGCCTCAACCTGGCTGGCTGTGGGCGCTTCGGACACTGGAGCAGCCCTGGCAGCAGGCACTGCAGCTGGTGCAGGTGCAGGGGATCTGCCCCCCTTTGACCCCTTTGGTTTCGCAGCAGCACGGCTGGCAGCAGTGCTCTTCACCGCCACTGCGGCGCCCGCCCCCAGGCTGGACCGCTTGCTGCTGCGCCGGGAAGACGGTTTGGTGTTGGCACTGCTGCCACTGGCGACTGAGGCATTGCTAGGGGGGACCCCCCCCATACTTGACCTGCGCCCCCCCGAGGACGTCACCGGCCGCGATGGCGCTGACGGGGCACTGTCGCCAGCCATGCTGCGCCTGCGGTCGCCATCTGACGATGTGGTGGGCCGTCTGGAGCTGGGGGGGCGTAGGCCTGAGACTGCTGCTGCCGCTGCAGCGGGGGCTGGTGCAGGGGCCGGCACTGGGGCCGGCACTGGGGCCGATGCCGGGGCAGCTGCAGCGGCAGCACCAGCTGCAGGCACCCTGCGGCGCCCCCCCCGCTTTGGACGCTTGCCTGCCACTAGCGCTGCCAGCTGGTTGGGGGACAGAGCACCCGGCAGCTCATGTGCCTTCCCGTGGGGGGGCTGGTACCGCTCTGCGTGGTCAGCGTCTTCGCACTGGATCTCTTTGACGCGGTACGCGTAGCGCAGGGTGTTCAGGCTGTGTTCCACGTTGCTGCTGTTGGGGCTGATGGTGGCGATCATCACAGTGCGTGAGGTGCCCACGAATGAGTCCTTGAGCACTTGTGTCAACTTGGAGCCCCGAAAGGGCAGATGGGACGCCTCCAGATATAGGCTGCGGATACACTCCTTCAGGGCCAGCAGGGACTTGTTGATCTCAGCTCCCTCCATGCGTGTCTTCTTGGAGCTGGCGCCTGTATCCGCCCCCCGCTCGCTGCCAGCCAGATCAATGAAGCTGAATCGGCCAAGCTCCTCACCCTCGTCCATCACGGTGGCGCCAGCGGGCAACACAGTGCGCAGCACAAGCTGCAGTACAGCATGGGAGCGGGACGAGTCCAGGTTCGCCGCTGTGCTGCCTGTGGACCGCTGGGCGTTGCCGGCAGCAATCACATCCATCAGCGCAGACGTGTCGTCCACTGGTTGCTCTGACAGGCCCACGATGTTGACGGCGCCGCCAGCGTCCTCCAGTGCACGCAGCTCGCGCCGCTCACCCAGCAGATCAAACAGCTTGTTCCCGTAAATCTCAAAATAGCTCACCAGCACCTCCACATCGCCATGCAGCCCCCGAGATTCAATACAGGCGAAGATGTCCCGAGCTGCCAGCATGTACACACCAGGGGAACCCCCCTTCTCCCCCTTTAGGCTGCGAGCGTCCCCCATCATGGTGAAGGTCTTCCCACTGCCGGTTTGCCCGTACGCAAAGCAGGTGCAGGCGGCGCCCTCAAACACAGAAGACACCAGAGGGGCGCAGGAGACACGGTACAGCTGCTCTGTGGACACAGTGTGGTCATACACGTCATCCACAGTGAAGCGGTGCGTTTCGCAGAACTTAGTGAGGTCCACTTTTTCCTTGGGCTCGTGCACCAGCAGTGTACGGCGTGTGATGGTTTGCACAATGTCCAGGTCCCCCTTTGCGACTTCCTTCCTGGAGGGGGGGCGGGTGCGCACTGCTACACGGATCTTGGCACCGTCATCTTCCAGACCCTGCAGTGGGTCTGCAGGTGTGTTGGCTGCTGCAGGGGCTGCTGCTGGTGCAGGTGCCGGTGCAGGGGCTGGTGCAGCTGGTGCCTTGCGCCGAGTTGAGCGACGCTCAATGCCATCGCGGTCTGTACCGCGAGCAGCATGCTGAGAAGTGAGAACTGCTTCCTTGCTATCAGCCCCTGTTGTGTCTGCTGGCCTCACAGCAGCATGGTGCGCACTGTCAGCGTGGACTGATGGCGCAGATTCTTCTGATAGCCCTCCCATTGACGCAAGTGGTGGCTGAGGAGCTGATCCTGCATTTGTCCCCGCAGGAGTATCCCCAGGTTTTTGAGCAGCCTGTAGGCAAGTGTTTTGTCGTGTTTGGCTCGTGTTTGTGCCCAAAGCAGTGGCAACGGCAGTGTGGAGCATGTGATCTTGCAAACAATTAAAACCTGCTGCAAACTCACCTCTCGCACACGGTGGACAAGTTCAAACAGCCGACGCCTATCAGCAACTTGTGTCACACCAACTGCATCGTAGTCTTCGAAGGTAAGCCCCATCAGTGCCTGCACAGCGGTTCGAAGAGTGTCAGTGCCGTTGGCGTGTCAACAACCGCTACACTTGCCTGAGGTGTGACAATGCCATGAGCCTGGAATGCAGGAATACATGATTCCAACCCAATTCTGGTCAGCCATGCAAAAACCACAGGGTTGCCCTCAGCTGCCATTTTTACAAGGAAGTATGATGAGCCCGCTCGGCGACCTCATAAGCCAGCATGTGCCGTGTCGCTGCCTCACTGCCGCTTTGAGTGCTTAGCACAATGAAGTGCCTGTTCAACGTTTTTACTGCACATGAATGCCAGCAGGCGATTCTTTCAGGGGTTTTGGCAGCAGAAGCGGCTGCTGGCATGGGGGGGTCAACGGTAGCGCGCAACGTGAGGCAAATGTCAAAGGCCCATTATTATGCACAAACCGCTGCTGCAACAACCAAGCGGTTCCCTACACAAGCCAATCAAAGCGGAAAATCTACAATGTTCATTACTGCGTCTTGCTCTTGTCGCCCTTGCTGTTGCTCAAAAAGACTGCTCCAGGACGGGCATACAAAAACACAAAGCTGAAAACGAAGACACCCGCCATCATACTGAACACAGAACCGTAGTAAGGGAATGCAGACAAAATGTACCGCTCGTACTCATTGTGCCAGAAACGTCTCACAGTCACCTGGCGCTCCTCACGGACGGCACTGAGGCCGGGGCGCTGGTAGTGCAGGCGGAATTTGAACACGCCGTACACATCGGGGGTCATGAACTCCGCCACATAAGTGCCATTGCCAGCATATTGCAACGTCTTGCGCAGATGGGGGTCCAGCATCACGAACTCCATCTGGACATCATCCGCCTCATACGGCTGCCAGGCGGCGCCGTCCCACATGTGCAGGTCCACGAAGTACTGCAGGTCTTCTTTGATGCGGTACACCAGGCTGCGAGGTGCAGCCTCGGGGTAAGGGTACATGCTGCGGGGCAGGGTGCTCTTCTCCTTGTCGGACAGCTGGTGCGCAGGGGGGGTCTTGTCTGCATGCTGGTGCCAGATGTTGCTGGCGCGAAGGACAGCCCTGGCTTGGAAGGTCCACTGCGCCACAAAGGCTGCCATTTTGGAATTGGCGGCTACAGCAGCTGTCGTGCCATCAGCTGCGGAAATTGAGGACAGGAAGGCTTCGTCAGAGAGGGCCCACATGGAGCCCACGAAGGCCACACGGGCGTTGTTGCGGCCCTGCGAGCCGACCACCAGGCCAAGCTGGGAAGCAACGGCCGGAGTGGTGCTGTATGGCTTGTCCACAGGCATGCTGACGCCAGTGGGTGCCGCTGTCAGGAACTTGAACGTTAGGTAGTTGTCGGGGTCCACTGTCATGCCCACGCCCTCATACAGCACGTGTGACCCAGCGCCACGCTTTGAAAGCTCACCCACAACAGCAGAAGGAGCATTGAAAGCGTTGGTTGCGATACGTGTGTGATGCCCACCATCAGTGGCGTCATACGCAGTGTGGTCAACTATACGGAAGCCTGCAGGCTGCATTGAAATTCCGCATTCTGCAGCGAAGTTGCGCATCAGCGAAGAGACACTGTTGCCAGTGGCCGCAAATACGTTGCCGCCCTCAGACAGAAATTTCATCATGTCCTTGGTGCCGATTCCATTCCACGCTGCGAATAGAGTGAGGGGTGAGGGCAGGTGAAGCAGTTGACAGCTGTACATCAAGCTGCTCACATTTGGCAGTGGGAGCCAGCACAACAATGTGGTCATACTTGGCTTCTTTGTGCTCTTGTAATTCCACCTTGCCATCACTGGCAACATGCATGTCAACATCGAATCCAGAGTCTGCGCAGGGTTGGCGTGTTTGGCGGAATGGGCAAACACTGGATGAACTCAGCACGAACCACGCAGCTGGGTGAAGAAAATAGAATGGGTGAGGGCCACACTGGGGGCATCCAAAATTGCAAGGACTCGGGGTCCAGTCACGCTGGCAGCCAGTGACACAGCTGCTGAGGCAGCCAGTGCCAAGAAGTAGGCAAAGCCGCGCATGTTTGAGATGCTGCGACGCAGTCACAAAGCCTTGCACAACAGCGAAGACAACAACAAAACCAAGACAGGGCAGAACACTTAATTTGTACTTGCCAGCAGCTGGGCAAACAACTTAAGTTGCGTCTGTGTATGGCAACTGGTCTCTTGTCGTCGAAGGGGGGACAAGCGACAAGTTGTGGTGCTGAGAGTGTCATGCTAGTACTACCGTCGTTCATTACGCACACAGATGTGGGAAACGCCTGCCAATTTTACTGAACTAGTTTTGTGCTTTTGCATGCGTATATCGCATTGCTTCGTTTCATCTTTTCAAGTGCATACCAACCTGGCAACGAGGGGCAGCTGCTGAAGAATCCTCCTGCTATCAGCATGAACTCACGTGCTGCCAGCCTGGGCACAAAGAGCATAGTGAAGCAGATTGTCGATGCTCAATGTACCAACGATGAACTTATCTCCCTGTGTACTGTATCTGGCCCATTGATTCATGAGCCTGAAAGTCTTTATAGATGCTCCTTGCGAATGCTGCGTCGCCAGAATGCCCCGACTCGATCTCCAGCCTTTGAACTGACTGAAACGTTGGGCACACTTCGAAGCTGGACATATAACGAAATTTGGTCACCTCTTGCAGCTGCATGCCTCACGGGTCGATTGCCAGTCGTGCGCCGGCTGCTTGAGCTCGGTGCTTCGCCTTGGGCAGCAGGCAGTGCTCCGAACCAGCTCACCCCCCTGCACATTGCCCTGTGGGGGGGCAACGCCGACATTTTCGACGCTCTGTGCAATGTTCCAGCAGCTGATGAGTACCTTGCGTCCCATTCTCGCAGCCTGATGGACTTTGCGCTGCGACTCCCATCTGCCCCAGATGCAGTGGCCCAGGTGCTGGGCAGGCTTCAAAAACCGCACAAGGCGGCGCAGGACTGCATCCGGCAGTTCAACGCATTGAGTACAGTGAGGTTTGTGTATCGCACGGAGCCAGCTCTGCTGCCAGCAGTGTTCCGTGTTCTGTCGACCGCAGCGCTTAGTGGAGCCGCGGGGGCTGCTATGCAGGAGCTTCGAGCAGCTATTGAAGCAGCCCGCATGCAACTGCACACAAGCCTGTTGCAAGTGTGCGCCCCCGTGCCTGACTCAGTGTTCGACTGCTTCATGTCAGGCATGGCAGCACTGGACAGCAGGCCGCTGCTCCGACTCAGCGTGAACCCGCCTCGACTTGCAGCGGCGCTTGCCTCGCTGCCGTTCACTGGGAATGCGGAAAGTGTGCTTATCCGTCTACGCATTGAGCAATTTGACGACCTCCCTACGGCAGAAGATGCATGGACGCAGTGGACCGAAGCTGTGCCGCCCCCCCAGTGGCAAGCTGCAATGCTGTGTGACGGGTTTCCTTACCTGCACACCAGCGCCGACGCAGATGATGACGATGACGACGACGACGATGGTGGAGAGAACGACGGAAAAAACGCTGGGAGGAAATGGGATGATGGCAAGTTGGCGCCCCGTGCGTCTGTGCGACGCACTGCAGCTGCCTTGGGCACCCCAGCGGCCGCAACTCACTTCTACGTTCCCAGCCGCGCAATGCCTCAGTGGAACATGCAACACACAGCGCACTGGCCGGGGGGGGTGTTTAGCGCACCCCATGCACCAACTATCACCATGCAGCAGCGACAGCAGCAGGCGGCTGCATCTGCTTGTGTTCTGCTTTGTTTCTTTGACCCCCTTGTGCGTCACCTGTCTGGGCGACTGGGTCTGCAGCCTCACCTGACCCCTGCCTGCGCGAACTCCTGCATACGGCAGTGGACGGATGGCGGCCACTTGTTCCCAAATGCCACTGCTCCGGAGCACGAGCAGGTGGCCGCGGAGGCGGCACAGTGTCGCTGGAACACACGCATGGCCCTGGGGGGGGGGGGCTGGCAGCCCCTCAGCAGCGGCACAGCGGAGGGCGTTCTGTTCATGCTGACATGTGCCCAATTGGACATGTCTAGCGGCTATCTGCCCCGCGCAATAGGGGCTTGGTCGCCGGCTGTCGCGGCTGTGTGTGTCGCCTTGCTGCAGGCACACCCCAAAAGGCTGGCCTCAGCAGTGAGCGCAAGCATGTGCAGGGGGGCCACAGAAGAGCCAGCTGTCAATAGTGAGGCGGGTGCTGCAGTGGGTCGGGTGCCACGGGGCTGGCTGCCGCTGTTCTTAGGGGCCCTCAAAGCTTGGAGGGGGGGGCAATGGGGCGCTCGACAGCGGATGGTCTTGGCCCGAGCCCGTCGCCGCAAGCAGCCATGAAGCTGCAGTGCAAACCGTACATGCTATGTTTATGGCGGATAAAGTGGGTTAGCATGATGGAGCTTCTGCTTCGGCTCTTGCTTCATTGCTTCATTGCGCACGCCATTGCACACGCGAATGTGAGGTCCCTTGCTTTGGAGACAGGGCCTTGAATGTTTGAACGCATGGGTTGCTTGCATCAGGAAGTGCAAATCGAAAATACCACTAAAATTCATGTCGATGCGCACTGTGCCTCAATCGGCCGCATTTTTCGTTTTCAGCTTGAGTTGATTCCTAGGAAAATCCTCGCATTTTGCCTGCACGCAATTTTTTTGCTATGGCAGCCGAATTCCCTGCACCGCGCAAGGCTGCACGGGCACCAACTACGCATGAAGAGAAATCATCCGAACCACATTTGGTGATTGTGCTGGAGCAAGCTGCAATTGAGGTTGTGAAAACGAAGAAGGTGCGAAGTGTTTGCCAGCATGTTCGACAGGTCAATTTCCGCAACAATGCCTGTGCTGCAGGGCTTTGAGCTGCTGAACAGTGATGACCATAGTAACGTGCATAAAAAGTACAAGAAAGATTCAGCAGAGTCCCGGCCTGACATCCTTCACCAGTGTCTGCTCACATTATTGGATAGCCCGCTCAACAAGGCGGGCAAGCTGCAAATCTACGTTGAGACAAAGAACCGCACTCTCATCGAGCTCAGCCCCCACATCCGCATCCCACGGACATACAAGCGTTTCGCTGGCCTTATGGGTATGTCTTCGCCCTTGACTGATTGTGTATCGTGTGATGACTTCAAGCTTTTTTCCCCTTGCGCAGTCCAGCTTATGCAAAAGATGAAAGTCAAAGCTGCCGGCAGCAACCAGACCCTCATGAAAGTCATCAAGAACCCTGTCACGGCTCACCTGCCCGTGGGCGCCCCCATCTACGGCACCCATATGAAGGGGGACCTGGTGGACCCCATTGACCTGGTGGCGGAGCTGCCGGACAAGCCCATCGTGTTTGTGTTCGGAGCCATGTCCAAGGGATTTATCACTGGAGAGAACTGCGAAAAGCTGTACTCATTTAGTCAGTACCCTGTGAGTGCCGTGCTTGTGCTGGCGCTTTGTCTGTCTCTGTGCACACCCCTTGCCCCGCTTTGCAGCTGTCAGCGTCCGTCGCCCTCAGCCGCCTGATGCAGGCTTTTGAGCGCAAATTTAGCATCTTGTGATGACTATACCCAAGCACCTCCACCAGTGTCTGGGTGCGTGATGCAGGCTGCCCCTGCCCCCATGGCAATGCGCGCAGTCCGGCCCCGCCTTGTAGCAGGACAACTTCCTGCCGTGTGTGCACTGTTTGCTGTTGCAACAGCAGGGGTGGACACTGCAGGCTGCATACGGCTATTTGGTACATTTTAGGTGCTCAGTGCTGCGTACAGGACGGTATGGGGGTTCGGGGGGGGCTGTCTGCCCCGTGCGCGCAGCGCCTCGCAGCTGCCGATCATTTGTGCATCAATTTCAAAATACCAACAACGATTCACACTTGCGCACAACATACTCCCATTGCACTCAAGAATACACATCATACCAAACTACTTTCCAAGATGATGACTTCCCGTTTGATAATGATCGCCCTCGCGGCCGCGACGTTTCTGCTGACTCCGCAATCTGCGGAGGCGGCAATTCTGCCCCGCTCCGAGAAAACAACAGTGGAGCGCATGCAAGACGGAGCACAGGATGCATTCAAAGCAACAAAAAACGGCGTTCGCGAAGGCTTGGACGCGGTGGGTTTGGATGCGTCTTCTCGCCAAAAGATGGCCAGCGATGCGGAGCGCTTCACCAGCAAGAAGGCCGGCGAGGCATCCACCACAGCGCAGCAGACCATGGGGAATGTCGCCAAAGAGGCTGAGCGCAAGCGCCAAGATGCAGCCACTGCTGCACACCGCATGGCCACAGACGGCAGCACTCAAGCCCAGCGCGCTGTGCATGGCATGCAAGATTCCCTGGGCAAGGCCGGTGAAAGCGGAATGGCAGAAGCCGCCATGCGCTCCGCTTCCAACACTGGCCGTGCCGCCAAGGAGGGTGTGCAGGACGCTGCCACATCTGCGCGCCGCGCTGCAGAGGATGCTGCCACATCAGCTGGCCGCCGAGCCGAAGATGCCAAGGACGCTGTGGGCCGGTCCATGCCTGAATTGTGAGCACTAGGCAAGGACTAAATGCATGTTTACATTATTCTCCATTGGTCGACGGCCTGCTTGTGCTTGTCCTTCCGATTTTGGTTAATCTGCTGTGTGTTGTGCTCACGAGAAATCTTTGGGCGCGCCCCAGAGCAAAAATACTCCCTCGACTGAGCAGGCAGCTGAAGAAGACACAGCTGCAGGCAAGTCATGACCATGCAAAACTGTATTGGGACACTTTCAGGGTGCCCTGAGCTAGCAAGCCGATGAGGGGGGGGGGGTCAACCCTGGCCCATGCATCTGCTGCACGCCGGCCATCTGGCCTGGCAGCCGCCCACCAATTCACAATCTCTTTCACATCCCACAGTCAAGCATCCACTTCTTCAAGATACACATTGTATCATATCACATCACAAGCATCATCATGGGTACGTGCCGCCTTGCTTGCTCTGCCCCTGTGTGCTTTGGCGTGGTGGCGGGCAGTGCCGTGATGCGGAGCGGCGCCGCTCCGCTACACTCAGCCCA
>Ga0307982_1003967_pt1 | contig 11758 bp, 7 predicted proteins | sample OrgLakmetagen989_FD_201847 | JGI IMG/M metagenome (GOLD analysis project Ga0307982, IMG submission 201847) | Saline water microbial communities from Organic Lake, Antarctica - #989 | ecosystem: Environmental > Aquatic > Non-marine Saline and Alkaline > Saline | place: Antarctica: Organic Lake... | reverse complement strand
TGGCAAAAGCCCTCGAAGCCTCAGTGCGCGACGGAGACCCGGATGGCGAAGGCGTAGTGTGGCCTCACATTGCTGAAGTCTCGCTGCTGGGTGGTTTGGGCACTGGCAGGCAGCTCCTGGACCTGGTTTTGGATGACCTGGAGGCTTGGGACTCGCCCTATAATTTCGTGGTGCTGCAAGCCACGGAAAATGCCGTGCCCTTTTATGAGGCTATGGGCTTCACACGAGTGGGCGCCGTTGCTCGGTAAGCGTATTTTTGAGGCTAGGATGATGGCACTCAGAGAGTCGTCGCCTGGTACTACTGCTACTGTGGCAAGTCCCTGTGCCTCCCAATAAGAACTGTCTGTATTTCTTTCTCATCCGTGTGCTGTGTACTCTGGTGCAGGTACCAAGACCTCGATCCGTCGGTGGCTGAAAAAAGGGCAGCAGCCGAGCGGGCCGAGTCGCGCCGTGCCGAGTCTCGGAAAGCGCTCGAGATCATCCACGCCCTCGAGCAACTGCCTGACTTGAAGCGCCCTCTCAACCCCAAGGCAGCGGCCGCCGCTGCGAAAGCCACCGCGGCCTCGTCGTCGTCGTCGTCAACTGCTGCCACTCCTAAGGCAAGCGAGAAAGCCAGCAGCGGCAGCAGCAAGTCGCACAAGAAAGGCGCGCAAAGCTCCTCGGGTAAAAGGGGCAGTGGTGCTCAGACAACAAAGGTGCCGCTGTCTCCTAAACGTGGAGCCGAAGGTAAAGCTGACGCAAAAGACGAGGTCGCTGCAGGAGCAGCGGCGGCCCCACTGTCGCCCACTTCCTCTCTGGCTGCAACCGTGGCGAGCAATGGCGCTGAGTCGGAGTTTGAAAAGCTCTGCGAAGCGTTCCTGGAGCTGCCGACCAAGAAAGAGTTGCCCGAGTACTACCAGGTCATCAAGGCGCCCATCAGCTTGGCGTGCATGAAAGAGCGAGCCCGCCGGTTCGAGTACAGCTCTGTGAGTGGGCCGCCCGAAAACGTCAGCGGCAGCAGCAGCGGTGGTGGAGGGAAAGGTAGCGGCAGCGCTGCTGCTGTGCTCAGTGGCGATTCCACCCTCGAGCGCGACTTGCGGCTCATGTGCGACAACGCCAAGCGCTTCAACGCGGTGGGGTCCACCGTGTGGCGCGCCGCCGAAGCCCTCGAGCGCGCCGCTGCTCGTCGCCTCGTGGACCCTTCCGCGCCCGCTGGCAGCAGCAGCAGCAGCTCGTCGGGTGGCTGCTTGCGCCCGGCCAGTGAGCTGGGCTTGCCGCCGTTGCCAGCGGAATTAGCGGCTGCCGTGAAGCCCGGGGCGTTTTGGCGGCAGCTGGTGGCGGACTTGTGCCTGGACTGCAAGGACTCGCAGCGAGGCCACTGGCTGAAAGCCAAAGTGGTGGAGGTGGACGACTTGGGCCGCGCCTTGGTTCACTTCCAGGGCTGGGCCAAGAAGTGGGACGAGTGGTATGCGGTGGACAGCGACGACCTCGCTCCCGCCGGGACCCACACCGACCAAGCCCCCGTGGCTTTGCGGGTCATCGACCACCTGGACGAAGATGCCCTGTTGGCGGCCAGCGCGTTCCGCGTGAAAGCGGGCATCACCCTGCAGGTCACCTGCGACGCCAACCCCAGCTCCAAGAAACTAGGGGTCTTGCCCGCGGGTATGGTGGTAGCGGTGTCGGACCGCTTCCTCAGCAGCTGCGGCCGCCGCGTGGAGCGCGTCTTTTTCGAACAAACCAGCCGCCCCTCGGCACCGGCGCGCGGGTGGGTGAACTTGCGCAAGAAGGAGAGCAGCGGTGGTGCGAGCAGTGGCGGCTCCGTGGACGCCAGTGCCTTGCTGATGGACCCAGTGGAAGCGCAAGGGTTGGGGGCAGTCTCCTCCCCGCTCGGGCAGCACAACAAGCTTGGCAGCAAGGGCAAGCTCGGTGGCAGTGGCTTCGGGAGTGGCAGCACCGCAGCGGAGCAGGCGGCTGCTGGCAACAAACAGAAGCGCCGCCGGAAGCCTGACGCGGGCGCAGGCAGCCTCAACGAAAATGACGAAGGCGGCGGCGGCGGCTTCGTGTCGTCGCTCGGAGTGGGGGCGTCGGCCGGCTGCACCGAGTGCCGGTGGCACGTGTGCAAAGCTGACGACACCCCCGCGGGGGTGGCCACCGCCGTGGGCTGCAGCGCCTTCGACGTGGTGTTCCTCAACAAGCACTTGTACGCGGGCTTAGCTCCAAGCTCCAAGCTCCGCGGAGGCACGCGCCTGCGGGTGCCGCGCCCTCCGGACGTGCATCCCGACGGCCACGACGACAGCAGCAGCCCGCAGGTAGCCCCCCCGAGCATGTGGCACGAGTGCAAAGAAAACGAAACCCCGCGCGATATCGCCAAACGGCTCAATTTAGCGGGGGGGCACGCGGCCTTGGTGGCCCTCAACTCGAAGAGGTTCCCAGAACTAGCCCCCGGCAGCCGGCTGCGCCGGGGAACACGATTGCGCTTGCCGCGCGCTCCGAAGGTCTTGCCTGTTTCCCTAAACCCCGGAGAATTAACGAGTTGCGGCGACGGTGGCGCCAAGGGGCTGCTCGAGCATGTGCCGGACCTAGAAGAGCTGTACCAAGAAGCGCTGATTGCCTGGGAAGAAGACCCGGATGTGGTAGCGTACCGCCATTGGACCTTTCCCGACGACGAAAACGTGGAAGACACCCACGCGAGCTACATGATGGCCAAGAAAATCGTGCGGCGGCCTCGCACCATGCCGCCCCCCGCGATGACCCGTTTCGAGGAAGCGGCCGCGCGCCACGCCAGCACTACGGCGACTGTAAGCACGGGGGGGCGCAGGAAGCGAGGTTTGGACGAGGTGGATGGCGCTACCGGGACCACTGCCGAACAAGGGGCCTTGCAAGCTCCTCAATCAGAAGAACTGGTGGTTGTGGAGGCTCTGAACAAGCGAGGAGGCAGCAGCGGCAGTGGGGAAGCCCCCGTGCCGAAAGCTGTCGTGGAAGCCATGGAAAAGGCGCTGACGGCGGTGAAAACGGCGGCCGTGCCTCACGATGGGAACCGTCTGCGCTGCGACCTCTTTCTGGAACTGCCCCCGCGCAAGTACTTTCCCGACTACTACGTGCTCATTGCCCAGCCTATTTGCTTGAAGCAAATTGAAAAAAGGCTGGCGTCGAACAAAGCTGCGTGCTCGGCGCGCCCGCCCAAGTCGTACGAGGAAGGTTGCCAGCCGTACGGGTCCCTCGAAGACTTTACCAACGAAGTGCAGCGGGTGTTCGACAACGCGCGGTCTTACAACTTGCCCAAATCCGAGGTGTACGAAGACGCGGAAGAGATGGAAGTGGTGTTCCGGGACGCCCTCGCGACCGCAACCGCCACCCTCTCGGGGGACACGGGCGCCCACAGCAGCGGCGACTTGTTCAACAAGGTGGTCTCGGTAGACGCTGCGCGGGACGGCTCCTCGCTGCCCTACGGCCTGTACTTCGTGCTCACCTACATCCCCGACCTGCAGTGGTGCCGCTTGGGCCCGCTGGAGATTCGGGGCACTTTTAAGAAGCCGTCGCCGTACGCCGGCCAGCCCCGCTGGATGCTGGTGCGCGGCGAGGAAGCGGAAGCGGACGTGTCCGCGCTCCGGTGCGCGAACGTGAAGGCGCGGGCGGTGAAGAAGACCAACGACGCCGACAACGAAGAGTGGGTGATCACCGACGCAACCCAGCAGGGCGCCGCAGAAGCCAAAGCCGCGCGTGGGAAAGCGAAAATGGCCGTGAAGCCACTGCCCACCATTACCAGCGCTACTAGTAAGGCAGACGCCAAAGCTTCGACCAGCTCGAGTTCGTCGTCGTCGTCGTCATCATCCGCGACGTCACTGGTGGCTGCGGCATACGCGACCGCCGTGAGTGCGGTGAGCCGAGCGGCGCGAGCAGCCGCCGCGAGCCCTCTTCTCGCTTCTGCTCCTAGTGCTGCTGCTGCTGCTGCTGCGCCTCCAACCAGTCGAGCCAGGAGATCCCCGAGCCCTGCCTGGTCGCACGGCAGCAGCCGCCCTTCCAGTGGACCCCCAACGCCGGTGTGCGCCGACGTGGGCGGCGGCGGGCGGCTCAAGCTCTTCGCGCCTGCCGTGTCGCCCCGTAGCGCGCCGTTGCCGGTGAAGCCCCGCGCGGGCGCTGCGGGCACCCTGGCGGCGGCCTCCAAAGTGGCAGCGAGCGTGGCGGCAGCCGCGGCAGCAGCAGCTGCTGAGACCTCCGCCGACGACGAGTCCACGCCATCGACCAGTGCGCACAAAGGCCGCGCCAGCAACGGCCGCGCGAGCAACGGCCGCGGGAGCAGCGGTGGGGGCGCAGCGGTGCCCGTGGAAGAAGAGCCAGCGGCTCGAAGCAACAAGCGGAAAGCGAGTGCAGTCGAGGTGAAAGGCAAGAAAGGAGCCGCACCGGCGCGCGGCGGGAAGCAACAAGGCCGAGCTAAGCGACAGCGCCGAAGTGGCGCTGCCAGCGACGACGACGAAGAAGAAGAGGACGAAGAGGAAGAAGAGGAAGAAGAAGACGAAATTGAGGCGCTGCTTGCAAGCAAGATGCCATCGGAGCCGGGCCGCGCCCAGACAGCGTGGGGCAAAGCGTTTCTGAAGTTCCCGGTGCGCGTGCCAGCGGGCGCGTTTGGTGCCGTTTACGCGAAGGACGCGGCGTCACTGTGGGGTTTGAAAGCGCAAGCGTGCAAGCTCACCAAGTTTGTGCCCCACAGCGGCAGCGGCGCGTCGTCCAACAGCCGGGGCTACCCACGGTGGGAGTTCGAGTGGGTCGACCCCGAAAGCTACACTGTGGGCACCCTGGACTCCAAGCACCTCGCCCTGTATTTGCGCGCCCACCGGGATGAGCCTGAGGAGCCCGAGGAACCCTCGAGCGGCAGCAGCAGCAGCAAGGAAAAAGGCACTGCTGCTGCCACTTCAAGTGCTGAAAGTCAATCAACCCAGCGACGTCGCAGTGGCCGCTGAGACCAGAGAACTGGCCCCCTTATGGCACATTCAAGGAATCGCGTAAGAAGTCACCAGGCCAAATGGGCTGACGAGCTGCTACCTTTGTAGCTGAACTGTGAACACGAAGCACTCAAGGAGGAAGTAAGTGCATAAGGAAGATCCTGGTCTTAGTGAACACCTGGTAGTACAAGGGAAACAAAACCATTCAGAAGCCGCTGCTATTAACACCCAAGTGAATACCAGAAAGCCAGAAAGCGAACTACGAACTACCCAGCTACCCAGCCGTTCTTCTAATTCTTATTTTATCTCGGTTGGGGCTAGCTAGGGATTTTCAAAAGGATTTCCGGTCTATCTATTTGAAATCACGTATACATATACGATATTTCTATTTGACAGAGGCCCTATTTCGTATTTCGCATTTCGGACTTCATTTCGAAATGGCGGAATGAAGAATTCTTGTATAGTACGCGTTATACTTATAGGGCTACGGCCATAGGAGCTTGGTTTCAGATGTAAATGTATGTACCCATCGCTGGCTCACGCTGGCTCGTGCCCGTTTCCAATTCGGATTAGTATGATATGTACATAAAGGCATGCGTAAACAGTTCAATGGCCGCCAATGGCCAGTGGCCAATGGTTCAATTGCACCGCTGCTACGTGAATCGTTTGCATGATTATGATGGCGCGCAATCGTTTATTGCGCTGCCTCTTCTGCTGGTATTCGACCGACGTCGGCCGCCACCTAGAAGCCTGGCTGGGCGCTGCCTTCGCCGGTCACGCCTGCCAAACCCACTTCGACCTCGACCACCCACCTCGCCATGGTCAGAACCATCTTCCTCGTCGTCACTCTCATTCTCGCTGCCAGACCGGCTGCTGTTCCAACCGTCACCCTCGTTGTTGATACCACCTTGCCGGAGACCTGCGCCGCCTGGGGTTGCATACCCACCGCCACCGCCGCCTGCTCCCATGAAGCGCTGTCCACCACCACCACCAGCGTAGCTGCTGCCACTGTAATTGCTTCGGTCGTTGTAGCTTGTGCCACCAAAGCCACTATCTATGTCGCTATTGCTGCTGTCACTGTGCCCAGTCTCTTCTTGCTCTTCAGCCGCTGAGGGGTCTGAGCTCGCAGCGCTGTCGCTGTCGCTCGATTGTGGGCGCTCTTGAGACCCTTCACGAATGCGACCCCTTCTATGCTGCTGCGTCAGTGGATCTGCTGTGCGGGATCGCTGCTGCCTCTTTCGTGGTTGCCGTTGTCTTGGCGCATTTCCTAGACTACCAGAGGCACTGCCGCTGTGTGAAGCATCGTCCTCTTCGCTGTGCCATTTATCGCTACTTTCGTCGTCATCTTTGTCGCTGTCATTATATTCGCTGCTGCTGCTGAGGCTAGAGGCGTCCGAGGGTAAATGGTCGGGGTCCCAGTCGAGGCGAAGCTCTTTCAAAAAGTAACGCCACGAAGGAGGCGCCACGCCCACTACTCTACGGTTGCCGTGCAGCCGCAAATACTGCAAGGACCTCAACTGGCGAAGGTCCACCTGTGGACCATGACATCATGTGTACGAGGACAATGCAGAGTATTTTTGAAACCTTGAACGAGGAATAACAATGAATTAAGACATGACACAGAGAGAGAGAAAGGCTAGCAACAACACGGCTTTAAAAAAGTCCTTCGTGCCACTAAGCTTTTATTCGAAGAAGGTCAAGTAAATTTACGCACCTTAGGAAGGGGCCCTTCGAAGGCATTGTGGCTCAAGTCTAGACCCCGCAAGAAGCGCAAATGGCTCAGCTTCGTAGGCATGCGGCCGCTAAACCTATTGGCGCTCAAGTCAAGGACTTCCAGTTTGGCACAATTGGGCCACAATTGAGGCACGCGGCCGGTGAGCTTGTTGTGGCTCAAGTTCAACGTTTGGAGGTCTTTCAGGGGCTGCAGCCAACCGGATGGCAAAGTTCCCGTGAAAGCGTTGTGCGCTACCTGCAGCACTTTCAGCCGCTTCAGGGACGACACGCTGATCGGCAATGGCCCCGTCAATGAATTAGCCGTTAAATTGAGCACCACTAAAGTGTCCGCGAGCGGCGACGAGCTTCCGTTCATTCGACGATGGCTTAGGTCGCTGCTGCCGTAAGGAGAAGCAGGAGGCGTTTGATAGGCGAACGCATTCGAAGGCAGCGCGTTCTTCAAACCCATGTGGCTCAAATCCAGCTCGAGCCCTGGCAATCCTTGCCAAAAGCTTGGCCTTAATCCTGTTACAGCATCACCGCCGCCTGCACCGTTGCTGTCGTTGTGGCTGTAGCCGTCTACAAGTTCGATGCCATCCCACCCAGCAAACGCGCCCACGATTGCACGTGCTCGGTCGCCGGCCCGCCGCTGCCGCCGACCCAGCGCTGCTCTTGCAGCTGCCTCTCCTTCGTCTGCCGCTGGAGCGAAAACACTGCCTTCCCCAAAGTCCTCAGCCCCCCTTCTAGCGCCAGAGGCTGCAGTGGTGTGCAACAATTGAGAAGCCGGCGGTCCAGAGCTGCGGCCATAGGACACGCGCACGTGGGTAGGAGGTGGGCTGCCGTCGGCTGCTCCCCGCCACCCTGCCGACTCACGCCACCGGGGGCCGTCACAAGCTTCATACAGGTCCATGAGCACTTGAAACGCAGCAGACACTACGTGGGGTACGAGCCCATCGGATAACCATGCAGGGTGGAGATTCACAATAGCTAAGGTCGCCAGTCGACTGGTAGGAATAGGAGTATGTTCAGCCCTCTTGGTTGATAACTCCTTAGACGCCGTCCGAAAATCGAGCTCTAGTTCAGACTTTCCATCGCTATCACTGCTGCTGCTGCTAGCACTACTATTGAGGGAGCTCTCGCGACTCAAAGAGCGCACCGACCTCCCGCGGCTAGAGCTGCGGCCGCTGCTCTGAGAGCTTGCGCTCTTGCTGCGGCCGCTACTGTGCGAAGTACTCGCACCACGCATCTCGCGTGAGCTTGTATCTTGTGAAGCAACACGACTATTCGAATGGTCCTCATGATTTAGACTCTTCGTAGACAGAGTATTTGAGGCGTGCGGCAGATGTAGCTCGAAGCCTTCGTTTTGGATATTGTTCATCATTGCACCCTTCTCGAGCGAATCTTGTTTACCAAGTGCACATTCCCAAAAACTAATCAGGCTAAACCATTTGTGCTAGAAGACCTATGAGTAGCCTACAAGTATGCGGTAGCTTCCAATGACGATCACACAGGAGACTAGGTTTGTTTGAAATTTCGAAAGGTGTCGCAGCGTCGTCCCTTGCTATTACCCATTCTCGCAATTCTCGCACATTTTTCAAAAATCTGATTGGATTTTTATCCAATCATCAAGAAGTTCGCATCACCAGCATAGTACATCACAGCACATCATATAACATCATAACGTTCATAACCTACTCCAACAAGGTACGTACTGTTCGCCTCCGTCTACACGGCAGACTTCACTCACTCCGACAATAGTGAAGAAGTCGCGGATTATCGAAGGCGCATCATTATCAATTGAATGGAATTGAATTTATATCAGCAGCGCAACAACCACACGCCGCAAGAGCGGTCAGCCCGCGCTGCGCAGAGCTCACTGGTCACGAGCTTGCACCGCGCGCTCGATGAGCTTTGCACTGGCCCGCTTGCGACTTCCGCTGGCGTGGGAAAAGTTGCTGGTGCTGATGAAGTGCTCATCGATGATCTCGTAGCGCACTGTTCGCGGGAAGTGGCTCGCGCAGCAACGGACGAAGCCGGCGAAGACCTCGCCATGGACGAGGCAAACGCAGCGGTGCGGAGCCGACTGGGCGAGGAATGGTCGGTCGTGCTCAGCCGCCAAAACGGCGCTCCTTACTACCACAACGCGGTCACAGGAGCTACAGCTTGGGAGCGGCCTGACGCACTGACTGCCGACACTCTAGGGCTTGAGCTCGACCCTTCAGTGCTCGCGAAAAAGCAGCGCTTCCACTCCATGGCGTCGAACCGTAATTCGGCAAACAGCAGCGACTCTGTCGATAAACCGCGCAACGAAGTTTCTTTCCTGGCTCACGTCCGGGCAGAGTTAGCCAAGTTACCCCCACACTCGGATCGTGTGGACTTGGCCCGTGAAGTGTCTCGAGGCTTGTCAGAAGTCGCTGAGGCTGTTGATGCCGCGGCCGTAGCGCGCTCTTCTTTACACCAGCATACGGCAGACCCGTACGCCGAGGCAGCAGCAACGTGCGTGGCGTCAATTGGCGCCTTAATCAGCGAGCCGGAAGTAGCGTGGCTGTTGCGCGACCCGTCGTCGGAAGTGAAGGCAGAAGTGGCGCAGCTCAAGTCGTTGCTCGCGCTTGCAACGGCGTCCGAAGGTGCTGGGCCAGCGTCGTTTGCGCGCTCAAGCCGTGGTGGGCTTTATGGCGGAGACAGAGATGGCGGCGGCGGCGGGCCAGCTGGGGAAGCACAGCACTATGGCCTGGACGGGACCGGGAAACCACGCGAAATCAGCCGCATGTGCCGCCACATCATGGCGTCGTCGTCTGAAGAGACCCCAGCGTCCCTGCCCACCGCCCGCCAGCGCAGCGTGGCCGCCACGTCAGCGCGCGAGCGGCTCAAAGCCAGCCACCAGAAGCTGTGCGCGGAGACCGCGCCTGCCGTGGCGAGCCTGGGCGCGGGCTACGACCTCCGGGCGTTGCAGCAAGATTTGCGCAAAGTGGCGGCCGCCGAGGAGAGCTTGCGGGAGCAGCACCAGGCCCGGCTGCAGCGGGTGCGGCGCGAGAAAGAAGCCGCCCTGGCGCTGGCGGACGGGTACGGGGCGCGGTCGCGGGCCGTGGACGACTTGCTGAGCTTCGCGATTGCGTTCAGCGTGCGGAACCGCCGTTGCTGCGAGCGCGCTCAACACGCGGTGGCGAGCGCGGTGGCCCAAGAACAACTCTTACAAGTGAGCACGCGCACATACGCATGCGTTGGAATGATATTCCTATTCTTTCTATAGTCAAAATGCATCATAATGGCCGGTATACTTTGTGTACAGTACACCTCTCGTTCTGAGGCAGTTTCTTCATAATTTCTGCTTCGCCTTATCTTCCTGAAACAGGCGCGTTACGAGGATGATACATCGGCCCTGGCAGGTAACTCTAGAATTTTGCTTGCAGCGCACATTTCCTTCATTGCGTTGTCATCTCCTTTAGTATCCCATAATTTCATGCTATGCCTTTACTGTTGCATTCCTTCTCCTCTTAATATGCGCACAGCCATGGCCACCAGTTTGTCGCGCAACCGCCGCGAAGCCGAACTCGTGGACGGTGCCGCTGCCGCGCTGGAAACCTGGCGCCACGGCCTCTTTCAGCGGTTGGACGACGCCTTAGCTGCGCACGGCAGCGAGCAGGCCATGGCCCGGGACCACGCCGAGTACACGCGCGCCCTGCAGCGGCACAGCTTCGCCCTCCAGCAACTGCGCGCAGAGCTGGCGCGCTTGGCGGCGGACGTGGCCAGTGGGATCCCCGCGCTGCAGGAACGCCTCCTGGAAGTAGACACGCGGCTGGCGCTGGCGGCTTGGCACGACGGCGGCGACCTCGGCGCTAGCAGTAGCAGCAGCAGCAGTGGTGGTGGTGGTGGCGGTCTCAGTGGGCCCAGCTCAAGCGGCCGTCAGAGTTACGGCGTCGGCGTAGCCCGAGAACAGTCCCAAAGCTTGCACGGGGTGCGGGCTGCCGCGCAAGCCGCCCTCGCGGAGCGCAACGCTTGCCTGGCGGACTTGAACGCCGTGGCCGAAGAGATGGACGCCCGCATGGCGCAGCGCGTGTGGGCCCCGACCACGGGCCTTGCAGCACAGCCTCACCAGCTTTCCTTTCAGCAGCCAGAGCAGCGGCAGCAGCAGCCACAACAGCAGTCGTCGCCTACGGCGTCTTCGCCACAGCTTCATAAAGCGCTATTGTTCAGTCCGGTGACTACGACCCGCAGGAGTCCTCCCCAACCAACTCCATCGATATCGTCCGTTGGGGGAAAGCCTGCGCCGCCTCAGCCGCCGCATGAGAAAGTGGCCTCCTTTTCACCCCACCGAGCAGGCGATTACCCGGCGCCGCGCAGTGCTTCGGACCGTTTGACCGCAAGCCGCGATAACTCTGTTTACCTCGCTCAGCCCCCACCGCCGTATGCCTCGCCTTGGTAACTGAATTGCGAGTGAGAGGGGCTTCATGTGTTTCGTCGGTTCAAGAAGAAAATGATATTAGTCATAAGTTACATAATGTATAATGTATATGTGTTATATTTAGATGTTTATAACGGACTAATATTATACAATCAACTTATAATACAAACAGGAATGTCCTCTTAATGTATTGTACACAACCAAAGAGTTAGTAGGTATAAGTAAGAGGGAAAAGCGGAAAGCGATTGTGGCATTTTAAAAATAAAGGCCAGTATCCAGTATATATGCGTATGCGGGATGCCGTTCATGTTCATAAAGGCCAGCCTGAGCCGAATCGCTGAATGAGTTAGTGTGCAAATTGGATTACTTACTCCATAACGCCAGTGAAGTCAAAGCAATCACCTAATCGGTATCTTTGGTGCTCATCAAGACCCTCTTGTGCTCATGCGTATCCCCGAAGTTACTAGTAGAAGGAAGTTCATCAAAACGTATCAAAATCTGTTCCGAAGGAATGTCTGTCAAGTCCAAATAGCATAAACCTAGGAGCAGTGCAACGCCAACACTAATAGCTAGAGATTAATTTAGGTTAAAGGGCCGCATGGCATCAGCATGTGTCTTCAAATATTGCAGGAGCTCTTGACGGGCTTCCTCCTCGTCGGTACACCCTACTTTGGTTCGGCCTTCAACTTCGGGAAAATAGTACTCATCTTCGAGTGATACCACC
>Ga0307982_1003966_pt1 | contig 11759 bp, 10 predicted proteins | sample OrgLakmetagen989_FD_201847 | JGI IMG/M metagenome (GOLD analysis project Ga0307982, IMG submission 201847) | Saline water microbial communities from Organic Lake, Antarctica - #989 | ecosystem: Environmental > Aquatic > Non-marine Saline and Alkaline > Saline | place: Antarctica: Organic Lake... | reverse complement strand
GACTGAACAAAAAAACATAAAAGTAAATAACGATTAGGACCTTTCGAAGAAATCGTGGAACTGACACAACACTTGATTTGCAGAGGGCTGTAAATGGTTCAAGCCACTGTCGGTCTAGCAGCAACACCAATAGGCCGACCTTCTCGGGCGCGGATTCTTCTTCTTTCAATACCTGAAATCAAATATACAACCCCAGCAAAGACTTACTCCTGCCCTTGATCGTTTCGGTAGCACCTACTGTATTGCTTGCAGCTGTGTAGGAACGGATATTAAATATATATACTTATCTCACATACCTTATCCAGATGATGCATTGCTGAGGAGGAAAAACCTTCAAGTTGATGATAAGCATCTAGTCTATGCTGGATTGGGACGTCAGGTGCTGACCATATGTCCACTAGTCGAGTTACCGACCACAGTAGAAGCTTTCTTCCTTCGGCAGTTGACATCGCTGAAAAGTCAATCGATGAAGCAAGAGCTCCAAGAGCAACGATTAAGAATCCTTGTCCACTGACAGCTTCATTGGCCACATTTCCACATGTCGAGGTACCCGCGGTCTGAGAAAAGTTTTCTCCGAGCTGGTGTAGAAAGCCTCCCTGTGTCAGTGCACCCGTTTCCACCACAGGTGACCCTTGAGTTGCTGCACAGGCGCCATTCTCGAGCAGTGACAAAACTTTTGAGCCACTCGTAAAAAGTACGGAGGCCTCATGGGCAAGGGTGGCACGAAGAAAACTTGACGTAGTGGACTCGAGCATAAGAGACCAGTGAATCTGTACTGCGTCACTGAGCTTCGGAGCTGGCGCTTCTAACTGTTGCCTCGTGGCGTGGCGCAGTACCGCTGCTAGTGCTCGCACAAGGTCAGCCTTAGTTGCCTCGGTGGTGGCATGCACTGAGGGCGTCACTTGCTGCCAAAAGATGTTGAAGGGCTTCCAGCGCGAGGCCTCTCCCGTGCCTGCGCTCAATCTTCTCCCAGTTTCAAGGCCGCCAAAGCTCATTATAAGTTCTGGAAGTTGATGAAGGACTGGACGTGGGCAAGTTCCTACAGTGAGCTTCCAGAAGTCCGGAATACAGCAGAGCCGAGCGATAAGACCAACCGCGAAGGCAATGCAGGGCTGCCGCGATGTAATTGCACCATTGCGCAATTCCGGTAGGGCCCAGGTGAAGAACGGTTTCAGCCAGAGCGCAGACGAAGCATCAGGACGCGTTGCTGCAGCGTAAGACTCAGTCGAATATACAGCACTCGAAGAAAGAAGAGTCTGAACGAGCACAGGAAACTGAAGGACAATGGCAACAGATGTTTCTGGTGTTGCATCAGCCATAAGTGTCACGAATGACCCAATAACAGCTCGCCTCGCCTCATCCTTAGCTGAGTCTTTTGACTCTACAAGCGCAACACCTGCCACACAAATCAGCTGCAGGCAACGTTCCCACAATGGACGTGCTAATACATGTGCCAGTATGTTCCAGTATCGAAGTTGTGCTATTTTTAGTGGCTCGTCTTGCAATGTCATCAAGCTGCTTGGAATTTGGGTAGAGGATCGCTTACACGATGATTTATTGATGGCTAACTCACCCTTACAATGCTTACGAAGGCACTGCACGGCAAGCTTCACAATGGGTGCCAAATATAAAGACAGCTCATTCTCAAAGTGGCGGCAATTTAAGTAATGCACGAGGATAAGAGCAGTGTCCACAAGTAAACTGAGGCGCACTGGGTCTGCGCCCACCTCTCCTGGCATGTCATGAGCCAACTCAAGCTCCCCTGTTGTGCGGATTTGCACCAACAATTTTGCTGCAATAGATGATGCGGGCGGTGCCAAATGCTCACTTTTAGTCTTCCATACAGCGATAGCATATGCATGCAGGGCTGAGCATGTCAAGCAGAGATGCGCAATCTCATCTCTTGCATCGTTAGCAACGAGAGCCTCTGAAGGTAGTGCCCATAGGAACTCAAGTGCCCTCTTAGTCTCGACTTTGCAAGGAGCAAAAATTGTTGTAGGCAATGACGGTAAATTTATAGAAGATACATTTTGGCTAGCTGCCACGGTAGAAGAAGAATTAAGAGAAGTAGCCACCTCGGCACTAGTGCTGAGCTTGACGAAAGCCTGGCATATCGTTGAATCTGAGACCATCATCGCTGTACGACATGCCATAACCTCATATGCATATACTGGCGCCGAGGACAACAGAAAAATTGAAGCACTTATGCCGCCGACCAAGACCGATGCTGCCGCTGTGGTGCATTGCAAGCACCACAACAGGGTGCTATGCAACCTGGTAATAGAGAAAGAGCCGTCCTCAATTGACGCAGAAGGAACGGTACCGACGGCCAGTAGTATCGATGGTAGTAGTTCGTTGGCGAGAGATGGAGCAACGAGTGGAAGAACGACACGTAGAGCCCGGTTGAGTTCGTCACTTATGGCATCATCGGGCTGTGCTGCTGAAGGGCCTGCTCGAAGATGAGCAGCTGAATGGAGAATTGCGAGGAACACTGATTGAAGTGCATGTGGTGACGGCGACAATAGCACTAGATGATTGGAGATAAGTCGCAGAACAGCAGCGCGCACCGGAAGAAGAGTTGTATCGGAGACATGGTGTGCTGCAGCGACAGTTAAGAGGCGCCCCAGCGTGCCATGCTCTATGCACCGCTGCACGGACGCCGATTGAGAGTACTTCAAAAAGTTGCCGAGGAAAATACTCGTGTAGGTCTGGCAGCGCATCAAGTGTGCCTATTTAACATAAAGGGAAAATTCAAATACCTGAGGCGTGTATTTCAAAGTGGGATTTCTAATGTGGTCGTAGATTCGTTCATAGAGATCACCTGAGTAGGTAACTCCACAACCACGGCGATCCGCAAATTTTCCGAATGTTCGCCATTAAGACTGCTGACAACGGCAGCCTCAAGGTGACGAAATCCACGGACCTGAGGCGTTCCTCGATCACCAGGCTTTCCCTGGAGCTCGGATATGAGGAGTGTATTCCGCATGAAGGTCACGATGTCTTCAAGGAGTGGAGTCATAAGAGCTATGTTGATCGAAAGCAAAAAGGCACAGGAACTAAAAAATGCCCTCTTCAGCGCGGCACAAAGTGCAGACCGATGGTCGACGTGTGGCACAAGCGCCCAAAGCCGCGCTGCGCGCCAACCGACCTGAGAAGCACCATCATATTAATATGGAGATGGGGGTGACAGGGTTGACAGGAGAAGATAAGAAGATAGCGCACCCTAGCTAGAAGTGAAGGTCGTACATATCAGAAGACTGCTACCTGCTCAATTCGAAGGCATTTCGATGGAGTTTGAGCGCCAGCATCACTTTTTAAGAGAGTGTCGATGAAGTTTAAATAGTTCAGCAAATCATCGTGGAGCCCGTGCTTAGACCGCGGCGGCAGAAGAATGAAAGACTCCATTTGCTCAAGCAGTTGTTCGACAGCACTGCAATTGCGCTCGCTCTGCATCCAGCTCGGGTTTTGGATTATTTTGCCCCGGGCAGCAGTAAATGCTGCCATTGCTTTGGACCAGAGCACAAAGTCTATGCGTAAAAAGTTCCCTGAGCCAAACACAAGTTCGTACCTCTAAAATGTACTACAGTAGTCGTCTACGATTAGGACTGCAGCGGACTAGGCATGCACTGCTCAAAAATATCTTGTAGCTTATTTTGAGAATAGGCTATCGATTGTTTTCGGATTAGTGCTAACCTAGCAGGCTCGAAAGGGCTGCGCGATATCAAGAACACCGCAGCTCATGCAGCACCGAAAGGAGACGATTTCAAAAATGGGTTTGAAGACTTCGTGGGCTTTTTCGAAACTTTTGCTCTAATGTGGTTCCCTTCACAGAGATCCCATTGAGCATCGAGTACACAGCTGGGGCGTACAATTCTGTGAGGGAAAAAAAATAGAATCATACTATCGCAGAGGCGAGACGGAAGACGTCGCCGTAGGTGCAAGGGAGACAGCATAATTTTTGAAAGGCACTATCCGAAGTCAACCGGCGGCGAGACAGACGGGTGAGTGGTCCACAGCGGTCGCGGAGAACATTCTCGTCGCCGGGTTTGGAACAAATCTATTTATGAGCTGCCTGAATGATTGGGCATGAGCTCTGTGCTACAGGCATGGCGCGACGGTTAGCGCGATATATTTTTCCCATGGCCAATGGCCCATGGTCCATGGGCACTGATTTATAACTGACATTAAATTCGGAACGGTTCAACGGGTCCTTATTGGCCGTTCCCTTAGCCTTAAATGGCATTGCCTAGGTGCCTAGCCCGCAGCCACCCCCAGGAATCTCATCTCGGGCCTCTCGAAGCTAATCAGCTAATAGTCATAAGAATTAATTCAAATTAATTAATTCACAATGATAGATAGCCAGTGCGCAGTCGAATAGCGAATAGCCGGATTATAATTCTCTTTCTTAAATTAAGTACGTCAATACCACGCTCCTATTAGATAGGTAGACGAGGCAAATACCAAAATAGGTTTGAGTACGGCCACAAGGGCCGTGTCCTTGTCCCAGTTATCGGCTGCTACGGGGGTGTTTCTTCAGACCTCAGCCTCATATTGGACCTTGTTGCCCGGGAGCTAGTTCGCAAGCACACGGCCTTCTACAACATTTGCTTTTCTGAAGCCAAAGCCATGTTCAAGCAGAAGCTCGCTCGCAAATGGGGCCATGCGATCGCTAGAGGGTGGGCGGCTCTCCTTTTAGACCGCTTGAGGGATTTCGCCGTGGCCCCCTCCTCTCTGTGGGTGGAAACTCTTCTCCTCTGCATGGCTCTCAGCTCTCAGGGTGAGGACAAGCTAGCCACTTTGGGCCGCTATCACCGCTTCCATGGCCATTCTGGCCTGTGTGCCTGATATTTCCCTTCTAGAATTGGTTGCCTTGAATTTTTGTCTGCCTGTTAGCCTTCTAATTCCGGCCCCTCGGGGCCCGAACCAAAATCGGTCGCGCGTAGATATCGATTTAATACTTTAATACTTTGGCAAACACTCGAGTAGGGCGATAAAGGATTAGTCAACTCATCATGAAAATCTAGGGTAGCTCACGATGACTCTCCTGGTGATTAGCCGCATGGGAGTTCATCTACGGGGTGGAGTAAAAATGCCTTCAGCAACGCGCCGGTTGATAGACCTCACCCTCGGGTGGTGGCCTCCACTGCGGCGCTCCAAGAATCTCACCATCCGGAGATTCGACGACGGGCGTGCTGTCCCAATGCTGCCGCCATCGCGGCTTTCCTCCTGACTCCTTCCCTGTCTGATGGCTTATCTTCGTCTCCTTGCCGATAACGGTCCTCACAGAGGCCGATTTAGCAATGGAAGGTCGTCGCGAGGTTGCGCGCGTGGTGTCCGATGTAGGAGTAGTGGTATCGGTTGGAAGTTTCTTTCGAATGCGCTCCTGTCTTTCCTGAAAAATAAAAAGCACAGTAACAGACAATGAGAAAACACCAAAAATGTTTACACTGAAATTGATATAATGTCTGCATAGTACCTGTAAGAAGAGTCGCTCGCGTGCGTGCATGCGGCTCACGGTCATTTCGCGATACGCTGTCTCAGCCTAGCGATAAGAAGAATTATAAGGTTCGAGTCACCATGAAAAGATAATCGTTAACTCTTTACCTTGGTTTCCTTGTCATTTCCTAGCTGCAAGAAACGCGTGGTGCTCGAAATTCTCGAGGTTGGTTTTGTCGGACTAACTTCCAATGGGTCGTATGCTCCTTGCACCGATGGTGGCATCGGTAAAGGTATTGGTGAAGGCAACGGTGACGAAACAGGCGAAGGTATTGAAAAGCGCTCCGGTGACACCACTGACCGCTGCAGCGGCACTGGCAGCTGAGACACGCGATCTCCGCTTGGGCTGTCCGCATCACGGCGACTCGGCTCCTCCACCTGGCGCGTGAATTCCGATGAAGTCACCAGCTTAGTCGAATCGAGAGTTGAAGAAGAATATTGAGACGCTAAAGGTTCTTCCTGAGAACGACGAGCCAATGGCTTGCTTGAATGGTGGTCAATGCGGCCTTGAAAACGTAAGATAGCTCGACGGCGCTCACTAAAGGAAGACTTCATACGAGGCACGAATGGCTCAAGTACAATACTTGAAGATAGCTTCGCAGGAAAGCCTGAAAGTTTAATTGCTGTCTCGGGAAGCCTCCCTGAGTATTGTTCGCTTTTTTTATGACCAAAGAAATGGCCCTCAGAAGGCTCGGGTTTAGATTGCCGGGAGATTTCTTTGAAGGTGCGAACTCGAGACGAGAGATTCTGTAGAAGGAAATTGGACAGTGATAGAAGTTGAGTACTCCAGATGGACAGCGAGGTTAAAAATCGAGATAAGTAAATGCGCCTATTCGCTTATCCTTGCCCAATCATTAATTGTAGCGCTTAGAAGAAAGGAACTCACCGCTTCGAGACATGCAGACGTATTCCAAGTAGATTTTTTCATTATTGGGCTATTCGCTTGCTCCGCCTCTTCAGCACCATCGCTAAGCACTTCGAGAGATTGTATAAGCCGCGCATAGCGCAATTGTGAGGGTGGCATGTCTAAAGGTGCGACATTTGGCCTGTGAAATCTTGGTTCACTGCGAGATCTCTCCCGAGATTCTTTCCAGGACTTCGTCAGAAGGCTGTCTGAATCAACACGAGTCTCACGGCTTAAGCTTTGGCTCCTGCTTCCGTGCCGTAACTCAGACGAGAAGACTTCACAAGAGGTTTCTCGGAAGTCTGGAAGATATTGACTTGAGAACTGCAACTATATGGAAAGAAGCAGACAAAAATATACCAGGAATGAAGATACATACACTTAATTGAGTGACGCTTGGATATTGTCCTAACCTGTTTTTGCCACTCCACACCATATAGACTGTCTTTCATGACGTAAGCAGTCTCATGCGATGGCTTCTTTACAGATACTGCATGATCAGGTTCCACGTGCGATAGAGCACGTGAAGGATCGAGCGGGATTCTCGAGAATTTCAATTGACAAGTGTCGTGAGCTCGTGCCGACGGCGAAAAATGCTGCGCGATAGATACTGAAGAATGAGCACGAGCCGCATCGGAATCGAAAGAAGTCTTGGGCGACGCAGGCTTCTCCACCGATGAATCATTTGATTCGTTCGGCTCACTCGACAATGAACCCTCCGTTTGTTCATTGCTGTTGCTCACTATGGCAGCTAACTTGGCTGCAAGCGCACCGTGCCCTAAGGCCTCGACTAAGCTCCATGGCTCAAACGCGACGTTTTCTCCTCGGCGTACACATGACGTTGCTCCTGTCTGCTTAGCCGATGCATCTGGTGGAAATGACCACCGATCATCTTCCTCAGGTGCGACGGAAGCTGCTGCAACACTTTGCGGTGAAATAACCTCAGGTATTCTCGACTTCTGCGCAGTCGGCCGACCACTGCTTACGACATTTTGTGCTCTCAGAGCTGCAACGCTAGTGTATCTAACAGCGGCCGCTTCGAGAGCCTTTGCACCCGCTCCAGTAAAAATAATGCCTTCGTGCTCTGCAGTGCAATCTGACTCCTGTTCCTCGGAGGCTGCAGCTGAAATAGCAAAGGAAATGTCTAGGTTTCCGGCAAGGACGCCTGTATCTTCTTTAATTCCTGTAGCCCCGGACATTGCTCTTTGAGGCACATCCAAAGGCAACCCTTCAACGTAATGCACGTAAAGATTGGAACTTTGGTGCAGTTCTGAAATCTCTGTACCCGTCGCCTTAAGCTTAGGGCCAACAGCTTCCTTCCCCGTCCGCATTTCTAAAGAGCTAGAAATACTGTCATTCCTCAGGCCTTTCTCGATTGAGGGGTTGAGGCCAGGGCTGATGTAACAATCTTCAGTTGAGAAAGGACCATCGTCTTCTATAGGTGTGATTGTGCGAGGTGGTTGTTGGATTGCACTTTCGTGAGGTATCTGATTTCGAGGTGCTTTCGCGGAAGAGACATCCTGGAGAGGGGTGGCCTGGTCTCTATTCATGACTTCGAAGGGATCCTAGCTCGCTAGAGATTGAAATTATTGAATCCCCAGTATCGAGGGTAAAATTTCTGCAAGGTTCTGCGCCTGCGCTCCAATGCTCCAGCCAATTGCCTCACAACTACTCTTGTCTCGCTGATGTGGCCAGACCTTACAAGCTTACAACTACGACATTACATGAGCGCCATATTATGCAAAGTGTGACAAAAGGCCTAAGTGACAAGGAGGTTAGGTGAAATCTGTGCTGCGTCTGTACGAGTACTATACAACCCTGTACGACGTACCGTACGTCGCGTCGTATAGTGTACAGATACGAAAGTAAAAATGGCTCTTATGGAGGTTGCGCGGGCTCGATTCCTTTTCCTCGCCGTGTTGATCGCCAAGTAAGTTCATTCGCGATATTGCTGGTTGAATAATTTATAAATGTGAGATGTATTCTTTTATCAATGTAAAGGAGCTTGACTTTACTGGGTGCGATCCTGCTCATGTTATTTCCGGCAGCTGCTGTTGGACAACTTCAGCTCGGCAGCATGCGCGCGTCCCGCAGGTTACGAGCAATCAGAGGCCAAGTACTTTGAATTGCACCGAACGATGGCAAGCGGTAGATGCCGACCACTTCGGATTTGGTTCTGTGGGCAGTGGCCACGAGTTGACTTTCAACATTCGTTTCTTCACCTACCAGTCTTACTGGGGCGGCCCAGGCTTTCCCATTTGGTTCTACGCTGGCAATGAGGTTTCGAGCGGATGTGAATTATTCGAGCTCGCCTTTTATATATGTTGCTCTCTTCTTTTTACCAAACACTTTTAGGTGTAATTTACCTGCTGATCCTTCCATATTGATATCTGTAGGCAAACGTGGAGACGTACGTCAACGCTACCGGTTTGATGTGGGAGCACGCTGAGGCTGCAAGCGCCCTTATTGTCTTCGCCGAGCATCGCTTCTACGGCGAAAGTTGGCCGTGTGGAGGAGAAGATGCCGCGATGGCCGACTGCCTCAATTTGCTAACCCACGAGCAGGCGATGGCAGACTACGTGCAGCTCTTGGCAGCGTACAAGGAATCCTTGGGTGCCACCGGAACGAACGATAGCCCCGTGATTGCATTTGGAGGGTCTTACGGGGGGATGCTTGCAGCGTGGATGCGCATGAAATACCCTGTAACTATCGCGGGGGCTATTGCGGCGAGCGCCCCTATCCTAGGCTTCCCTGGCCTTCCATTCTACGAGCAAAACAACGGCGAAGCTGGGTGCGCAACCTATTTGTATACTTCCATTTTAGATCTCTCTTGTCTTGAGTATTTTTCAGTCGGCGTGCTTCATGATTTCTTTTCCTCTGTGTTACTTATGGGTTCCAGGGCGAGCTATTGGGATGTTGTCACCTATGACTTGACACCAGCTGCGGGCTCGAATGAAGCTTGTGCGCCCCTTCTAGCCCAAGGCTTTGCGCTCATTGCGTCTCAGTCGGCTAGTAGCGAGGGCCGGTCGTCTCTTGAGAGTGCCTTTGGCCTCTGCACGGGCACTCTCACTGAAAACGATACCGACGGCTACCGTCTCCAGGTGAAAATGGGTTTGTGATGCTGCTACACCCATCTTTATAGCCCTCCCTCAACCATAAATGTGATGAATAATCCTCAGATGCGGGTCTTGCTTGCCTTCGACGATTACGCCATGGGGAACTACCCTTTCGCCTCGAACTACATCAGCGGCACTTCGCCCCTTCCTCCGTTTCCGGCGCGCGCCGCCTGCGATCTCCTCGCCAAAGCTGACGGTGGCTCAGACAGTCAAGTACTCGAGGCCACGGGCGCTGCGGTGAACATGCTCTACAATGCCTCGGGTGCTGAAGAATGCTTCGATCTTCCGCCAAAGTCGGACGAAGGTGGCGACGGTGAGATTCATGTTGCGCTCGCCAGATGATCCAATCCGTGGTCATTCCTGTTGCTAACAACTATTAAGTATATTCATGCCACTAATCTCGACAGGTATTTGGGACGTGCAATGGTGCACGGAGTACATGTGCCAAGAGACCTACTTCACGCGCCGCCCCCCTGTCGACAGCACCTTGCCCGCAGTCTGGCCCCAATACGACTACAACTCCACATGGGTTGACGAGCACTGCGCGGCGCTGCTGCCGACCTTCGCGCCTCCTCGGCCTCGGTGGATCGCGGAATTGTACTACGGCGGCGGTACCACCCTTGAACCCAAGTCTCTGCCTATAGTCGCCCGCGCCTCGAATATCGTCTTTTCCAATGGCGAATACGACCCGTGGTCCGGTATGTGAATAAAAGACACGCCTTTCTTCGTTTCCAGCGTAGGTATGTACTAACGTGTAGTATCAAGTACTGTCTCATTGCTGACTAAGCTTGGAATTGGTTGCTGTTTATTTGTACAGCTGCCGGGGTGGCCATGAACGATACCGCGCGAGGTCTGATCAGCGTTCAAGTTATGCAGGTATGAATGAACTCCTACCATGCTGGCAACTCAAGTCTTTATTCGCTCTAACAATTGTTTGATTGGTATTGATCCAGGGCGCGCACCACTTGGATCTCATGTTTGCGACCCCGGACGACCCCCCTGGTCTTGCTGAAGTACGGCAGCTTGAGATGAAACACGTCAATAAATGGGCTGCCCAAGCCCGCGATCGCCTATTTGAGACGCAGGGCCGACGATAATTTTTTTGGCTGTCTCCACGCTGCTTCTAGTCGAATTGAGTATGGCGCTACGCAGTACCCCGTTGAATTATTTGATAATGTCATAAAGCGCTGCAGTCGGCCAGTCGGCCAAACAATCGAAATTCAGGTCCAAAGCTTCGCTGCAGTTAAGGGGGCATGTCTATCTATGCAAAGTACGATTCCCCATTTAGGTCCAGGATTCAAAAACCGTTTTATCTCTACCTATGAGTTTTCTAATTCCGGCCCCTCGGGGCCAGTCTCAAAATACGATTGTCCATTTGGTATTCTCTGGCTATTCAAGAGGAAGGTCCGGTATACGGACCGACTCTTCCGCTAGAGGCAGAGAACCCTATTGTAGTGATGGGGGGTTATCTACTCAAATCTCAAATCCCCGTATTTAGGTGTTACCTTCGTCCTTCAACTTCAACCTTTCTTCACATCTTAGTGATCAACCATGCGCCCTTTGCGCTGGGAAGGTTACCCCGGGCCTCCTCTCATTATTTATCTCTAATTCAATGCAACATATATGCCAGACCACCTTCTAGGTTAATGGGTTCCAGATTTACAGCCTGAAATTCACAGTAGTAGGGGACCTACGCGGGTTCCTGAAGCTTTGAGCGATGGCAGCTTCTCTCGCCGAACAATTCGGTGGGCTAAACTTTATGATTATGATGAGGCATTATTGCGGGGGAGGGATGCCTTGGTTTGGGGGAGCCGTGTCATGCCCAGCATTTTCCCGACAGAGGTTTTACGATGGAGCCTTAAGACGTTTACTGAGCAATTAGTGGACTACACACGAGTGGTTGTATACTTTACACTTACTCACATCTTTCATGAGCTTATTCCGCAGTTTCGATGCGGAGAACGGTGGTTCATGAGTTAGAGAAGCATTTTTCTGAGCCCCCCCGAGGGGGGACTGGATTTAGTTACTAACAGACAGGGTGCCATCTAATCGGCGTCTACAGCGTCCCCCGGGCCGGACTGGAGGCCTGGCTCGGGGTTCAATGACTTTTTTCGCCAAATCAGCCTAACTACAGAATTGGAACTGCGTTGGATATTCCTCGGCAATCTCGGGCATCCACGTCGGTAAGCTTCGTACACTTGGCAAAAACTGAAATGTCACCTATGAATGATTCGCAGGATCAT
>Ga0307982_1003964_pt1 | contig 11763 bp, 15 predicted proteins | sample OrgLakmetagen989_FD_201847 | JGI IMG/M metagenome (GOLD analysis project Ga0307982, IMG submission 201847) | Saline water microbial communities from Organic Lake, Antarctica - #989 | ecosystem: Environmental > Aquatic > Non-marine Saline and Alkaline > Saline | place: Antarctica: Organic Lake... | reverse complement strand
CAATGCCCCTCTCCCTCCTGAATCATTCCGCACTTGCTTTGTTTGCGCAACGCACGCGCATTCCCACTTCTGCCCGCAGCATTGGCTTCTGTGCCATTTGGGTTTGTATTAGTTCGAGTTCGATAAAAAAAGATGGGACTTCGAAGGTTCAGCTGGTACGCACCCGGAGCAATCAAAGCAGTCAAGGCTGGCTCCTGGTCGATTTTAAATCACTTGTTCAAAGTGCGAAGACAAATTGGATACGCCAAATCTGAGACCTAACGCTTATTGTTTCGTTTTCAAAAGAGCACACATTTTAAGGTATAAATGTTCATTTATTGAATATTGCATTCTAATAGTCCACAGATTCATTTACATTGTCATATGGCTCTATGGAAAAGGGTCTACACACGTTTCGTCTTGGAAAGCCCTTGCATTGGCATGCAGCACCAACACTGGATTTAGAGTAGATTAGATTTAGAGCACTGGCACTAAAATTTACTACGAGCTTAAGGCCAAGGGCTTTTGAAAGTGAAGGACATCAGGATATTCCCAATTAAGACGGAACTGGACAAATGGACAAACGACTAAACGAGAGAAGGCCAGGTGTCGCCATCCTGGCATATGTATGGCCTAACAGAAAAGCCCAGGATTCAATCACCAAAGTGCTCAAACTCAAGCCGATTGCCCTCGTTTTTAATGTTATGAAAAATACTTGAGAGAACCGAATTATGGCCACACTCACATAGAGTTCAACACTAAAGTCCTTTTTTATTAGCCGCTTAGGTGTGTAGCAAAATTAACGATTGCATCCGAGCAGGGCTTGGTGGTTGATAATTCCATTACTGTAGCGGTTTGCGCAAGACCGCATAATCGCACCTCAACTTTTAGGGGGAAACCAGCTTGACTCTCCAGTGATTCGATTGACCCAGTAGAGATACTCAACCCCTTCGTAAGTGGTGACCAGTGCGATCCTATAGTGGATAGCAAAGTCGGCGCATTATTTAGGGCTGGCGAGTCGTGCTTACTGAGTAAATATGACAAAGAAGGGGTATGTACATAGTTCCTAGTAAGAGCAAGTGACCTTGGAATCACTAAACATTCGGCGCCTCCTCGATAATTGAAAACATCCTTCATAAATGGTACAACAGCAGCAACGAATTCGTCGAAGCAGACAGCCCCATCATTATTCGCATCCAGTGTCTCTGCAAGCTGTTTCTTCTCGTCCTCCTCAAGCCAGGTTGTCAGGTGCAGCTCATCATCAAACGCGTTCCAAAACTGCGCAAAGGACATGGTGCCGTTCTTGGAATAACGCTCATAAGCATTACGAACAAACTCTTCGAGCGAGGGTGGAGCTTGTTGGTGCCGTTTTCTCTTCGCTTCAACTTCTTTGGCGTATTCCGGGTGGGCTTCGAGAGCAGGTGGCATCGTCCACGTGCTCTCGCCGGTCAATTTGTTCACCCAGAACGTTTTTCCACGCCGAGTGTACCCATCGGCAGTTTTTTTGACAGTGCACTGTGCTTCCCAATGCAGTTTCTCCCATTGGTCGTATTCGGGTGCATTTGCCAGCTTAGCTTGCCATAATTGGCCCTATTCGTGCAGCAATGGCGGCGAAGATAGCAGGGATAGATTATCCGTCAGAACAGAAACGATATCACATACGGGCATCCCAATTCCTCCCAAAACTCCGACCAATGTCTTAACTTAAAAAGTTGAAAAAAAAAGATGAAGCAATCAATAAAACTTATTGAGAGTGATGGTTGGCGACATGATGACATAATTTGATTACTAAGAGTGGTCGGAAAACGTCGACCATCTCGTTCCAGTCAACGAAGCCGTCCATGTCCTTATCGCCCTGCTGACGGAGTTTAGCGATTTCAGCGTCGCTCAAGCCTAAGTCCAGGTCGCGAGCGAAGCGCCAAAAGCCGTCCCATGATAATCGCTGGAGAAAGTTATCATTGAATGCACCCTTGTAAAGTAAAAGAAGTGCATCTCTTGTAGAAAGCACTACCGTTTAGTGTGCAGGCACGACAAGATTGTGTATGATTTACATACTTGCATATATGATCAAGAACAGTGAGAAAGGACAATCGATATCTTATGACCCCAAGCTTATCCAGCTCCCTCTCTGCTGTGCCTTCTTTAGATCATAAGCGGGCTCTGAAATTCTTGCAAATTACTGGTATCGTCTGTTACCTGGTCCGAAGTGGAGACCTGGAAGCGATTAAATTCATTCGCAAGACAATCGCTCAACTCAGGCGATTTTTCAAGGAGAAACTTTTCGACGCCGATTTCGTCAAAGTGTTTGATGTTAGCAAGGCGGCACTCGGCTGATGAGCTGCCAGATTTCGTAGGCGGAGCTTGGCCAGTGGCGCTGATCGCAGTTTCAAGCCCATACTGGTGGTCGTGGAGCAATTTTCGTAGCCGCAAGACCTCGTTCCGCGCCTCTTTGTCGGTAACTAAATCAGAGCAATCAGAAGGCTTGCTGAGCTCATTTGCCAAGACGCTCGGGGCAGCACCCATGATGATTGCCTGGCGCAATGTCAAACTGTTGTTAGCGTACACAGTGTTTTTTTGCGGTCCGTCGGGAGAGTTCGTCGGAGCTCGTCGGAGCTCGTCGGTGGATATGACTAAAACAGAAGAGTCAAGAGGTTCATCCGACTAATGGCCAGGTTCTTATCTTCTAATTACAAGACCCGTTTTGATACCACAGACAGCAGACGACGCAGACACGCAGACCCCCCCCCCCCCACCACCAATTGCGATAAGCGCCCTTTTGAAATGCATTCGAGTCACAGCCCTCCTTGATATTCCAGACATCAAATCTTAAGGTGCTTTTGTTTAGACTTTTCTACATTGTGAGCAGGTTACGAATGTTGTTTGTACGTCCTCCCCGACAGATTTAGTTACTAACAGGAGGGGTGCCATCCAGCCGGCGTCTACAGAGTCTCCTGGGCCATTAACTGCCGCTCCGCGGACGAGGAGGGAGTTCCTGTCCTGCATAAGCCTCCAGTGGCAGAGCAATAGGGAACTTACGCGTTGAAAGGCATACTTTGGCCTCTGCCAATGGAGCCTTTTGCAGTAACCAAGAAAGCCCACACGTGGCGGACCGGATCAACTGCTAACCCGAAGTGGGTAAAAACCCAGAAAACCCGCGGTTTTCTTGGTTACTGGCCTCGCGTGTTTTGCATGTCGCGATGTTCTTTTGAATTTGGCCAATGCCCTTCTTTCTCCTGAGTCATTCCGCACTTGCTTTGTTTGCGCAACGCACTCGCATTCCCTCTTCGGCCCGCAGCATTGGCTTCTGTGTCATTTGAGGCAGGGTTTGTAGTTTTTAGTCATAGTTCGAGTTCAGGCTAAGAGTTAGAATGCGATACCCAACCAGTCAGTAGCTGCCGTGGCGCCCGGCTCATGGGAATGCGTGTGACGTGGGCAGAAGTGGGAATGCGCGTGCGTTGTCAGCTCTTTTCTTCTTGGCTCTGCGCCTTATTGCGGTTACAAGCGCACCACTGGCCCAGCTCCCTCACTCGATCCACGGCCCATGCCACAGACATTGCCACCCCGCAACTCACTTCACTTGCTGGACTCAGCTGAAACCGTAAACGCAGGTCCCTGGGCACATAGCAACCTCGATTTTTCTCGCAAGTGAAGAGGTTTTACCTGATGAGATTTCGTTTTGCTTTTTGTGATCCCTATCTCTAATCCCCGATCTATCGATTCCACACCCCACGAAATATCGTAAAACCGGTATTTCGAGAGGCCTAATGGCCGGTGTACCAGAAGCGTGCACAGAACCGGCGGCCAGGTGCCCAATTAACAGCGGCGGTCATGGCGCGCTCATCTAATTCAACCCCGCATTCATATGGCAAAAAAACTCAGGACTCGAACTGCTCATTCTTTTATTGGCGTTTTCTCATTGGCTGGCCCATCTCCGCTGATCGTACTGCCTAATGCTGAATGCTTTAGGGCCACTTCAAGTGCAAGAGAAATTTATAGATCTCCTACTTCTTATCACTTATTCCATTACCTCCCCCCCCTTCCCCAACCCACACCCACAAACACACGGGCCCCCATCATGCCGAACGGGCAAACGCAAAGTCTCTAAAACGCGCCTACGAATGTCTGAAAGGAGTGGGGACTCGATTTCATAACGAACCGAGCAAAACTATCTTGAAACTTCAACAAAGACCCCCTTGGAGGTCTATCTTAGACGTAGGACGGTAGGAGATTCTTTGCACCTGAAATTTCAGTAATCTTGATTCACACGAGGGCAACACGTTACCTCGTTGTTCATTTACTGACGCCCTTCACGGGTGTCGGAATTCCTGCATCCACGGCTGCTTTGCGCAAAGCTTCCTTGGCATTTTCGGCCAACTGCAACCAACCCGGATTGATCCATGTGTCTTCGCTCGTGTGGCTTTCCGTGTTTGTAGAGGGAGTGCTGCTTCCTGTACTACTAGCACTAGAGCTGATGCCGACGCTTGCCTCTCCGTGTCCTGCTGAAGCACCCTCGTTGCCTCTGTCTGGATCAGAGCTCGAATTCCCTGTCGTTTCTTTGTAAGAAGGGTCCACAACAGCAAGTCGTTGCCGAAGTTTGATGTTTTCTCGAAGGGTAATCTGCGCAAGAAAACACAAGCGTCAGCACATTTGCTTCAAGAGAAATAAATCGAGTTACGTGGCAGGAACACAAGGAGCAATGGCAGCGCGAATTAGCGCACTGAAAGAAAGCATCAAAAGAGGTTTCTAGGCACACCTCTATTAAGCTCTGTTCAGGTGTAATACTAAAGAGCTTGGCCGGCGGCGAGAAGGCTTGTAATGCGCTGAACGATGATGATGGCGATGCACCAAATGGCGATTTGATCACGCCAGGAAGTCCGCCCGCACCCGTGCTGCTGGCAGATTCCGCTCCCGTTGCTCCACTGCTCGCGTCGTTGGCAGTGGTGGTTGCTCCTGCTTCAGAGGTGTTCGCAAGGCCCTTCAAGGCAGTTACAAGCGACTTGACACGCGCGTCAATTGCGACAGGATCTAACAACGAACTTCCGTTAACACCCCCAGCTGACGACGGCGACTGCGTTTGCAGCAACTGGTGCAAGAGCTCTTTCCGCTCTTCTAACGTGCCGCTCAAGTCGCGCACCGTGGACTCTAGAAACTCCACGCGAGCTCTCAACGACGCGTTTTCCCCCAATAAAGCTTCGAGCCGAGCTGCCAACTCCTTGCACAAGTCTCGCTCGGGACCCGCAGGCATTTTTAAGGAATATGGTGTCGTGGCCGCATCACTCTTGCTATTGGCAGCCTGGCTGGTGCTGTTCGGTGGTCGTTTGGATCCCACGGCAGACGCGGGAGTGCCTGCTCCTGAGCGGCGCTCATGACTGGACGAAGAAGGTACAGTAACCATGGAGGATTCACTACCACTGCTGCTGCTGCGGCGGTCGCTGTGGTTGCCGCTGGTGCCTGAACGAAGAGGAGTGCGAGCGGGAGTAGCTGGTGCACTATCGTCATCGTCATCGTCCACGGCCGCTCCTTGAACTTGGAGGCTTTGCGTCAACTCCTTCAACTGCACGCACACAGCCAAATAGCGCGAAGTCCAGTAGAAAACCACCATTCAAAGTCAGAATCAACAAAACATGCGTTGTCCTACTAAAAATTAAACTCGAGCGAGGTAGACATGATATAGGTATGAACATCAAAACTCAACACGAGTCTTTGTACGAGGAGTTGCTACTAGTACTATTCTATCAACGCAGCGCCTTCCAAGCATTGACAACTCGCCTCACTCTCGGCAGCTTCGCGCTCTTTGACTTCCTTGGCAAGCTGTTCTTTCAGGTCTTTGGCCAGTTGCCCTGATCGCCGCTTGCTGATCTTGAATTCCGCGGCCTGGAGAAAAAGATAAATAAACAAATACATCAAAATACATACATCATTCGCGTCGAGACTTTACTCTTCAAATTGGCCTAAAGAACGGCTCCAAGTCGGTACGCACACAGCACTATTATAATATCAACATATACACCTGCTCGGCAAGCGCAGTGGACATGCCGTTCAACTCTTCTTCAGCTTTCGTTTGTGCTTCGACGGCAACGGACAACTTTTCTGCAGCACTTGAGGCTTCACTCTCCAAGACAGCGAGCTTCTTCAGAGCTTCTTCAGCTTTGGCAGTAGCTTCTCCGGCACGTGCCTCTGCAGCAGCAGCACGCGCTTCGATTTCGGCTTGAGCCTTGGTGAGTTCAGCTTTTGAAGTTGCATGTTCCTCTGCTAGTTCTTTTGCAGCGTTGAGAGCTTCCTGAAGGTCGCTGACTTGTGCATCGCGCTCAGCTAATGTCGCGCTCTGAGTCTCATTCAAGGCCTGTGCGTCTGCCATTGCTAAAGTTTGCACGCGTGCTGCGTCTTTCAGCGACGATATTTCACTCCCGAGAGCTTCTTCTTGCTGAGCGCGCAATAATTCTTTGGCATCGAGCTCGCTTTTGAGGCTAGCAGCTGCTGCCTGATCGCCGCGCGACTCTAGCTTGCGAAGTGATGTTCGCACTGTTTGGAGCTCCTTGAATGTTTCCTTCAGAGCTTGCCTAGCATCATCGGCTTCCTTCCGCAAATTTTCTTCTTGCTGAGCCCACTCGGTAACCATTTTCTCGTGGTTTGTGTTGGCCTTCTTCAATTTGGCCTTGAGGCCGACCACGATGTCATCTTCCGCCATAACCAGCTTCGACCTTAAAGCTTGATTATGCGGTTTCGTTATTCAATTATGAAAACTACGTGCTTAAGCTGTATGCGACGACGCTGGCTAGGCTAGAGCTCAAAATCGAAGACTGGCAGCATTGTTCAGTTCATTCTTCAGTTGAAAAAAAAACGGCTTCCGAGCCGGGCCAGGGGAGGGGATTCCTATGATGCCGCTTAAATGGCGCCCTTCCCTGTATAGCTACTAACACCAGTCCTCCCCTCGGGGGAGGCGCGAAAAAAAACTATTTCCGGTGTATTCTGGTGTTCGTGTGTTCGTTCACTTTCGACAGCGTTAGCCTTCATCGCGCTTTGTGTAGCCTTCACACCTTTACTTTAGGCGGCGCCTTTCTGCTTTTGCGCACAGGAGGCGCTATTGCTACACAGCAAACCCATGGACCCAGAAAGCGAAAATGTCCCGCCCGAGGACGCCAACGATGACGCCGCACCTGAAGACAAAAAGCCTGAAGAGCACGAGAACCTCCCGCGGCTCAGTGCTTGCGCTGTGAAGCTCGAGGGTGAAGTTGTGCTACCTGCTCCCCGCGTGTCACGCGAAGCGCTTATTGGAGTGCTGAAAGAGCACAACGGCATCTTAGCGGCGCTGCGCGCTGACTTGGGCGGAGTCACCACTTTTCTGCAGGAGGTGGCGGCGCAGGCTGCCGAGACGCGAGCGGCGGTGTCTCGGATCGATGCGGAAGTGCAGCAGCAGCGGGGCGACTTGAGCGTGCTGTCACAGCGCACTGACGCAATGGAAGAAGTCACGGCCGAGCTGGGCCAGAAACTAGAAGCGATTGACGACATGCAAGCTGCGATTGCGTCCCAGGGAGCGCACTTGGCGGCCCTACAGGGAGATTTCGATGAAGACAAGGCCACCAACGCGGCCTTTCGCACCGCTACAGAAGAGCGCATCGAAGCCGAAGCTAAACGCACTGCGAGCTTGGAGCAAACGAGAGAGCAAATGCAAGACCGCCTTGACCACATGCACGAAGAAATTCACATTACGGCCGACCAAATTACGTTCACCCGGTGCGTGTGGAAGAATTGGGAGTGCTTTTCGATCGTGGCCTCTTTTCGTGATCATTATCTACCTAGCCATTCGATCTATACAAACCTCACCTTTATTTTGTTTCTGTTTTTTTTTGTTTTCTTTCCTACAGGGACCCAATGGAAGGCGAGCTCGTGGAAGACCCAGCCGATTTGGACTTGGTGCTGAGCGACGTGGTGAAAGAGATTCGCGAGCGGTCAACGGCGCACGGCAACATTTTGGAAGTGCAGCGCAAGGTGTGCGCCTATAAATGCTTTTGTCTGCTTGTGGGGTGTGGTTGGAGAAGGGAAAGGTTGAGATGAGGCTCGTTTATAGATTTCAAGAATTATAATGCGGAAACATTCTCACACTCAAAATTAATTTTAAGAAGTTTTGCACTTATGCAACCTTCAAATTATTTCCTGTCTGTAAATCTCCTTTCGTGCATCATGTGTCTATGCCTAGGTTTTGCGCAACCACGGGGATGAGCTCGAGCGCAAGGCCAAAATCGAAGTGGAAGACTTGACCCGCAAGCACGACGAGCACTTGAGCCGGATCCAACGAAAGATGGACGCCGACGCTGACGTGGACCTCTCGGACATTCGACGCAACCAAGAGACCATTACCTCCACGCTGGAAGCCGTACAGGCGGGGATGCTGGAAAAGACGGACAAGCGAGAGGTAGACGCCAAGATCGAGCACAAGTACGAAGAAATTTTGGAGCACTTGAACACGGCCCTAGCGTCCACCTCTGAAGACGAAGAGGACTTCAAAGCTTCAACGGAAGCCTTGAACAAGGCGGTGGAAGAGCTCAGAGCCGCCAAAGCCGACCGCAAAGAGTTTGGCGCGTTGAGGCAACAGGTATGGTTGTCACTTTAAGTGGGCGAGGGCGAGAACGTAATTAAGACAACGAATGAGTTAGATAAATGTGGCAATCCTTTGAGTTCTTCCTTTTTTTACAAGCGCTTCATGCATCTTGTTCGCCACCCAATCTTTCTGATTTTTTTCATTTGTTTGAAATAACTGAAGGTGAAAGAGCTCAAGGAGAAAGGGCGCGCTGCCCGCGAGGCCGGAGGTGGCGGCGGCGGCGATGGTGGCGGCGTAGACCTCGAAATGCTCGAAGATTACGTTCAAGTAGGCGATGAGCTTCCTGCGTATTTCGTGCATGATGAAGCAATTGTGGAGTCGTTCCTGGTGTACCTTGTTTGCCTGCACGTCTTTTGACTGTTTTTCGTGAGATTCGTTGACAGCATGTGCTCATAACTGTTCTCTCGTGCGTTTTCTTTTCTGTTTTATTTCGTCATCGTACAAAACAGCGGGACGAGATGGAAGAGTCTCTCGCAGAAAAAGCGGACAAGAGCGCACTCGACGAAGCAGACCAGCGACTGACCAACCGGCTGAACCAACTGGAACTGGTGAGTAAAGTTCAACGCTTCCTTCTTGTTGCAATCCGTGGTGTGAGCTATTTCTCTCTCTTGCGTGCTTCCCTGTGGGTGCGTGTTTACCGTATTTATTCACGGGACAGATGATTTTATTGGTTCAAGTCTTCGTGCTGTGTGTACAAGTTGAACGCCTCACGTACTCTCCTGTTCTCTTTGGTATGCACAGGCTCTCTCCCAAGCGCTAGAACAAATGGGCAACCGAATTGCTAGCCTCGAAAGAGGCCTTCAGGAAGTGCGCAGCAGCCAGCAGCAGAACAACAATCGCCCGATGCCAATACACACTCAAGTGCCCAGTGTGCAAACGCAACCACAACAGCAACAGCAACAGCAACAACCTCCTTTATCTCAGGAGCTGCAGCCCGCGTCAACGCCGCCGCCTCTGCTCTCCAAAACGCCCGTCGCACAAGCGCCGCCGTCGCCACAGCCACAATCGAGTAGGTCTCGCCCGCCGAGCCGCCCACGAACATCCGAAAGCGAACGGCCCAAAACCCCACCAATCGGAAACAGCAACGGCAACGGCGAAGAAACGCGCATTACCGTGTCCATGCCGTCGGAGCTCGAGAGGCCTCTTACAGGGGGTGGTTTGGGCGCGCCCATTCTGACCAACACGCCCCCGATGGCGCCACCCCCCCTGTCGCCATCCAATAGCGCCTCTGTCGCGGAGTTACACGGCCGCGTGGAAGTTTTAGCCAATCACGTGGCGACCCTTTTTTCTGTGTGCCCTGGCCTTCAACAAAACCACCACCACAGCGGCCGCCCCAGGAGCCAAGGCGGCCGTCCCGTCTCTCAAGGCCGAGGCTCTTCGCCCAGTGGAGGCAACAGCAACTCCGCTGCTTCGGTGTGTCTGAGCTGCAACCAGCCGATTTTACCCAACCAACAGCACCCGCAGTGCTACCCCAGCGGCATTACCAGCGGCAGTGGGAGCTACATGCCTGGCCCAGTCCCAGGCAGCGTGGTGAACGCGCGAGCAGCTGCAGGAGTGAGCGGCGCCCTCGGCGGGGTAACCTTGGGCGGCGGCTTTCACTTAGACCGCCCGCAGCCTTCTGGCGGTGCATCTCCCTTTGCTCCTACGGCGATGGCAGGGGCGGTATCGCCCGCTGTTAATGCCGGCGGTGGCAATTATTCAGGAGCTTTACCAATTGGCGCGGGTCTAGGAAACGCCCCACCGGATAACCACCGCATGCGAGGAGGTGCTGCTACCATGGCAACGTCATCACAACAACAGCAGTATTCGGGTTATGGCGGTTACCCCCAGACTGGGCCTGGAGGAGGAGGCACCAACGAGGGAGGCCTGCCGCCCCTGGTGCCGCACGCGAAGGACACTATGGGAGTGATGGGGGCCGATGGAAGGCTTTATCGAAGCGACGTCGCCAAAGGTGGTGCTCCTCCTACTAGTAGAAGGACGAAACCGTCGCGTGATGCGTCGCCAGATGGGCAGGCTTCAAAGTTCCCTCCACCGCGATAGGGCCAACACGAGATGGGTATTTGGATCGATTATCATCGAGTTCGTATTCGGGCCTGTCTGAACTTTCGTTTTTTGAATTAAGCCACACCTTAATCTTACTCCATGCTCCATTTCCATTTGCTTGTGTTTGTGTTTAAATGCGTTTAGCTCCCCATTATCAGAGAATTAATAGTTCTCGCGGTATTACATCTAGAACTATCCGGCATTCAGCTGCCCACTACCAGCTCTCCCCGCTCGTCGTTCTTGTTCAGTAGAGAGCATGGAGAGCGAAGAGGAGAGGTGGACCAAAGGTCCAATATTCAGCTCAAACTCTCTCAAATCACACAAAAAAAGACACGAATCTAGGATTCGCTGGGTCTGCAATATGAGGTTCACTCCGTCTGTCTCCTCCGTTTGTTTATGTCTTTGATGCAATCGCAACATAAAAGAGCTCACCGTCACCCTCACCAACAACAACATGGCGCAGCAGAGAGTTAAAGCGCTCGCTGCACAGTATATTGCACAATACCCTACCGTGCTGCGCGCAACTCGTCGTACGATTGGCCATGAAGCAGAATTTCCAGTGGTCAATCCAGATGGCACCGCCGGCGATGTGCAGGTTCGGATGAAAGATCACGCAATGATCTTGTGTGCTCCTAGAGGCTAAGGATGATACTTAAAGCATTAAATATTTCAAATGTGGACTTTGTTTTCGATTGCGAAATGCTTTTGGGAATGCGTTCAATTCTTTTGTGATGTTTACTATGGCATCAGAGTATTCTTGATGACAATGTCCGTCGTTCTCGATAATACGTACTCTTTTAAGATGTTGTTGCGTGCATGCCATCATCCTGAATATATGATACAATCCTTTCTGCCATTGGCTATCCAGAGGCTCTTGAAGCAGCTACATGCTCAAAACGGTGAAATGCAAATGGTGATGGATTCCGCGAACGGCTGCGACACTCGTATCTCAAGCGTGAAGAACGCAGTGGCTGACTACACCATTGAAGTTGGCACAGGCACCATCGAGGTCTTTCCAAGTAAAATGAATAGGACGCACGCATTCTTGCTGGATGCACTAGCTTTGCGTTGCTGTCCACATTTGTACTCTCAGACTTTTCACCCTTCATCTTCATCGTATATTTCAAAGTATCAACTTACAA
>Ga0307982_1003960_pt1 | contig 11769 bp, 8 predicted proteins | sample OrgLakmetagen989_FD_201847 | JGI IMG/M metagenome (GOLD analysis project Ga0307982, IMG submission 201847) | Saline water microbial communities from Organic Lake, Antarctica - #989 | ecosystem: Environmental > Aquatic > Non-marine Saline and Alkaline > Saline | place: Antarctica: Organic Lake... | reverse complement strand
ACGCTGCTTGCACCGACTGTGACCCAGCCTTCATTTATGTTTTCGCGGATGACTGGGTCACAGTCGGTGCAATCGATTTCCTTGTTGAGGCGATCTGTGACCGTTGTTTGCGACAACCTCATTTAAATTAAATGTTCCTAGCCATTTGTTTACCTAAGCGCATCATTCAGTCATTCGTTGTTGCAACTCATCGTCAAAGGACTTGCAATTGGGAGGTGAAATGAGGTTGTCGCAAACGACGGTCACAGATCGCCTCAACAAGGAAATCGATTGTACCGACTGTGACCCAGTCATCCGCGAAAACATAAATGAAGGCTGGGTCACAGTCGGTGCAAGCAGCGTCGCTCTCGCTCACTACCCTTTTTTCTAGTTGTAAACATGGATATTTCGTGCAAAAAAAGGCTGTTGGAAAGACACTGATAGCTCTTCTCATGGTGACTCTCAAGCAATAAACCTGCTGAGAGATCTCTCGAAATCATAGTTGCTCGAACGTCTAGTAGCTCAAATATGTATAGTCATGGGTCCCTGCGTCACTAGGAGCTCTCGATTGCGAGCACGTCGAAGGTCGTCAATGTTGTTGACTTTTTTTGCAAAAAAACATTTCGTGGTCGAAAAATATATCATATTAGCAGGGGGTTCCGGCACCAAAAATTTCGGCGGTCCTTGCTGACTGACGTGTTCTTGAGGTTGTTCGACACGCTTTTCAGCTTCTTCTGGGATGGGGGGCAAATGAACCAACAACAATGAGCTTCGAGAAGCTCATTTCAGCGTTCGATACATCGCGCCGTCCTCGTGTCCTCGTCTTACTACACCACACCTTTGACAAACAAGGCGGCTACTAATGGAGAAATCTAGGATCATGGTGCACGTCAACGTGACGTGCGAAATCTTGGAGATGAATGAAATCGAACAAGTGTTTACTGCGACTGGGTACGTGAAAATGCGTTGGACAAGGGATGGGCCGGACGGAAGCGTCAAATCAGATGACGATGTACTAAAAATTTTCGATGCAGGCCCTTGCCTCTTTGAAAATGCCATTTCTACGGAAGTGAAACCTGAAGATGTGCAGTTCGAGCGCAAAGATGGTGTGGTGAATGGTTCCATCGGGTACACCAGCAAAGTCACTGCCGCGTTGAATCTGCGGCGTTTCCCTTACGACCGCCACTATTTACTACTCAAGATCCCTATCAATGACATTGGAGGCGCACATGTCACTTTCAAAAGCTTTGAAGCTGATGGATTCTCGAGCTATGCGGGGCTCCTAGGCGGGCTCCTTGAGAAGTGGGCGTTGCACGCACCATCTCTCGTGGTCGACTCGAACACGGCTTACGGCGATGCCCACGCCCTTGAATTCATTGTGCCCATTCAGCGTTTCCCTGCTTATTTCCTTTGGCAAGTTGTGCTGCCGATGCTGTTGATTGGTTGCTTGGCCTGTACCGGGTTTGCGTTTCCTGCCGAAGATTTGGGGTCACGCCAGAGCCTCAATATTACCCTGGTGCTGACAACGATGGTGTTCAAGAGTGTCCTTTCGAGCCATCTCCCTCGAGTGCCCTACCAAACTTTTCTCGACGTCTATCTAAACATCTCATTGGTTATTCTTGCCCTAATATCATTTGAGATGACCTGGGCGAACATCTACAGCGAATCGGAAGAAGTGCGCTCCGTTGACCATGCTGCTGGCTGGCTGGTAGTGGTGCTCTGGGTAGGTGGCCACACTGCCTTCCTGACCATGCACGCTCGAGGGCAACTGTTCGAATCATGGGATCAGGTGCGGGAAACCCTCGTCAAAAACAAGGAGGCAGCGGCAGCACGCTACAAGTACGGATCGCCTGGAGAAAACGACCTCAAACACGCGCACTTTCTCTAGCTTGTCGTAAAGAAGCATGAATGGTTGAAAGTATTTGTACAAAGCAAGAGAAAATGTCTTACTTATGTTTGTTTGCCAAAAGTCACCCGGCCACGTTTCGAAGTCCTACGAGGTGATTTGAATATTTATCGTTTGAAGGTTGTTTGGTGTTGTCCGTCGTCGGGTTGCTGATTGTTGTTGGAGTTTAGAGGATGGTCTGGTAACTATCTTGCATTGCTTTATCGTTCACTTACATAAGGTGGACTGGGGAACCCCATCCACCAAAACAAGACCGCCATGGTCGATGTGATTGAGTTGATTAAACAAGTGGTAGAATGGAGTTGTATCTCATCATTTGGTGGACAGAACGGAATGAACAGATAGAACGACGAGAGCACACCCCAGTGGCGCTTAAATTCAAATAAGCACTTATTTTAAGCCACATGTAGTCCAATTTAGACAAAAATTAACACCAACCCTAACCCTAACCCCACCCTGTAAACCAAGCGTAAACCGAAATTTGTTCGATAGGGGTGTCGCATGAGAACGACCGAACGCACACAGAACGAATGATGACTATCTTAATAACGCTGAAGTATCCGCCCAATAGGCGGATCTTCCTGTACTCTGTGTCTCCCGTACAAGGCACGGTAGACCTTTTATCTTGCTGTTGTCATGAGGAAGCGTCTGTCCTTCAATGGACCTTGTTGTACTCCCCCACGCGACGTGTTGTTAATGACGAGGAATATATCGATTCAATGATTCTGTTCAATCGTGATAATTCACTCCTTTGAATGTCTTCGTGTTAATGATGATTCTGGTTGTTGTTGAACGAAGTCGTTTCTGTGGTAAGTCTGCCAGCTTAGCACCTTCGGCATTCAAGGCCGGTCCCGCTCATAACCTTCTATTCTTTTGTGGTAATGGGTCGCGCACTGTGCATAGCCAACCAAGGGCCATCTCCCGGTAGTAAACGTTCGTTATGAAATGTCTTAAGTATAATTAATCAAGTGAAAGCATGCAAAGAAGCTCACGAGAATGATATCAATGAAGAGTTCCTCGAATATCTTGTATTAGTGTATTTCACGAATTGATCAATGAACGTCTTGAGGTCCCACGACTGTAAAGGACCTTGTTTGGGAATGTTGAACGTTGCAAGTGCTAAAGTTCTCCCCCAACGTGTGCATCTCTCCATCACGATGCATTCGCAATAGAAGAAGCCGAAAGAAAGTGTGCGTTGTGCGTTGAGCGAATGACGCTCATCATTCAAACACAGTTTAGTCCAATCACAAATGATGAATGAACGTCTTGAAGATTGAAGTCTCATATAGAGAGACCAAGCAAAGCATATACCAATTGCAAAGGAAGTGAATTCGTTCAAGGCTTGGGTATACATCATGAATGCAACCGAAGCCGATCGAAGACAACGTTAGCTGGGCCACATAACCTAGAGGATGGTCTGGTATCTATCTTGCATTGATTTATCGTTCACTTACATAAGGTGGACTGGGGAACCCCATCCACCAACACAAGACCGCCATGGTCGATGTGATTTAGTTGATCAAACAAGTGGTAGAATGGAGTTGTATCTCATCATTTGGTGGACAGAACTGAATGAACAGACAGAACGACCGAACGCACACAGAACGAATGATGACTATCTTAATAGCGCTGAAGTATCCGCCCAATAGGCGGATCTTCCTATACTCTGTGTCTCCCGTACAAGCACGGTAGACCTTATGTCTTGTTGTTTTGTATTAATATATTACAACAAGGCCCTTTGAAGGACAGACGCTTCCTCATGAGAACAAGCTAACGAAGTCTTTGGTCGGCAACAGTTGCATTGATCACTTACACTCAAGTTTTGATCAAAGACACTTCCTCTTCATGGCATTTATTCTGTATTGACCTCCTATCGAGTCCTAAAGGCGTTAACTGATCATTTGGTGAACCAAACTATTGTGTGCGAATGATGAGAATCAACCGCTCACACTTTCTTTAAGAATCTTCTGTATGGAGAGATGAACTTGTTGGGGTAGAACGGGCGCATAAAACGTTCAAACTTTCCCCAACCAAGGCCCCTTCACATCTTCGGACCTCAAGACATCCGCTTATTATTTTGCGAATTATAAAATGAGGCTTGCTTATTTCTGCGAGCGATCACTTATTTCTCTACTGACGTGGGTTTGATTTACCTGTTACCTTCGGAAGTATATCCTATCAGCAAAGCAATTTTTTTTTCGGGAGCTGCCACATGTCACGGCTTTGTTCAGTACGACCTACCTTCAAGGAAATATTGGTGGCGTGCCTGGCATTGAGTAGGCAACAGACTTTCTCGAATCTATCGCTTCGCCTTATCCAAGTTCAATATTTACTATTGACGTGTTCTACGACTTTGCTGGAGAAGAAGAGCATCAATTTGTGCTACTTCTATAGCTAATTCTATTCAAAGAAGAATATGTTTATCTTCTTATATTATTATTTGTGGAGATGAACATCTGAGTTGTGAATCTCCAGACTCTACCGCAGTCCCTTTTCATGGGGCAGCAGCTATCAGCGAAGTGCTTGGTACAGATGCTGACGCTGCTGGGGGAGTGGACCAAGCACATGACAAGTTTCCACTTCACAGCAGTATAATAGCTTCAGCCAGCCAATATCATGATTAATTAGATGATCGTACCTAACTACGCCGTTGCTTTCAAGCTTATATCATCAAGTTTATTGGTAAGAACATTATGGTCCCAATACGGAAGCTAACAAGTGGGACAACATGCTCACAGATTTATCAAGTTTCCGACGTAATTTATGGTACTGTTGGGACGTACTTTATAACCTTTAAATTGTTGGCAAATTTTACAATGCTGAATTATTCCCAAAGGAAGATGTAGTTCCTGAGTTATATTCAGTCAATCTATTGAATCAATAGGCAGAGAGTGAGTTTGCAAATTAAATTAATGCCTATCCTCTGAAAATTGGTTTTAATCTACCGCACGAACCTTCCTTTTACCATGACAATCTACCTGAAAATATGGAAATTGACGTGTGTATCGGAAAGAAGCTCTTGGCATTGCATTCCATCGAGACCCGTTTGATAAAGGTACGGTTCAGTCGATTGCGGAGTTGACAATGACAAATCTAAGCATGCCTACTTAACAAAAGAAAATTTCAAGCATGCAGCGTGACTGCGCTAATACTTCGAGCACCCTTGGTGTGTCAGCTTAAGCGATGGTTTCGAAATCTATTGATTACTTGCCGTATTTCAATATTGAATGACTACTGCATGTATCAAATTGTCGACATCAAAAGCAACAAAAGCAACAAAAATACTATTTTAAAATTGATATATTCCTCGTCATTAACAACACGTGGCGTGGGGGAGTACAACAAGGTCCATTGAAGGACAGACGCTTCCTCATGACAATAGCAAGATAAAAGGTCTACCGTGCCTTGTACGGGAGACACAGAGTACAGGAAGATCCGCCTATTGGGCGAATACTTCAGCGCTATTAAGATAGTCATCATTCGTTCTGTGTGCGTTCGGTCTTGTGTTGGTGGATGGGGTTCCCCAGTCCACCTTATGTAAGTGGACGATAAAGCAATGCAAGATAGATACCAGACCATCCTCAAGAGTATTAGCCTTCAGTATGAGTAATTAATTCATCATAAGTATAACGTATAAATATGGAACTGGGTGAATTCCTGAGTAGTGGCGAAAATTTTCAATTAGCGCTCGTGTAACGCGCTGGGATAGAGGGCCGTGGACCGAGGGCGTGTTACTTCTACTTCAACAAAAATTTAAAACTTAAACTTTTCGCTTGAGTTGAGAATTCGTGTACTTAGTACGTTTAAGAACGAGTAGTAAACTGATCTCGCCATAGCCCGATAGTCCATAATACGGGAGTGAGCTAACGCCGCCGTCGTGGCCTTCAGAGCCCGCTGTCGGGCGCCATGCGTTTGGTCAGTTTTCGCAGCGCTTTGGCCGCGTCGTTGCCACCCCCTGTAGTGGCGCCCAGCCCTCGCTTCACGCTGGCGAGCGCGTTCACTGCTGCAGACTGCGACCCTCCACCTACTACCACCCCGCCATTCCTGCGGCTTGCCTCGTCCTCGTCCTCATCATCGTCTTCTTCGTCGTGTTCTTCGCCTTCCTTTTCGTCTCCATGATCATTATCACCACCACTGCCACCACCAATGCTTTCCTCGGTTTGGGCGGTGGCTGTGGCCATGAGCGCCCTCAGTTTCTTCGCCCGCGCGGCCAGGGCTGTAGCTTGGGAAGTGAGCGCGTCAGCGCTGCCAAAAGCTGGCTGGCCTTTCGCGCCGCTCGTGCCCACTAGCGCCGCCTAGGAGTAGTAGGAGGAGTATTTGAAACAATATTGAAAAGTAAAAGGACACGCTCAACGCGCTCTTCCACGCATACGAATAGATACCTACTACATGTATTCATGCAAAATACGCTCGTGCATCGGGAACAGATAGGAACAGGCGCTTAAGTCAATAGGAAACTAGACGCTGAGAGGCACGCGTGTATTCAAGCACGCAGGCGTAAAGGCAGGCACACTCACCTCAGCGGCGTCAGCATCGCGCTCAAGCACCGCACGGGCATTGGCCAGCGTTTGCAGCCGATGCTTGAGCCGAGCGCCACGCCGCCTCGCTGCTCGCACCGCCTGTGGAAGCGAAGAAAGAAGGAAGAAGATTAAAGGAAGGAGAAGAAGAAGAAGAAGAAGGAAGAAGAAGAAGAAGAAGAAGAAGGAGAAGAAAAAGGAAGAATATACACGAGTGAATTGATTAGAAAAGAAAAAAACTAGAGGTCCAATGCAAGCAGCAGAGAAGCGAATGTGGAGCAAAGAGGCTCTAGCGTGCAATCAGATAGGATGAGGAGTCAACACGGACATGATGACGAATACGTCATTCGAATTCCCTGCCCCCTCTTTTCTCAGCCTACATTTCTATCTAACCTGGCGGCGACTTTCGATGGCCGAGTCCAATTGCGCTTCCTGAGACGCAGTGACCTGCTGGCATTGCACACGGAAAGAAGAGGTGTGAGCGCCAGAACTAGAATTCAAAGATTTTAGAGGAGAGAGAAAAAGAGACCAAGAGGGTGACGTTGGCAGATTGACGAGAAGAATAAGAGCCAAAGTACATCAAAAGAATCTGGCTATTATGGCCATGCATCAATTCGCTCGCTTGCATTCGTGCAACCATATGTGCGCGTGAGCTGCTGCTGCACTAACCTTGGAAGGCGGCGACGAGGAAAGCAATTCCACCGCCGTGGCCGCAGACGACCCGCCTTCAGCGCCAGGGGCTTGCGCGCTGTTGCTCCGCCGGTACGACGCCCAACGGCTAAATGCTTCCGACGGCACGTGGAACGCGTTGGTCAACTGCATGGGGAATAAAGAAAAGTTGAAATAAAAAAACAAAACAACTTTAGATTACCCCTATCGATTCATCGAGCTAAGTACAAACAAGGCATTACGGTGCAGTCACCATGAATGTCTTCCCTAATCATCTCACCGCGTAAAGCTCAAATTTGTCGATGTTAGCGTCGAAAGCAGCCGTAAACTTGTTCTCTAGTTTTTTGCCCGCTACTGCGACATCGCCATGGCTAGACTCTGGCAACTATAGTGGTTATGGTATAAGTGCATAAGGAGCAATAGAATCACATAAGGATTGGTGTGCGTTCGAGGTAAGGAGACAGTTGCAGGTAGGTCCATTCCTGCAGGTACTGATTGGTGGATAAGTTCTAATTCAAATATGAATGCATAGTGAGTATTGCAAAGAATCAATCTAGGTAGACAAGCGTACCTCTTCTGCCAGCCGACCGGTAAGAGCTTCCATGGCATCACCAATCAAGCTGTCAGCTGATTCATACACCTTAGCAATGGAGGTAGATTGCACAAAGCAACGAAGCAACAACGAGGAGAGACAATGACTCCAAAAACAAGCTTTCGATAATGCAAGGTGAAACGAAATGATCGACGCAAGCCATGAACTTAGGCCCACGTAAACACCCATGTAAGGTTAGTCATGGTGCCAGTTGCACCCTAAGAATAACCGTCAAGAGCCGCAGTGCCAAGCCATGTCTAATACCAAGCCAATGAACTTGAGAGCTAAGAAAACTAACCTTATCGAAGAAAACCGTTGGGCAAAACTCAAAGAATGACGCTTCGAGTGGGTATGGAGAGGTCCCTGCCCAGGGAACAAGGCCGCTCTCACTCTCATGTGCCATTTTCCTCCGCAATGCAGGTCTACCTACTGTAGAGTTGGTGTACAGGGTACAGTAGTAAAGTAGAAAAGCCGTGACTGACCGACGACACGCTTTTCACCTCCTTTTGGGGGGCAAAAAGAATCAACAATGAGCTTCGAGAAGCTCATTTTCAGCGTTCGATACATGCATCGCGCCGTCCTCGTCCTACTACACCCACCACACCTTTGACAATTGACAAGGCGGCTACTAAAATATAGCAGCAAGATAGGGAATGAGACAATTCGGAGCTCCTTGGACACGATTAGTGTGTGGTATTGAATTTTAAGAACTTCATTACTTTCTCGCACCGTTACACCTAATTTTGCCGATCTGCTCATCTGGGCGACAAGCAGAAAGTGAGGCTTCACAAGGTAATGCCTGAATTTCAGATGCCTTTCCCGTCGAGAAATATCATAATGAGCTTGCTTGCATGAAACATATCTATCGTCAGCTAGATTTAGCACCGATTTGATTCTCTATTCTAGACGATACCACAACAAGAACAACAGAAAAGAAATATAAATGGATCCTCTGAAAGAGTTGAAATGATACACTTGAGAGTTTGACAGCCACCTCGTTCTTTGTTGAAGAGGAAATTCGGAATTATGGCAACTTATTGCGAAACATTGGACGATGCTGACCTTCTTGCTTTTGGGCTTGACTTTCGTACGATCGCGCCAGGCGAGGTAAACACTTTATGAGTAAAGCCCACAGTAATTTATCTAGCTTCGGTTTTCCGACAACAATATCTCCAGCAATACAAATTCAGTGTCATTCCTATTCATTTCTTTCACTGTAATTCATAAGATTTGATAACCATTTCGCCGATCACTTCGACGGCTCGTCTTATTTCATCAGGTCGAGGACGACGACGACGCTCGAGCTGATGCAGTTGCTGCCTCCAAGCGTTCGTCGGCAGCTAGTGCGGCGCGCAATGCAGCTAAGATGCAGTGCCGGGCGAGCGTGCGCAGCCTCCTGGCCAAGCACGCTAGGCCGCTTCGGCCGAATGAACACGACTCAGCCATTGTTGACTCCGATGAGGCATCGTCAGGAACAGGGACAACAAAAGCAACGGCACCATTGCCTGAATTGGAACCGCCACCTTATCGACAACAGTTTTTTGGAAGTCCAGTGTTAGACAAAGAGGCCTACCGCCAGCTCTGGGCCTGGGCCGAAGGAATGGGCGCAGACCTTGGTGGAGTGCGGTAAGTTTTTATTGTTAAATGTATCTTCTTGTTTTGATATGCCTCGGGGATTGCTTACTGCGCACACCTTTTGAAGAATGAGAGGCTCTTCCTCTTTACGTTTTTCTTGATTTTGCCGAATTTATCTCGAGCAGTAATACACTGGACGATACTTAACAATTGAAAATTGTTTTTGAGCAAATGGTATTCCCCGTTGAAAATATCATGTGATTGTTGTCAACGAATAGGTGGGGCCGTGACCAATGGGGAGGCAGTGCCTTATTTGCGACGCGCACTTTTGTGCCTGGAGCAACCGTGCTTGCCCTGCCTCGGTGTTTGCGCGTGGGTAAAAACCATTGTAACCTTGTCGGGAATAACGGCAGCAAGAGCATTAGCAGCTTGCCCACCAACGGCAACATTGATAAGTCTAGTGTCGGTGAAATTATTCCAAGCCAATCTGTTCCAAATCTGCCTGCAGACTGCCCCGACTTATCAGCGCTTGCTCTATTGCTGCTGGCATGGCTGCCGCCTCCAATTTGGTCGCAAGACCAGTCGTTGCCGCCACCTGAAGTTTTAGCCGCTGAAAAAGCTGCACCGAAGGACGGCCGAAGCCGGAACCAAAGCGTCAATGAAAAGGTTGGAGGTAGCGAGGTTGATGGCAGCAAAAGTTGGGCGCTGTATGCGCAGTGCATGCCAACCCTGCGTGAAGTGGGAAACGCCATTGCCATGACCCCGGCAGAAGTGCAAGAATGGGTGAAAGCCGCCAAATCAATGGGCGGCGATGATGATGAGTAAGGCTGTTAACAAAAGCTTGATTCGCATTGACCGTCTGAGCATAGAATCGTATTAGTCTCACGTTCTGTTGAATGTTTAAGTATGTTTGTGGGATTGTTCTTTGTTTCGCGCCGCATATTTTTGGCGAGTACAATGCATTGGTCTACACAAGAATTCATCGGAAAATCTTTCAAATTTTTAAACCAGAATGCTCATGAATGTCTTTCAGGATTGGCGGAATGAAAGAGTCGATTGATGCCGTGCGAGCCTCGGCTGAAGCCTGTGTGTCTTTCGTGCTCCAAGAGCTGGCTGGTTTACCTCTTGACAACCCTTTAAGCAGTAGTGCTGAAACTAATTTAGAAGTTAGTGCCAATATCAGTTCCTGCCACAATTCAAATGGTCTTGATGTTTCTGCTGATGACGGTGGAGTAGCGGCTTTGAAATGGGCTGTGTGCATGGTAGTGAGCCGTAGCCATTCGTTGGGCAGTAAGACAGGACGGTGGCTTACTCCCATTTTAGACCTCGCAAACCACTTACCTGAGGTAAATGAAACGATAATGACGCAGACTCCGGAAATTTTATATTTTAGTCCTCCTTTGCAACGTCGATACTGACGGCATAACCTTCTGAGTTTATTGTATAAAATAAGTCGACTTGTGCTCTGTTGGCGCTTTGGGTGGACTTTTGAACCTTTTATTTTGCTTTGTTTGTGATATCTCTTTGTTTGAAGGAGGATGGCGGTGGCACTATTGGTACCAACGATGGAGGGTGGTTAGTATTGAAATGTGGCAACCAAGGGCTTCGAACCGGAGACCAAGTTTTTCTCGACTACCAGGTATTGTTTTCACTCACTCTATTTCTCCATTTGAAAAGACAAAAAATCTCGACTTTGAACCAATCTTTCATGAGCGTATATTTGATAACAATTAGGTCAACAACAACACAGACCTCGTAGCTGGATATGGCTTCGCCCTGGATATCCAACGGCCTTTCTAGTAGCAAACTCGAAGTGACATTCGAAGCCGACTCCTCATTCTTCATCCACAATCAAGTAAAGCTCACAAGACCATTTCAAGATTTCAACTACTGTTCAGCAGTCTCCAAGGAAGTGAATACCGTGCACATTGGTGCAGGGCTTCTCAATTTTTATTTGAATCAAAGTTAGCAGCAAGCAGAGCCAAGACACAAGACACAAACGAAGCAAAATTGCCATCCACGTCGGCGCAAAAAAAAAAAAACTTATGCGCCAGGGCGCTAACTAACTTCTTGACTTCAAAATATTTCCATGATTATTGATTTTATTTTTAAATAACTTGTTATACTTAGGGAAAGCCAGGTATAGCGCCCATTTCTGCATTTCGAAGTTACTCGGGAGAGCACGGACTCCCCTCTCATCTACGTGGCTATACGTGGCTCTCCTGTGTTCTGTTTAAAGTCCTTCGGTGATTAATCAAACATATAAAGTGCGGTTGAGAGATCCAACCCGATAATTATGTCTAAGTGAATGGTGCTTCATTTTTTATCACATCCAAAGGTATCTACGAGCACGTCCTTGTACATCGCACCATAATTCAAGGTTCAAGGTTGTATATGCGAACTCGAACTCGAACTAATACAAACCCAAATGACACAGAAGCGAATGCTGCGGGCTGAAGTGGGAATGCGCGTGCGTTGCGCAAACAAAGCAAGTGCGGAGTGAATCATGAGGGGGAGGGGCATTGGCCAAA
>Ga0307982_1003958_pt1 | contig 11771 bp, 10 predicted proteins | sample OrgLakmetagen989_FD_201847 | JGI IMG/M metagenome (GOLD analysis project Ga0307982, IMG submission 201847) | Saline water microbial communities from Organic Lake, Antarctica - #989 | ecosystem: Environmental > Aquatic > Non-marine Saline and Alkaline > Saline | place: Antarctica: Organic Lake... | reverse complement strand
GTTTTGCTTCATCTGCAGGTTTGGCTGGCGAAGGTGCTTCTGGCGCCAAATCATCTTCAGGGACTTTCAATTCCTCTTCTTGGTCGCGTAACTCAGTATCAGGGTTGTTATGCTTTTCATTGTCTGATTTTTCAATCGATATCTCTTCTGAGGCAACGAAAGATGGCTGAGGAGGAGCTGTATTGGGCTCAACGAGTTTGGTCGGCGAGGTCATAGCACGAATTGAAGCAGGAGGCGGCGGTATGGGCGGCGAAGAAAGAACCTCCGGACGAAGTATCGTGTGTTCTTCAACGCTTGATTCCTTTAGTTCATCAGTTGCACTTTCAGTTTCTGCTGATGAGACTAGAGCACGCACAGCATTAACTGCTTGCAGCATATCAGCGCTCGCATGCGCAATTTTAGAATCAACATCAGCCACCGAAGCATTAAGCTTTTCTGAAAACTCCCTTACAACTACCTCTGAGGAGGAGGCTCTATTCGCGGCATCGGTTGCCGCAACGGAATCCTTTTGAGTAGCGTTGGCATGCTCCGTGGTTGCATTCATGTTCGCGTCTATCTTGGTCCCAGCAACCTTCACGTCTTCAACGGCTTGCACGACTTCGGATTTCAAGCTGCTCACGAACTCCTCTGCCAAGCAAGCCTTTTCAGATGCTTCACACGCTGCCCGTGAGTGATCTTGCGCTTCCGCGGCTGCCTGGGCCACTTGTTCCTTGACATCCTCAACCTCGTCCGCGCAGTCTGAGACCGTTTCAGTCGCCGTGCGAAAAGACGAAACCAAGGCTAGCATCGCTTGGGAGGTTTCAGCGGCGGTGGTTTTGAAAGCTTGCACGTGGCTGTTGACCTGAGCTGCAATCGCTTCCGTTGCTGTCGATGCTTCGCGCGCTGCAGTTGCGGCTGCCTCGGCCTCGGCTGCTGCTTTCTGGGCTTGGTCTACTGCCACGGCGAACGTCGCCGTAGAATCACTGGTCACTGCATTCTGATCCCCTGTCGGTGCAGCAGGCGCCGAGTCCGGTTGACTCGACTTCGAGGCCTCCAAAGCAGCAATCCGAGCTTCCAAAAGGGACTCTGGCTCTTGGCGAGTAGGGCTCATCGGCGAGTCCACTTCCGCACATTCTGCTTTCGTGCTCGAGGCCTTCGCGTTCGCGGCAGCCAAAGTCTCGGCAGCAAACGCCACTTCGGATGCCTGCGCAGCAGCACTGTGTGCGGCCGTGGCTTGCGCGAGGGCATCTTCCGCTGTAGTTACCGCTCGCTCGCTCGTAGTCACCGCTTTTGCCGCGTCCTCTGAGGCAGCACCAGCAGCCGTGTGAGCACCGTCTGCCGTCTCCTGAGCCTGCGATGCCGCTGCTGTGCTTTGTTCGATCATTGTACGTGCCTCCAGTGCAACTTCAGAAGCCTCGCGCGCAGTCGTGAGTGCTGCAGCAGCGTCAGCACAGGCATCCGCGGCAGCCTTCTCATTTTCTTGCAACTTCTCTAATGCATCGTTGAGCGCTGTCGTTGTAGCCTCCACTGCAGTCGAAACGGAAGCGTGATTTGCCGCGGCAGCTTCTGTAGCGGCTGCAGTTGCAGCAGCCGCAGCGGCACGGTCCTCGTTTTGTTGTTCCTTCAGGTTCTCCAAAGCTCCTGTGGATCCATTGGTCCGCGCTTCCAAAGCAGAAATGGACTCCGCAGTTGAGCTTGTCACAGTCTCCATAGCTACCTTAGATGCCACCACTTCTGCTTTTACCTCTGACGCCGCAGTCATCGCTGCAGCTGCTTCTTCCCGCGCCGCTTGCACTTCGGACGAGTGATTCTGCAACTCAGCGCGAAGGGGTGCTGTGGCGGCTTCAGCTGCCGCCTGTGCTGCCTCAACAGCCGCGGACTGCACTTCTTTGGTAGCGGCTTCAGCGTTGGCTGACGTTGCTGCAGCCTCTGCGCGCCAGCCCTCAAGCACCTAAACACACCACACGAAAACACAAGAAGGATGCGGTGAAAGATCTTAGATGGCACACAAAAATTTGAATTCTTTCGTCAAAGCATACAATTCAAGTATAGTTGACATTGGAGTAAGAATCTAGGACTCTGCTTGCTTAGATGGTATATGTGATCATGAGAATCGAAAACTGTTGTAATGATTATCTCAATTGGGAAAGCATATAAGAGATAATAATCAAACCTGCCCGAGGGTATCTTGTGCTTCTCGGGCCGCGGCCAAGACCCCCGCTGCGCGCTCCTTTCGCTCGCGCTCCAAGCCCGCCGCCAGCGACGCTACGGACTCCTCCACCACGGCGCTCTGTGCCTGCGCGGCTTGGGCTGCTTGTTCCACGGCTTGTGCGGTCAACTGGCTTGACGCTTCTTTGGCTGACGTCAGCACTTCTTGCAATTGAGCCCGAGTGCTGGCTTCGAGCCTCTCCACGGTGCTCTGCAAGTCTTGCGTGGTGGCTTCGCAAGTCGACTTCCACGTCATCAAGGACTCCACCTTCCCTTCGGCCGCTTCCACTCGAGCCGTGAGTGCGGTTAGCATGCCTTCCGACGCAAGCACTCCGCGAGCTTCCGGTGCCATCCCAGCGCTGGCAAACACGGACGCTGGCTGGTGGCTCAACCGTGGAGGTGCCATCGAAGATGATGCTGCTATTGTTTCACTTGCTACGACAGGAGCCGCAGCATCGTTCGCTGAGGTAGCCTCTTGCGTGGACGTCGCACTTGGGACTTGAGCAGTAGCAGTTATACTTGAAGCAGCAGCGTTGATAGCTTCAAATGCTTCTTCAGCTGCATTGCTTGCAGACTGAGCAGACTGCGCAGCAACGGTTGCCCGATCTGCCTCTTCCGTAGCGGTTCTTCCTGCGGCTTGGGCAGCGTCAGCGCTGGCTTCTGCGCTTTGCGCACTCGTGAGAGCAGCGGTCGCACTCGCGGCAGCCTGAGTGGCAGCCTGAGCCTGCGCAGTGCTCAATTCTGCGACGCGTTCCTCCAATGCAACCAACTTGGCGCGATCAGCCGCGAGGTCACCCGCAGAGATCGCGTTACTATCATGGGCAGTGCTAGTCGACGAAGCCGCGGCTTCGATCGCTGCGTGCATGGCCGAACGATCTGCGGCAGCGGTTTCAGTTGTGGTGCGAGTAAAGTCAGCCAGTTCTGAAGCAGTGCGCTCCTGCGCAGATTCTACGGCTGCCACCCGGTGTGCCACTGCCTCAACGCAACAGGTGGCCTCTTGCCGAGCTGCACTGGTCGCTTCGAGGGCCGTGGAGGCGAGCCTGTTGTTTGAAAGAGGAGGGCGGGGTAGATTGTACCGCAGAGAATTATTTAGAAGGCGTTTTAAGATTGATCAGTTTTGATAAAATTTACATTTTCCAACAGACACTTTGCTGTCATCTAATAATTTGACGAATGCACGATATTCGAAATCGCTGATAGGGAATACACAAGGCTACCTGTCAGTGACGGCATCAACTCGCGACCGCAGTGCACCTAGCTCTGCTCGCCCACCAGCTGCTGCATCTTCAGCACAACCCAAGGCCCTAGCAGCTGCACTTTCCGCTCCATCAAGCCGCTGCCGAAGCGCATTCACGGCTTCGTTTACCTCGCTCATTGCTGTGTTCATGGAGGAGGTGGGAGATTCAGTTGGCGCAGCCACCGCAGCTGCAGCAGCGGATGCTTCCAGCGACGATCGCAGCTCCGCAACCGCCTCCGATGCTGCTGCCCGTGCAGCTGAATCTGCCATACGCTTGCTTTCTTCAAATTCACTTCTGCTTACGCCACTCCCGCTTCTACTGCTCGCTGCCGCGAAGGCCTCGGCTGTTGCTTCTGTGAGGCTAGAGACGTTCGCTTGCGAGTCGGCGAGCTTCCGTTCCAGCGTCAGGAAGCGTGCCGCAGACTCTTGACGCCAAGCTTCGCCATCTACCTGCCGTGCTGCTAGCTCACTGACTTGCCGCCGCCGCGCTGCTAGTTCAGTGTTTTGCTCGTCGAGCTGCCTCGCCACGTCCGCTGCTGCACGCTGGGCAGCTACCAACTCCGTGCGAAGCTGCGCATTTTCTCGCTCCAAAGGTGCCAGACGCTGATCGAGCTCTCCGCGCATTTCTTTGCGCATTGCCTCGAGTGCATCGACCAACGGCTGAGCTAGATCTCGGGCTGAAGAAGTTGCCTGCTGGGGCGGCGCTGAGGCAGTAGCTGGGGGCTGAAGCGGTTGCGTAGCAGACCAGCCAGGTGGCGGTGGCGGCATATACTGGAACGATGGCGTGGGCGCAGCCTGCCCGCTATCATAGTAGCCCAATGTAGATGACCGATAGGGCGATCCGGTTTGGTATGGCCCAGCGTTCAGCGATGACCTTTGTCGCGGTGCGGAAAGCGTCTAAAAGACAGGACAGTTGGACAACAAGACGGTCAGAGCATTCGTCACTCCTATGATAAATGAGTTATTCCCACTCGCAACCTTTAAGTTTTGATTCGTTCTTGCAATGATCTCATCGAGGTCGGAGCCCCAATGGCCGCTCTGGTCGCGGGGCTGCCCATACATTTGCGTGAACGTGCACTACTTGCACCACGCTCAATATTTTTTAACCGCCTGAATTAAAGCAAGCTTCATCGACAAGTACCTTCTTTGGACTTGAGAGTCTTTGGCTAAATCGAAGTGACCAAATCACAGATCACGGCAAATCACTGAACAATGCACCCATGATCGCGTAGATTAAGCTCTTCTGTGATCGTTTCATTATAATTTTATTTAAAAAGGAAGTATGTCCAGTGACTTGCATGTGTACATGGAACGCCCATATGCCATATCTGTAGCTCCTTGATTCGCGCTTTGTAACAAGCTTCGCTTCGTCATGTAAGAAGGATATTTTGTGTTCGCACTCAACACTTGGCATTTGAAGGCCTGTCCCTCCTTCGAATAGAGCGCGCGATTTGAATCAAATATATATTGGAAGAATTTAATTGCTAAGAATCTAATCTATGTTAGCTTTAGTGGCTTCACTGACTAGCGAAATCGACAGTCTAGTCTGACCTAGTCTCATCTCCCACGCTTCTTGTTTAATATCGTAAGGCCATCGCACATTTGCTTCGCAAGCAACTCCTCGGCATCGTCGGTTTCTGACCACGTCATGGCCTGGTGTGCTTTCCTGAGTTTCACCGTTGCGGCTGTCAACGTGGGCGTGCAGCTCGCGAAGGCGCCGTTCAGGGACCGGGCTGCCGCACCCCAGCGGGCGGTTGCGCTGCTGGCAATTACCGTCTTAGCCGTAGAAGCGGCGTTCACAGCGGGCGCGCTCGTTGACTTTGAGCAGCTGCGACACAATGGGCTCGGGGCTGCGACACGCCACAAAGAAGAAGAAGAAGATGATGATGATGAAGGAGAGTCCAGCGGCAGCAATGGCGATGGCGACAAAAGCAACGATGACGTGGTGCCGTGGAAGCGGAAACTGTGCTTGGCGCAAGGCGCCACCTTTCAGTGGGCGGTGCATGCCATGGTCCTGGTATTCTTGTGGTTCCAGTACGCCCAGTACCGGAAGCTCGTGCAACGCGAAGCTCCCGAAGAGGTCGAATTCACATGCTCCTCAATAATGATCTATTTCATGAGCTTATACTGTTGCCTTTCATGTCTTGCTTTTAGCAATGGCGCATCATGTCTACGACAAGGATTTATCTTTCTTCGTTATTTCTTGGATGACAACTAAATATGTTGTTTTGTTCCCATCGGGTGTTTGATTTTTTTCATTTGTCTTTGCACAGTCGAATGTCCGTGAGCCGATAGTAATCGCAGGCATAGCCTTTCTAGCTTCTGCCGTCACTGCTGGAGCTGCCTGGTCTGGAAATATAGCTCCGAGAAACAATTTTTACAGGTAATTTTAGTTGGCCCTAGCTTCAATATCATCAGTGTCTATAGCAATAGTGGTATGAAAAGTAGCCTTAACTGCGGAAGCTCGAGTCAGCAGCACGACCGGAGTGTTTGACTTAATTCTTGGAGTCCTACCATTTACGTTTTAAATAAGAGTGTACCGTGAACTAAGTATACTGCAGGAATAGATTTGCATCTTTTGACATTTCAATGCGTGTTTATTTTTCCCTCTGTGCACACTGCAGTTGTTGGGTCGATGGCCCATACTTTTCAGCTTATTACGGTCTAGTGGGAGGCGCCCTCCTTTTGGCCAACTTTCTGTGCTTCAAAAGCGTTCGTTGGCTGGACCATGTGCACTTGGTAAAGGGCTTCGAAAAGTAGATGAATTCAATGAACCCTTGATGAATTGGAACGATTACTTCCCAGCGTGCATAAGGTCTAACCTAATCTAGCTTTCAATCTTGTCTCACTCAATACCTGTGAATCGCTCTCTCCTGTCGCTCTTTCCTTCACTTGAATTGCACTGCAATTTTATAGACTTTGGGCGCGAACGAACGGCCAGAAGCACGGCAGCTTCTGTTACGTTACAAAGTTGCCAATCTAGCGCTACTTGTTGGCGCGCTGTATCTCATCGCCGTCATTTTCATCTCCTTTCAAGAGCCTCATAGCCAAGCCTTGTGCTTCCTCGTCTCGTTCGACATTCTGTTGCTGCCTGTTCTCTTTGGTTCGTAGCTTTGGCTACAATTCTTGTCCTTCAATTTCTTTTATTCCCCTTCTCTAGTTGCTGTCATTTCTAGTTATTCTTTCAAGAAAGCGCTTCTCGATGTGCTTTCTATTTCGTTTCTTTATTGCGCGCGCGTGTACTCACCCAACCTCTCCTATGGTTCGTGATTTCCCTTTGTTCTTGTTATAATTAAGCGCTTTTCGCACAAGGGTTCACAAGTTGCGGTTGCTTCAGTGGCGAGTGGTTACGCAACGTCTGTTGCACACTTTGTAATAAGAGTAGTTACGAGATGGGCGACGGGATGGAACGGGTTGGCGATAGCATCACAGAGTCTGACGGAGGAAGACTGCGCGCAAATCCTGGGTAAGTTACCTGCACTTTTGAGGAGAAAAACAATGTGATTCGACAGCCAAACAAAACGTGTATTTGATTCTGTGGAAAGAAAAAGCTCCTCACCAATATTCGAATCTGAATTGAAAAATGAACGAAAGCGAAGCACAATTTTTACGTGAGCTTCTCTTCCTTTACCCATCCTCCTTCTTCACCTCCTCGTCCTTTTCAAATCGTTCAACTGAAAGGTCGTTATCAAACGGGAGCCGGTGGTCTGGTTTCACTGCTGTTGATGATCGTGATTCCTATCGTTCCAATTATACTGAAACCGCAACCTTGCCCACTCATTCGAGCGTTCGTAGCTGTGGCGCTATCAGCAACAATCTCAGCAGCAACAGCGGCGGCAATGGTGGTAGCAATGGCACAAGAGAAGACCGCACTCTTAGCGGCCGTGATGCTATGCAAGCACAGTACTCTGAGCCTTTGTTAAGTGGAATGCATAGCGATGCTAATGACGCCGATCACGATACCTTTTCGCGAGCCCCTATGCATAATTCAAGCGGAACTCCTTTCGGCGCCTCTGACGGTGAAATCGGTGCATCTTCTGTAGATATGGACGCACGTTCGCCTTAGTGGCAGTTTAAATGCTTCTTTTGGCTTGTTTGGATTATAGCAGAACAGTTCGCTTGCACTTTCACTAGGAATCCATTGGGAATTTCATCTCTGATGGATCATAAAAGCCATAGTCAACAGATAAGCCGCATTTGGTGTTTACCTAAAAGGGTGACGTAAACCCAAAGAAAATTTAGCCCGTTGGATGGCAAAATCTCAAATTAGATACTGCTCTCTAACTCCATACTCTATACAATCGCGATTCGCCCTCGATACGATCAATAAATTATCATTATTATCAATGAAGATTCACCTCTTGGAGTGTTCATTTCTGCCCTTGCCTTTCTTTGCACTGGGGGCTGGGAGGGAGTATAATCCAATTTAATCTAATCTAAAACCACTATAATATACCGGGCCGCAGTGGCAAGGCTTGATGAGCTCGGTTAGGGGGAATCCTATCTCCATTTGCGTTTTTGCCAATAAGGCCAACATTTCAGAAATCATTCAGAAATAGTCCTCCTTAGCTGCACGATGGTCATCAATCACCATGGCTTCTACCTTACAGGAAAGCACTGAAGTAGCACAGTGTCGTTTTTTGAAATATCGCCATGTCCAGTACGGCTAGACATGTTTAAATGGAACATTTCGAGAAAATGGATAATTATTCAGGTGAAGTTATCGCTTTTTCAGAGCTAAGTCGCATAATGATTGCGTGGTGGGATTCCACTTATTTTTCGACGGTAGTGCGTACCATGCCCGAACCGACTTCCTTTGGCTAGAACTAGAACTGGGAGCTGGGCCCTAGGCCGGAATTGGAAGGCTCAGTGTAAAGAAAGACAAGGGCAGAATAACACGCTCTCAGAGGTGATATGTATTTGCACTTGTGGCATGTATCTGCGCGTTCCAGAAGGCTCTATCTGGCGTCTTCCCTCCGAACAAGTCGGCGGGTTCTGAGTGCCCAATGTGTTTCACGTCCCAGGTACACAAGGCATTTCTCCGGGCTATTTTTACCCCAGTAGGGCACCGGCTCAATGTTTTTGTCAGGCGGCGGGCGCCAGCCGCTCTCTTTATCGCCTGTCCTCTTTCGTGCTGCACATGGCCAATTATGGATCACGTCGCCGTATGGTGCGGCTTAACGCCGTCTACCATCGGTGATTGTTTCTCCAGCCCTGTGCATCAGTACTTCACGAGGTCGTTCAAAGAGTCGATTGTGATCAGGCTCGGACTCACATGTATCCGAGTTTGGTGGGGGGTTTTCACGCTCAACCTGAACCGACTTCCTCTCTGCTCCAAGTCCACAGTCTTCCCACTCTAATCGATGGGATGCTGCCTTAACCCAACGTAGAGCTGCGAGCCTAAGCTCGCTAGGTAGAACACAAACTTCGAAGCAAGCTACAAAGCAGGGGAAATCATAGGGGAATTTTTCTTCGCAAACCGTGCATAAGTTCAGTGGCTACGCAGGTGTCGGGAAACTCACCGACTACACCCACGAGCCTCACCAGGGAAGTTAAGCGACGGAAGGTATGCACACTGCCATAATGCTTCGATGCACTCTCGACCAAAAGAGCATTCCACAATATGTCGTCGTAGACGATCGCAATGCACTGCCTCCTCTCTTCCGCAGTGAAAACTGAACCCCGACCGGGCGCGCTGTTGAAGAAGGGGTAGACGAAGATATGGAGGTAATGTAGGCGGTAGAGTGTACAAATTGGCGGCCGTAGGCCAAGTGATACATAAGTATGATGGAAGTGTATGCTCCATTCAACAGGGAGGCCACCCTGCGAGTCACCATGACCCTCCGGTCGGAGGGCCATGGTGGGGGTCCTTTTCCAAAACTACAGGGATTGGAAGGCTAACAGTCAGAAAAGGAAGGCGGATAATGAAGAGCAAAAGAATCAGCCAAGCATACATGCTCGGGTAGCATCAGACCTGTTAAATACGGTCCAGAGTGGCCCTTGTGTACCATCCGAATTCGCATCTTACATGCCGATGGACTCAACCGAGAGGGAACAGGACATTAAATACACTTTCCAATCGGCTTCGATACCTCAGAAATTATCTTCAGGAAGAAGAACGCTACGTCTATATCGGCTGCTCAAATGCCTTTGTGGCAGCAGCGACTAAAAGGTCAGCCGCTTCATCTACTTCAGCTTCGGTGGTAAAGCGCCCCACCGAGAGGCGCAGGGTACCTCGCGCGTACTCTAAGGGCACTCGCATGGCGCGCAGCACGTGCGACACCCGCGGGTCGTCGCCGCTGTCGTTGTTGGTGATCCCGTCCATGGAAGCCGTGTGGCACGCGGCGCCGGCCGAGCACGCGACCCGGTGCTCCACGGCGCGCAAGAGCTGAGGCGCCAGGCAGCCCCGGAACGACAAGCTGCAGGTGTTGGGCAAGCGCAAGGTGGGGTGGCCGTTGACACGCACTTTCCCGCTGGCAGCCCCACCCATGCCTGCAATGACGCGCGTTTCAAGCCGATCCCGCAAGTATGCAAGCTTGGCCGTGGCGCCACCGCCAACACCACTGCCTTCACCTTCACCGTCGCCGCCATTTGCCTCAGCTAAGCTAGCTTTAGCAACCGCGCAAGCTGCGCCCAAGCCGCTCGCAAGTAAGGTCGACTCCGTGCCAGCGCGCCGCCCGCCTTCATGGCCAGCGCCCACCATTAGCTTGCGGAGTGGAGGATTACCGGGCTTTGCATAAAGGGCGCCAATGCCCTTGGGCGCGTAAAGCTTGTGGCCAGTGATGGTCGCGTAATCTACGCCAAGAGCCGCCACGTCGACGACTACTTTGCCCAGGGATTGAGACGTGTCAGAGTGAAACAAGATAGGTGGAGCTCCAGGCTCGCGGGCAGCCCGTAAAGTTGCCGCAATCTCTGCAATGGGCATGATGGTGCCCACTTCGTTGTTGGAGTGCATCACGCTCACAAGGCAGGTTTGCGGGGTGAGCGCGTCAGCCACCGCAGCAGCGGTAACCATGCCGTATTCGTCAACGCAAACTAAAGTTGACGTAAATCCATGTTCGGCAACTAAATATTTCACCTAGAAGAAGCATGAAATTCACATCATCAATACTAAGCCTGTGCACTCAATGTATTATTCTTCTAGCTAGGTTCTTCTATGGGCCAAATAAAGGAGTCCCACACCCTCTTACACTGACTCACACTCTTTGCACAGCCCTATTTTCAGCTCACCGTTTCGAGGACGGCATCGTGCTCTACAGCAGAAGTCACGATGTGCGAGCCGCCCCAAGCAGCCTTGGCCTGGAGAGCTGCCCCCCGAAGGCACCAGTTAATGCTCTCGGTGCCACAGGATACAATCGTGAGGTCCGCCGGTGCAGCGTTCAAAAGCCCCGCCATCTCTGCTCGCGCGTGCTCGAAACTAGCTTTGGCATCCTAGTATGCCCACATAGATAAATAAAGAAATAACATATAAGGTTCTAAAAAAAGAGTGGACCATTCGAGCAATGCTTTGCTGTGTAGTTATAATCCTTCACAAACAGGAAGGGAGTCAATCACCTGCCCAAGCGCGTGGCCCGAGCTGGGATTGCCATAAACATCCATTGCCTTCGTAATAGCAGTCTTGCAGGCCGGGTCTAGCGGAGTGGTGGCATTGTAGTCGAGATAAATCATCGCAGCAAGGGCTCCAGTCAAGCGCACCGAGGGCCTCACCAGTTGCATAAGCTACAGTACTCTGAGAATCGAGATGCCTCACTGAAATCTGAAACCATCGATGAGAGTAATGATGAGAGATGAGAGATGAGGGATGCGTTGACGCCGGGTCTGTAAGTACGTACAGGGTAGCTCCGGCACCAAGTAGCATCGAAGTCTAAGCCTTCGTGCTCAGTGACGATAGCACACTTGGACGCTCGGACGTCTAGTCGGGGTGTTGGGATATTATAATGCGCTTTGTTTCGCTTTGTAAACAAAAACAAGGCCCAGTCAGATCACAAGGCACCTGCTCTAGGTTACATCCAAGGCGCCGAATTTCTATATGCTTTAGTGTACTTGGTTTTTGAGACAGGCCCCGAAGGGCCGGAATTAGAAGACTAAGAGGTAGAGAAGAAAAGCAAAGCAGCGCAAACTAGACCTAAGAAGCTAATCAGGCGCACATTTGGGTGCTGGCACATAAGTAGAACATATAAGTATACCAGAACAGGGGAATAGGGGAACTGTACAATACACAACTCGAACTCGAACTAATACAAACCCAAATGACACAGAAGCCAATGCTGCGGGCAGAAGTGTACGCGCGTGCGTTGCGCGCAAGTCAAAATCGTAAAGAGAATAGTGTGTAGAGGGCAGGAAGCAT
>Ga0307982_1003957_pt1 | contig 11773 bp, 13 predicted proteins | sample OrgLakmetagen989_FD_201847 | JGI IMG/M metagenome (GOLD analysis project Ga0307982, IMG submission 201847) | Saline water microbial communities from Organic Lake, Antarctica - #989 | ecosystem: Environmental > Aquatic > Non-marine Saline and Alkaline > Saline | place: Antarctica: Organic Lake... | reverse complement strand
ATGGCTCAACATGCCTCGACGAAATAACTTCGATAATCGAAGTTTTACCCAATCCTATAACTTCGATTTTCGAAGTTATTTCGATTTCAGATCCGGGAAAGACTTAATCTTAGTCTCCGGCTCTAATACAGACGACTTTCTTCAGACGACGACATCTTGATGCGAGACTTCGTCGAACTGCCCCATACCCCGTAGGGGTGAACGACCAACATAACAAACAGAGGCAACTGGCAACTGGCAACCGGCCAACAGGCAGCAGGCAAAATGGCATTTGGCATTTGGCATTTGTGTACTCATGCGCAATGCTTGAGGCTCCTACACCTTCAAACATATAAGACGTATTATTAGACATATAAGACGTATCATTAGATTACGAGAGTTTCTCACCCAGTGCGCTATCACTTGCGTAGTAATTCACTCAATTACATTCGATTTCCGAAAAGAAATTAACGCACCATGGCTGCTCAACCTCCTTCGTTCATAACGGAAGCCCCGCATGCTCACCATGCCGACTACGAGGCGGAGCTCGCTAAGCGATTGGCAGCTGACTACGAGCAAACCATGAAAGATCCTCGCGAGAATTGCCGCAAGCTGATGGACGTTGCTGGGCAACTGAACGAGAAGATGAAAGCATTGCTTGAAAAGGAGCGGCACGAATTCGTCGCTGCTTACCGAGCGCACACCAAGAAGATTCAGGAAGACTTGGCGAGATTGCGGGCGCGGGTGGCAGAAGAGCAAGAATCGTTGCACCGGGACGAAAAAGTAAAGCGATTGTCTCGAGAGCGTGACGATTACCGGGCGCAAGCTCTCGCTCTCGATGCTGGAAACGCCAATCTGAGCGCTTCTCTTGAGGCCACGCGGGCCAAACTTGAAGTCCTTGAAGACGACCGCAACTTCGTTGTGAGAGCCCTTCGTAAAGCAGCGGCTGCATCCCGTAAGCTGGCGCCCAGTGAGAAGCCCGCGAACGGTCGAGATGGCAACGAAGGCGGGCTCTACGCGCTCTCTGTAGAAGATGGCTCAGTTGAATCGATGGACACCTCCGAGCTGTTACATAACTTACAGGCGGCCACAGAAGACAAAGAACCGCTATTTTTGCCGTCAATAGGCAACCGTTCTAGTGGGGAGCGGTCACCGCGCGTCGCCTCAACGAATCCAAACGGCGGCGATGAAGAAGTTGACGAAGCAGCAATAGTCGAGGCCCTGCGGAATGAGCTGAAACACCTGAAGAAGTCAGGCCGCAACGAGCAGAAAGCTCTCGAAAAAGCTACTCGGGAAGTGCAAGCACTGCAGAAGCGGCGCGAGAACAATTGGCTCGAAGCGCTCCTCGTGGCGTGTGTCAAGGACGCGGGCGACAAGGTCCTAAGACGCCGCGCGGAGGCGGAGACTAGAGCGGCAGGCTCAGCGGGAGCCAGCAAATCAGCGCTCATGTTGGCCATGCAAGCGAATGCTGCTGCTGGCGGCGGTGGCGGTAGCCCAGGCGGCGACAACGCGAGCGAAAGCGGCGCCGACGGCTTGGCGTTAGATGCCTGGGGTGAAGCCCCGCTGCGGCTCGAGACTTTAACGGCGGCGGACCGCACCAGCGCCCTGCGCACTTTCTTGGCCGATCCCCGCGTCGTCACTGCTTTGAACCGTAAACAAGCGGACTTGGCGGCTACTGCCCGCCAAGAAAATGGCGACCATTCTCCAGGGGCTTGGGGCCTGACGCGGCGCCAAAAGCAATTATTGATGGGAGACACTAACGAAGGGGTCAGCCCTACTCGCAGTGATGACTTTCCCGCTACACCTATGGATGACCCTCCTCCTGTTGCTGTTGCCACCTTGAGCTCATTGCCTCGTGCGCCTCCTGTAATGAGCAGCAGTGCGTCAAAACAGGGCAAAGCATCGAGTTTAGCCTCAATGCCGCCGAAAGTCTCCCGGCTAGGACCACTAGGAGGCCAAAGATAACGCTGCGGCAGCGCCCCTAGTCCCCTGATGCGCGCTTCTCCGGTCTACTGGCATCTGGCATTTGTAAGTCAGAATATCTGTCCCACTATCCCTGCTTGTTTTGGTTTGGTGCTTTTGGAACTAGGGAGCTTCTACGGAAAATATTATCCAGTCAGACGAAAAATGATAATTGTCAAGCCATATAGCACATACTTATATTTATACTTCCTTCCCTGAACAAAGGGCAGGCGATTTAAGATATTAGACCCGTATTCATCTGGCGGCATATTTTTTAGTCTATACGCAATTCCAAGTACCTTGAAAATTCTAAGTGCTGCTGTGGCTTCAAATTTTAAATTTTAGTGTTACTTAATCAAAGATTTCAACGGGTTACTACGGGACTGCGAGACTGCGGCTGTAACTGTAGCTGTGTTGGCTGGCATCATCTAGTCCCTAACCCCTAACCGGCTAACCGCCACTCACGAAGTCTGATATCTGATATATTCATATTTCTGCCAAGCCTCCAAATATACCTTTTTCTCTTTGTGGGGCTAACTCCTTGGCTGTCTACTTGCGCCTCTTCCCTTTTTTCTTCTTGTCAGCCGTACCTGCTCTGGGGTTCGCCTCACTGCCGAGAGAAGCATTTTCCGACCCATCCGAGACCAGGAGGTTGTGCAAGTTGTGGGGTAAAATTGGCCGAAGAGCTTTGGTGTCGAGGCCTTTTCCTCTCAATCGTAGCTCGACTAAGAAGCCAGCTGGAGAGAGGTCTTTGAAGGTAAACACCGAAGGCTGATTCGGGTTTGGCACAAGAACAGGCGCAGGAGGAATGGTCAAGTTAGCGTTTCGAGTAGTGGTCTTCTTCGAAGTTGATGCGACAATAGCGCTGTGGTGAGGCAACGCAGCCACGTTCGGCACGTGCGGCTCCCACCCTAATGAGATATCTTCTGGGTCTTCAACCAGGTAGCGAGCTTGGGCAACCGCGGAGTCCCCCAAGAGCAACGCAGCGTCGTCGGGTGTGCGCCAATCAAAGAGCGCGAGGGGCGGCGGTCCCATGGGCAATTTGGGCGCGGAAGCTCCGTGCTCCACCCCGTAGGTCAACGCATCGCCTTGCTCGGCCAGGATGGGGCCCCTGGCGCCCCATTGGTCCTTCGTCGCGTCAGAAGCAGCGCTCTGATTGGCTGGTGCGGCGGCGGTGCCAGTTTCGGTGTTTTGGCTCGGCATGACGGAGGGCCTCCGCCCCGCTTTCATGTCCATGGCCATCTGTCGCTCGGCTTCTCGCTGGGCCTTGCGAGCTTGCTTGGCAGCTTGAGCTTCGGCCTCCAAATCCCTCGCTTTCGGGGGTGGGCCCAGGTTGGGAATGTTGTCGACTTTGAAGAAGCGGAGCCGCGTCAAGAACACCTACGGTAGTTAAAACGCACATCATGACGGGTGAGAAATCGAGAGCAGCAACGAATAAATAAGGTGAGACCGACGGGTAGAGGACAAAGGAAGAAAGGTTGAGGGTATGAAAAGAGGTCGAAAAGTGCTTCAATCAACGAAACGTTATCAAGCACTAAAGCTCACCCTCAAATAGGGCCACCGCCACCAATACCATCATATTCACCTCTTTGTCGGGCTCGGCGAATTCGCTCTTGTCCAAATCGCCAATGGCTTCAAACGCGGCTTCTCTGACCTGTTGCCGCACCAGGGGATCGACCACCACGTCCACTGCCACACAGTCGGCGAGAAGGCTGCGCTCAATCGCTTGAGGCGACTCGGGGTCCTCGTTCCTCGCCACAAGGCCATTTTCTCCTCCTCCTCTGGGGGTGCCAGCCCTGCTACCGCTACCACTGCTGCTGCTGCTGCTGTTGCTGTTGGTGAGCAAACGATTAGCTTTGGCAGAGCCGGCCGCTTCCGCTTGTTCGAATCTCGCGGAGTGCTGCCGCATGCCCCACCTCGCGAGGGTGAAAGGAGGCACCACTTCTACGGCAGCGTAGCGGCCCTTGGCATTGGTCCCCGTGGCGCAGAACGCCAGCAACGGAAGCTTGAGCGGGAGCCGTTTGTCGCCGCGGGCATCGGCCTCAGCTGCGCGCCGTTCTCGGCGCTGGTCGCCCATTTCTTCGAGAAGCTCCATGGAAGCGTCCACGTCTTCGGGCTGGCGCTGCTTTTTCGTCACCAGAAAGTCGTGTGCAGCGGCATACTCAGAGGGCAGCACCGGCGCATGGAGGCTTTTCAAGGCGCTTCGGATCGCTGCGGAGTGGTTTTCCAACCATTCGAGCGCTGCCGGCACAGCAGGCTTGGCAAGGCCGCCTTCAAGGAGGGCCGCTGGAGCTGCGCAGCTTCCACCGCTGCCGCGCACCGCCATGACACGAAGGTCGACGGATGTGTTATTGCTGCGGAGGCTACTAGCACTGTTGGTAGTCGATGGCCTCGTGGGTGGGCTCACGAGCAGAGCTCGAAAGGAAGGGGCAGGACCGTGGCATGCACACTCGGCGGCCCATTCGATGACCGCTTTTGATGATGGATCTTTGGACGACGAGGAAGCTGTTGCCGCTTTGGGCTTGGCTGCTGGAACGGCATTCGCTGTGGCACCACCACCGCCACTCCCACTGCTGTTGCCCCCGGCCGCCGCTCCGTTTTCAGATCCTGGTTGATCTCCTCCCTCCGGAAGCGACCGTTCCAGGGACGCCAACACGTTGGTCGGCACTGGCGCCCCATCGCCTGGCGTCTCCGGCACAGGGCGCGGTGGAAGGGGGGCGCCGGAGTCCAAACAGGGCACGTGCTTGTGGAGCAGCAGAGGAAGAGGAAAGAGGGCTCGGTGAGGCCAGGCGCGACTGTTGTTCGCAATCCGCTGACCCGCCGCCAGAGCTCCTAAAACGTTGCCGGCGTCGCGAAGGAGCACCTATGACGAAGAAGGAGATACACGCAGCAAGAGTGCGCAGAGCAAAAGAAAAGGGAGAGAGATCGATGTAATGTATTCATGCCCTTCCATTCTTTTACGCGGAAGAAGACGAGGAATAGCTAGAACGCCGTTTCATGCATCATTTTTCGTATATATCCATCAATATCATGATTTAATCCAAATACATCAATGCCTTTTATTCATCAGTCACCTTCATTGCGTCGGCGGCATGGGAGCAAATTAAGAGCTCCTTCTGGTGCGTGCGCCATGATTGCAACTGATCGTTGCTGCTTCGCATTTCTCGCCCGTGCGCGAGAGCAGCCTCTTCTTGCTCTAACTCAGCAGCGGCGGCTGCTTCTGCTTCTAAACCCTGTCGAAAAATATACACCGCGATTAAGGACAGGGTTTATCATGTCTAGCTGTCGAAAAATATATGACCCTGGTTTAAGAAAAATAAAATGATAAGTCGCTCTGAAAAAAAAACTAGACATGATTCTCTGGTGTCAGTGTTGGAGGCGAATAGAACGGAAGGAAGCGAGGGAGGCATGTTGAGCTTGAGCACAGAAGAAAAACATGGAAACATGTACATGCAAACAAGGCTTAAAGAACCAGGTACAGACGATCAACATGCAAATCTACCCACCACCTACTTCTAAGAAAGCACTCAAGGTCGGCGGGTCCCCGTTGGTGCATGCGCTGCACGCTGCTTCCCAACCCTTTCTCTGAGCGGTCGTGGCCCTTGCTTCGGCCTCTCTTTCAGCCGTCGCTTCGTCAACTTCGTCGTCGTTGCTCTCGTACCTGGGTATGCGCGTGTGGCGATAGGGGAAAGATGAAAAGACATGCACATAGATACCAAACTCATAAAAAGTGGAATTGCGAGAGTGCGCCAAGAACCAATTTTACATTAAAACTCCACACTAATTCTGGCTACTCGCAATGGGTCATACCATACACACACAACGACTTACATGGCTGCGCGTTCGGCCTCTTCGTCTTCTGCTGCTTCGGCATGAACCGCTGCCAAATCTTTCAAAGCAGCGGGCGCACCCCACCCGCCAAACAGCTCGGAGGGATCTTGCGACTCTTCGGTGGCATTCTTCCTCGTGACACCCCGCTTTCTCTTCACCACTGCCTTGACCGCCTCCAAATCCGCCTGTGGTAAGAATTCGAGGCGCATGAAGGGAATGAGAAAGGACCAAAAGACATGCGAAGGTACGAATGACATAGACCAGAAAAATATTTATAGAGTACAAGTCATTATCAAACCTGTTTTATGGCATCATGATCGGCATTGCAGCGCTGTAGCGCTTGAGCGGCTGTAGACGAGCGCGGGGACGGCCAGGGCGGCAGGAGCTTGACCGTAAATTGGCAGCCTACGGGTTCTTCCGAGTCAAGGTCGGGGACCGAGACCCCGCCTCCAGTGTCTGCTTCGATGGCAGCGGCATTGGCAACAGGGTCGATTCCCTGTCTTAAGCACCAGGCCCATTCCCGGTCTTTGTGCACGTCTTCTTGGAGCTTCTCCGCTGCTTCGGCTTCATCGTCGTCGCGCTCTTCTTTGAGCTCTTTCCAGACCTAGCCACCAAAGAGAGAATAATAGCAGGAAGTGAGTGCAGCATTTTGATGGTTTATTTAGAGTTTTCGAAAAAAAAAATGCACATCCAAAGACAGCACCGAAAATTGTAAAAATCAAAGCTGCTTCTGGAGATATAGCAAAACCGCACTCACGCACCTTCAAAATGGCTTCAGGCGCCGGCCCACTCGGCCGAGGTTCGCCTCCTTCCTCGTCAAAGTCTTCGCCGTGAATCGCAACCTGCTCCGCGCGCCACTCAGCTTCTGCGGCGTCAGAAGCTTTGGTGGCAATCTCAATGGCTTTCACCTGGCTTGGGGTGGACGGTGGCGGCACGAAACGGCTCGCTAGCGGCCCTTTGCTCTCATTGGTGGACGCAGGCCACTGCTCCGCGAGCACGCGCGCTGATTGGCCAATGGCCTCCATGATGGCCCCGAGGGAGCACAGGTCGTGGAGCAGCGCGTCCCGCTTCGCCGCTGCCGCTTGGCTTATAGGGCGCATTAAGCGCTCTTCGGCAAGCACGCCATCGCCTCTGGACTGCTCTTTGGTGGCCTTGCGCTCGGTGGTGCGAGGCGAGCCAATGGTGGCGTGCTGCAAATTCCCCCTGTAAGCGTCGACGGGGTTGAACTGGCGTTTTCGGAGCACGTCCGGTGGGTACTTGGACTCGACAAGCCAAGGAGGCTTCACGAAAGGGCGTTGTTTGCCCCCAAACCCCCCACTCATGGAAGATCGCAGCTCCGCGCGCTCCGCCACCGTGTCCACAAACACAAAGGTTTGCTCCTTCTGCCGCCACCGCTTCTCCCAACGGCCCAAAATGGTGGCTCGCACTTTCTTGCGCGCGAGGTAAGCGTGCGCCAAGCGTTGGATCTTGAGGGCGGCACCGGGGCCCAGCGACCGGCGCGTAGACTCGAAGTCGAGGGCGACTTGCACCTCCACGAGGAGGGCGTCGATGGCGTGCTCTCGTTGGTTCGCGTCGCGCGCGCCCTTCAAAAGCCGCCGCAGCATCCGCTGCAAACAGCCCGCGTTGTCGACTGTCAGCACCACCATGGCCGTGGGTGTGTTGGCGTTCGGGAAAGCATCCCACCAGGCATCTGGCGAGTGGACCAGCAAGTTGTGCGCTTCTGCCCGAATTACCTTGAGCCACACACATAGAATAGTATATCATGAAAATAAGAACACCAAATAGCGGACTATTCCAAATCAACTTCATCGCCAATATCATCATGTAATAGAAAAGATGTGTTTACTAAGCGGATGGGTTAAAGTATGTCATGGAAGGGCTCATGGAGTAGATTTGTAACTTCCAAATAAGCCACACGAATGAGGTTCAAGACTCACCGCTGCATCACGCTGGGCTCGTAGTTCCTGTTCTGCAGCATTTGCAACCTTCGTCTCAGCTTGTAGTTTGGACAGTTCCTGATCCCCTAACCTCAACATCATGTGATGGTAGATGCTATCACTGAGCCGGGCATCCTTAACTGCCGGATCTTCCTTAGCGGTTGTAGCTGGCTTCTTTTTGCCACTGTCTGCTGCTGCTGCGCTGTCAGCAACATGCCACCACTCTTGCGCCTTGAGCATGCGTTGCACCACAGGGGTTGCCATGCTAGGAACCTAGAATCTAGAGGCGATATCTGACAACCTTTTAAAAGTTTAAATTTGGCACTGGCAGAAGTCCTACGTAGGTGTAGGAGTCACCCGTATCACATCTCCTTCTTGTTTAGTGTGAATGAATTCATCGCTTGCTGAATGGGATAAAGGTCACTAACGTCACCAATCGTAAAACCTATCTCCCCACTAAGTATGTTACAAGACTGCTCCTACTCAATGTAGCCGCCGAAGCAGCTTTTAAGGCCTATGCTACCGTAATGATAACGAAGAAAGAAGCAAAGTTGTTCCAAAGTCGAGAGCTGTGATGTGAGAAGATAAACACCCTGTAGCTACGGGCTTTCGTGCTTTCGCCAGTACATCCGAAAAAGGCGTAGGTACTAGTAGGTGTAATAGTTCTAGTCCTCTACTCTTTACTTCAGAGTAGCTAGCCACAGTTAAAAGGTACTTTAGCTAGTGTCGCGCAGATGCACTTACAGTGCCATTTACCTCAGTCAGCCGGCCAATTATAGATCGTCAGGTGTAATAGCACCAAGGGTACTTTGATAGCACTCTTTGATAAAGAGCGGAAGGCTAGACCAGCTAAATGCGATTTTTTCTAGTAGACAGTTACAGATACCTCGGGAAATTGTCGATTATTCTATAACATTACTTTTCGTAACAGTCAGAGGTCACAGTATAAAGCAATATTTGAACAGAGAAACTGCTGATGGTTCGTTGACCAGCGCGATTCAAGCAGTCTGAAGCGCTCAGGGAGAAATTCTGTTTTTTACTAGTATGGGCTTGATTTTATGTCTTCGACTCGAGCGATGAAAAGGCTGCTTTGGGTGCTGGCTTTGTCTTCATCGCATTCATTGTTGGATGTTCCTATCTCCGATCCACCACTTCCTCGCGGATGTAACATGCAATCTGGGAAGCGATGTAGGCTGCAGGATGGCACACTGCACCCCGAATTTCTTAGAACTAAAGCTAGGTATGAGCAAGCAACTCCCAGTGAGTTAGAGCTCTGGAAAGAAAACGAAAAAGCAAAGAGAAGAGAGGAGAAGCTTGAACGTTTAAATCAAAAGAGAAAAACGTCGGATGTTTATGCGAATTCTGTACTAAACGGGAGCGATTCGGCGCATCAAGATTCTGCGATGTCGACTATGATCACTGAAACTGATGTGAGAACACATTTCGAGCAATCAGACAGTGAAAGCACTGAACTTTATGAGCTCATGAAGCAAGCTGGGTTATCTGATGGGTATCCTTATCTCCGAAATCGTTCGAATGGCACAACAGCAGCAGTCATTGCCAACCTTGGGCGAGGGTGGCTTCTAAGCTCCACCTCTGAAGAGCTGGGGCTTCCGAATGCGAAAGTGATGAACCTCTGGAGGCGTGTTATAGGGAAGATAAAAGGCGAGTCATATCGAGATCTGGCGGAAGGATCCATGCGAGGAGCACGTGAAGCACGCGTGCTGGCGGCCAGCGCAGTGGTAGATGCAGGCGGGCCTTTTGCGTGGGAGCGCGGGTCCTGGAGTGGGCCTGCGTTCAACGCTTGTCCACTCTTAAAGGACTTACTGCCAGGTGCGTCTTCCGTTGGTAGCAATGATCCTGAGCCGCCTATGGCAAGTGTACTGAAGAGCTGTCCTATCGACGCATGTCTTCGGTACGGGCAGATTAAGTCCAGTCCATCTCCTCAACAATACATTCTGAATGACGATGCTGTGGACGATTTAAGTGCACTATTCTTAAATGCTTCATCTACGCGTCTAAAAGGCACAAAGTCACAGTGCTACCGCATGACTGGTCCAAGAGAAGTTATTTTGATTGCTGTCCCTCTCAGAAAGGGTGCCATCACTGACGAAAAGTCAATGCTGTGCAACAAGGTCCATCACGCGTAAGTACTCCATCGCTTAAGCAGTGCATGCATTGAGATTCAAGTTATACATTTAACATCCTTGTTGTATGCCATGTCTTAACAGAGCTTGCTGCCAAGGCGAGTGGCGACCACCGGGGACGAGTGCCGTTGGCGGCCGTGTCTATTGCACGGGCTGCTTGCCGTACTTCATTGCATTGGGACCTGAAAAGACTGGAACCACAGATCTATACAACCGGATTGGCTTAATGCATGGCGTTGTGCCCTCTGCTGTCAAAGAGACTGGGTTTTGGTCTGAAAATGCCATTCCATCACAGCACAAAGAATCTTTGATGTCGTACAGTCTAAAGTACTTCAAGGAACTCAGCGGCCACATTTCGGGGGAACGCAAGATTGACGTTCCCTTGAATATTTCTCGAAAGAAATACTTCAGAGGGCGCAAATACCAGTCGGCAGCCCCAAATTGCAGTTCGTCGGGTCGTGATTCAGAGAGCTGTGATGCTATTACAGGCGAGGCTACGCCTGCTTACTTGGGATGGGAGCATCATGGTTTAGCAATGGTGCCGAGATGGCTTGCCTGCGTGCACCCAACTGTCAAGCTCATCGTGACTCTGCGTGACCCAGTGCAGGTATTTGTATTCGCGTGTGCTTTATTTCGCCACTGAACGTTACATTGCTGTTTTTTGGGGGGTGCTTAGCTCAAGTTTATTTTCTTTGTGTCTACAGCGCACCTATAGCGACTACCATTTCTTTGGGCGACTTCAAGCATTGCGGCAACCTGCTTTGGTCAGAGAAGTTACAGGGGGTTTAGTTGGCAAAGAAGGCGCGGAAGCGTTTGTGCAACAACTTTCTCCCAAGGCATTTGACGCGCGAGTCCACGAAGAGATAGCTGAATTGCAGCGGTGTTTCGTTGATTTACCGGATGGCCGTCTGATTTGGAAGCCGCCTCCGGTGAAGAAACGATTACGCTGGGATTGCGAGGTGATTGATTCATGTGATTAATACCACTTTCGTTCTTACTTTTATTCAATTTTGCTCACGGTGTCTTCATGTTCCTTGCCCAGACTATTCGCACGGATCAGCTCGGGCGCCATGCCGTAAACTCCAAGAGATTGCCCGGGCGATTGCTGATTTCGCTTTACCCGCTCCACCTCGCCAGGTGGCTCCGCTACTTTGCGTGCTCCCAGGTCTTGCTCTTGCGAAGCACTGGAGAGTGGTCGGCTGATGCTTTACAGCGCACTGCACGATTTCTGGGCGTGGATGAAGTAAGCGCAATGCAATCCGCTACGGCTTCTGCCGTGCGCCCAGAACAGCATTGGTTCAACCGTGAAGCGGCAGGGCTTGGCTCGAAAGCACCGAAAGAGCCCATGCTTGGCCGCACGCGAAGAGCTCTGCAGACTTTCTTCGAAGTTTATTGGGATGCTCGATTTCCTGAGGTGAGTGTGCGTGGCTTGTGGTTGGTTTGCTCTTTTCATTTTTCTTTCGTTTATAAATAATTTGTAGCTAACCTCAAGCACTCTGGTTCGCAACAGGAATCAAATCAGCCTGAGCCATGCACTTCAAGCCGCCACTGATTTGGCTCTTGGTAGCAGGAACAGCAGGCAGCAGGAGTCGAACGCTGTACGTTTTGAATATATTTGGCCCCTTATCCTTTTCTTTACTTTTTGAAGTGTCGCCTCTTTTCGTTTTCGCTGCGGATTTTTTTTCCATTTAAATTCAAAGAGGGGACTCATGTAGATATGGACTCAAGCACAACGCGACGTGCGGTATGGAATTATTATTTGCAGATGCACAGTTAACACGCAGTGTATAGGATATACGCCGTGGGCCAGTGGAGGTTTTAATTAGGAATCAGGAACAGAAGCAAGGTGGAATTCGGGTGCCCCTGGGTAATTAAGTTATGCGAAGATTACACGTGCGCAGTTACGTAGCCGCAGTT
>Ga0307982_1003956_pt1 | contig 11774 bp, 8 predicted proteins | sample OrgLakmetagen989_FD_201847 | JGI IMG/M metagenome (GOLD analysis project Ga0307982, IMG submission 201847) | Saline water microbial communities from Organic Lake, Antarctica - #989 | ecosystem: Environmental > Aquatic > Non-marine Saline and Alkaline > Saline | place: Antarctica: Organic Lake... | reverse complement strand
TAATGAGAAGCAGTGAAAATGCCAACGCTAATGGCAGCAGCAGCAGCAGCAGTGGTGGCGAAGTGCCTGCTGACGCAGCTCAGCCTCTCGCTGGTGCTACACCTGCCGAGTCGCCTCGCACTTCCCTGGCTACTACATTAGCGCGGCCACGGAAGGTCGAGTACGTCAGCGGCGACAGCACCGATGAGAATAACGACAACGACGATGGAAAGCTAGATCCGAATTTCAGCACCGACAGCTTAGTGTCACCCGCGGTAGTGGTGACAGTAGCGCCCGAAGGACAGTCAGTGGACCTCGCCGATCTGCTGAGTCAGCAGCCTGCAGGGCTGGGATTACCCCCCAAGAGGCTTGTGTTTTGCTTGTTACACGCGTCAGCGAGCGGTGGTGATCTTCAAGGAGCGCTCCAAGGAACTGCTGCTGGTGCTACTGGTGCTACTGATGTACAGGATGTGGAATCCCGGCGAGGCAAAGATGGCAGCAACAAGAACCTGTTGCTCAAGTTACTCGTGAATGGGTCGGAAGTTTGGCAGAGCAAAGCTACCAGTGACATTGGTGGTGGTGTTATTGGTACCAGCGACGGAGTGAGCAACAGCACTACTCAGGAGGGCGGACCTGCTACTGTCTTCCTTCACACGTCACCTGCAGCAGAAGCAACAGCAATGACTAGAGGAGGGGCTAACAACAGTAGGGGTGTGGGCACGGTGGTCGATTTGCCAGCAGCATCTCTGCGATGGGCTGAGACAGGCAGCGGGCCCATGCAGGTATGTACTCTTACCGATACAAATCTATCTCTTTTTCTGGCGTTCTCGTAACTGGTCTGTAAATTACTCTCACTTCCCTCTGGTCTTCTCTTGGGCGAGGCGAACTTAGTCCATTTACTTCCTTTTTCAGCTTTGAAATGCCTTCTTCTTCTCATTCTTGCCTGCTTTTTTAAACCTAATATAGGTGCGCCTAGAACTATGGCGCTCGAATATATTTCTCGGCACAGCTGCGCTGCCGGCACATGTACTGGCGAGCCTTCGCTCGGGTTTCCATTCTGGCAGCGGTTACCGGAGTGGGCCACAAGAGTGGGTTGAACGAGGTGCAGCACAAGTAGTGGAGCTCAATTTGGGTGCTGATTCGCCGTCTCAACTGGCCACGCCGCGTGGCATTACCGGCGTCGGCGGCGGTGGTTATGACAGCAATAGCGGAGCTGCTCCGAAAGAGAACCTCACCGTGCGCATGGAGCTGAGCCTAGGGGTGGCGTCGGCAATGGTCGCAGTGGGCAAGAGCCACCAGGGGCCATTTGACAAACGAGCGATTCGCAAACACGACGCTTCTTCACCTCAGGCGAAAGCCAATGCCGCCGCTGATGGTCGCGCAATCTTCAGCGGCGATGGCGACGGTGACGGTGATGGGGAAGCAAGGGGACCAGAATTGAGCTTCGCTGAGTCTCCACGAGTGGGGGAGGAGAACAGCACTACTCGGGCGTCGCGGTTTGCTCGCACGGTCGCAGCGCTAGCCGGAGGCGGGCGCGACCGTGCAAACAAGACGGCGCTCAGCATTAAGGTTTGTTGTAGAGAATAGGAATGTTGGATATATGTGTTTGCGATTGCTTTATACATTTTCATGCGTTAAGTTGTACGCCCAGATCATGCACGCGGTACGCTTTTTGCATAATCAATTCCTCTTTTACCTTGACGATTGATGTGGATACGATTCTGGCAGGTGTTAGAAGCGAAGCCCATGGGGCCACCGTCTGCAATGAAGCTGTTGTCCGGAATTCAGTCGACTTTCGTGCGCCTCAGAATGTTGCGCATCCCTCTTTCATCGCGGCGCAAAAACGCAGCAGCAAACATACGAGTTGCTCCGATGGCCTCTGGTGTTGATGGCAACAGTGGCAACAACGAGCACTGGGCTGGCCCAACCAACGGAGCTGATCTTTTCCCACCCACGGGCAGCTCCGTAGCAGCCGCAGTGGCCGAGGCCGGCGACATGCGAATCTCATGGCAAGGCGCCATTGCCCGCTTGTCTCTGCAGGGAGGAGGAATGGTACCTCCGCCACTGCCGGCCCGTGGTACTTCCCCCAACCACCGTCAAGGCAATTATGGCTTTGGAGACGATGACGACGACGACGACGAGTACGATGATGACGACGACGATGGTAACGAAGATGACGAGGACGAGGAAGGAGACGAGGAGTTGATGGCGGTAGCGTGCGTGGACGGCGCAGTGCGTGCGAGTATGCAGTCCCGGCGCTCTGGCCAATACCGTAGTTTAGGTGAGCGGGTGTCCGTGGAGTTAGTCGGCCTGGTCCCTGACCATGAAAATGCCGACGGCGATAACAACGACCACCATGATGATGTGCAAGGAGCTGCTGGAGCTGTTTCTTCTGCGGACGGGGGTGCTACGGGTGCCTCAAGAGAGGGCAAAGTCCGCATGCGAGAAGTGGTGCTGGGCTCAGTGGAAACGTCGTTGCGAAGTTTGCTGCGGCAAAGTCTGCGAGGCAGTGCGGAGCTAAGGTCTACTAGCGCTGATGGCACTGCTCATGGTGGTGGTGGTGTTGGCAGCGAGGAAGCCGCTGCTGCTGCTGCTGCTGCTGTTGGAGGAGAAGCCGAAGGAGAAGGTGCAACTTTAGCAGTGAACACCAACTCGAGCTACAGCGGTGGGCTCATGCTGGAAGTGCCTCCGGAAGAAGCCACGGCTTTGGCCTTGGCTGCGATGCGGGCGTCAATGCAGAGTGCGCAAGCAAGGAAGAGCAAGAATGGAGGAGGCGAAGGTGACGTTAGCAACGATCAGGACGGCCACGGTGAAAATGCTGAAGACAATGCCGACGATGACGACGACAATGAAGGCGACGATGGTGATGGATTAGCGGAACCCCTGCGGTGGGCGCTGCAGTTTGACGCCTTGTTGGAAGCCGACCATTCCTCAGCCATTCTTGACGCAGACGCCAATGACGTGGTTGAAGGAGCGAATGAGCCCGTGCTTTTGCCAGCATTTGCCAATGAAGTGAAGAACGCTGCAGCTGGAACAACACCCGCAACAGAAGAAGGGGGAGCAGCAGCAGCAGCATCCTCGGAAGAATTGTTTCGAGTGCCTCATGAGGATCCTATGGTGGACCAACGAGCGAAACTGAAAGCCAGCCAGGCCCGCGCCAAAGAGTTAGTGCGACGACGCAACCAACGGAACCTTGAAGGTGGTGGTGGTGGCACAAGCGCAAGTGTGCCAACAAGCGCGAACACAGCCCAGGCCTCGTCAGCAGCTTTGTCGTCTACGTCATCCTCCTCCTCATCGGCTGCAGGGTTGAATTCCCGGCGCATTCCTGCGTGGCGATCTCCGGAGCGCGCCGCCACTTACGTCCAAGCCATCTGGCGAGGGCGGTGGCAACGGGTGCGGAAGCAGCGGCAGCAGACCAGCGCGGTGTGCGTGCAGCGGTTCTGGCGGGGCTGGCAGCAGCGGCAAGTGGCCCTAGTGCATTCGGAAGTGGCGGCGAAAGCGAGGCGAGTAGCCGCCGCCAATGCTGCGAGGGGCCACCGGAGACAAGTGCTGGAAGCCGAGCTGGATCGGCTGAAAAGCACCACGGTAACGAATGTATTCTGTCCTAGTGGGGGGAAACCGAGGATTATTGTGAACATGGAGTATATAGAAGAATGCGAAAAGGCAGAGTGTAGCCAGAGATTGCTTTGCGGCCTTTTTTTGTGCACTCTTGATACTTTTGCTTGATAAAACTCAAAATCTGACATGAATTCGCACGATGCTATGCACTTCATATCTTTTACCTTCAATCCACGTCTTCACAGGGCGCCATCCGAGCGCAAGAGCTAGAGCAAGAACGGGCCAAGACCTTTGCTCGCACCAACCGCCAAATTCGCAGGAACGCTGCCGAAGCACTCAGCAAAAGCACCAGTAAATTTGCGACTACTTCAGCCACTGCAAAAAAGTTGAATGCTGCGTCGGAAGATGGCGCCGCTGCGTCCAATGAGAATGATGCACCAAAGCCTGCTACTGAAGGTGACGGTGGCAATGTTAGCGCTGCGGTGCCTCCTGCTACTGCGGCTACCGGTAGGACAGCTGAAATATTCGCCATGGAAGCACTTGAAAACGACGCTTTGGCTACGAAGATTGCGATCGAGAGGAAGGCAGCAGTTCTCAGTGCTCAGGATGGCTTGCATCATGCGGTGAAGCAACTTACACAAAGAGAAGGCGCTAATAGCAGACAATTACCGCCCCTGTCATCACCATCTAGTGAGGTGTTCGACCTCGGCGCAGCAGCGGAGAAAAGTGCCGCGCGACGACGAGCGAGAGCGCAGCGCAGTGGTGGTCATGATGCTAGTGCTGGAGCTAGCAACCCAGCCGACATCGGTAGCAGCAAAAAGAACAACAAGCACCACCGTAGTACGTCTACAAGAAATGACAACTACAGCAGCAGCACGGACAATGACAGCATTTATGTGAGCCCGGGCCCAGAGGAACTGCGGCACCAAGTGTATACTTTGGCGAGAAACCGGCGCAATGCCGAGAACAAACGCAAGACAGCGGCTGCGCATTCGGCGGACGACAAGACCCCCTTAGCAAGCAAGACGAACTTCAGTGGCAGCCATACCACCTCCAACAGTAACACTGGAGGCAAGAACGTAAACACTCACAAGGCCAAAAGCAACAACGGTAGCAGCGGACTCAACACCTACGGCGACCTTTTAACCGCAAAACACCATGTGGCAACTTTACTGCAGGCAAGGCAAGTCGCAGACTGGCAATGGGCGCAAACGATGATCCATTCCAAGGAGGATAGGCGTCGATACGACAACACTGATTATGGTGCAACCAGTCCTGGTGGCGAAGAAGAAAACGATGGCGAGTACAAGCATGTCGAAGGAGCAGCCGCAGCGGCCGCCTCTGCCGCCCGTAAACAGCACGGGAGTCACTTGCGAAACATGATAGATTTCTTGCAGGCACCCCCTTCGCTGGCGGTGGCTAGATCGGAAGGCATCAATTTGCTGCTCCAGAGCCCTCCAGGTGTAAGTGCTCTCGACGACGAAAGCAAAGCGGAAAAGAAGGAAGCAAATAGCGGCGCTGGGAATCGCACCGCTCGTGCTGCCGGTGCGCCACCGTTGACCTCATACCTGCTGCTGTCGTCGTCGTCGTCGCCGCCGCCGCCGTCGTCGCAGCAGCAACATCCGTCTCGAGTGGCGATGCAGCGCACGGTCGCAGCTCTCCGGGCGGAGCGCCCTTGGTGGTGCGCGTCTCTACCGGAAGATTTGGGGGCGGTGCCAAAGGACATTCGACGGTTCCGGGCGGGCACGCATCCTCAATCTCAACACAATGCTCCAGACCAACTCAATCATTATCAGCGCCGTAACGGTACTGAAGGTGGTCCATCTAATAAAAGTGAAAGGTTCAAAATGCCAGCGGCGATAGGGTGGCCGTTCCAAGAATGGCGGGAAGGCGAAGTGAAAATGGCCGATGCGGAGACTGCTGCGGCTGCGATGGCTGCTGAAGGATTTAACGACAACGACAAGGCCGAGAATGTGGTCAAGGATGAAAACACCACCGCCACCGTAAAATCTACTCGCGATCCTCCTGCGACTGATGCCACAGCAACAATGGTCGACGACGCCGAGGCGTCCCGGTGGTGGTACGCGTGGGCGCGGCGCATGCAGGCGGTCGATGCCAGTACAGGGCAAACCAAGGTCACCTTTTTGGACGTGGTGGATGCCCACGGAAGAAGCCAGGTATGCCTCCAAGAGTAGTCGTCATCTTTACTTGCTTCCTGCTGTATTCTTCTGCTTTTATCTCTACCTCCTCATGCTTCTTCTCGCGTCTGCGCATACGTGCTAACATCCAACTGTATAACAAATCAACCAACGAACAAACACCATATTGATGACCAGGCGGCGTCGATTGGCCAATGGGCTGACATTGGTCCGCTCGGGCGCCGGAGGCACGTGGAACAGCAGCTCGAGCAGTTGAATGCGCGGGCCAAGGAATGGGCGAATGCGCTGACGTCAGAGGTAAGACTATACATTGTAGTATGTTCGCTTGTAGTAGATCTTTTTTATGACTCCACTACCAATATCTGGCAGAATATTACTCGATTTTCAATTGAATGGGGGCAATTATGTACTCTAGTTCGTCTTTTTTCCCGCGTTTCTGTCCATCCAATCAACGTCAATTTATGGCCCATTAACTTCACTCCCCTGGATGCTTTCGCTGTGCTGTTCAATCAATTCCATGAATACTAGGTGGTGCGGCAGCGGAAGCTCGTGATTGGGCCCCGTCGATTGCACCAATTGGTGGAAGCGCGGGGCGAGACTTTGGGTAAAGCCGCCGCCGTGGTGCAAAAGTGGTGGCGGCAATGGCTGGCCCGGAAGCAAGAAGCCACGGCAGCGTCGGAAGGAAGGCTCATGGGGGCTCTGGCCGCCCTGGTGGCGGAATTGCAGGTGGGGTGTGGGGTGGATGCACGAATGTGGTGTATTTCGTGAAATCCACCTAGAGGAGGAGGGGGGTGGGGGGGGTGAATGTGTGTAAGTGGAGTGTGCAAGAGCAGTCTTCTCTCCCTCTATATTTCTATTTGACATTATTTTCATGTTTGCGCTTCCAAAATCAGAACGTTTCATCCTAACGCTTGCGTTGTATCAAGCATCTGTTAGTGCGCTGTTTTTTTAAATTTTTGTTTTTTAAATCTGCTTTACAGGGACCCAATGCTCCAAATGCCGCCACTCTAGCTCAAGTGCTTAGGGGCGCACCAGGTGCTGCTACTGCTGCGAATAGCTCAGATTTACTGAGCGGCTTGCAGCCTCAGCAACAGCAGCAGCAGCAGCAGCAGTATCCTCCCGTACCTTTAGCTGCTGCTACTCGAGGAGCTGGCAGTACTTCGAGAGGAAGCACTGCCAAAGCTGCCAGTGCTGCCCGATCTCGATCTGCTGCTGGAACTGCTGCTGCTGCTACTGCTGCTGTTGTTGTTCAACCACCTCCTGCGCAATCGAATACGCCAGCTCCCATTGATGGAACTGCTGCTGCCACGGCCAATTTATCGGCGCATGCAGCTACGGCGGCGGTTGCTGCTTCAGCTGCTGCTGTGGCTGTGAATCCTCCGACTAACTTTCCTGCTGCAGAAGCACCACCTACTACTAGTAGCGATCCGTTGGATCCGAATATAGAGCCTTCCGATGGCTTTATCGGAATGGAAACAACGGCACTGGCCACATCAGCTGAGGCAGCAGCAGCAGCAGCGACGGTAGTAGCAGCGCCTGCGCCAGCGGTAGTAATTTTAGTAGGCACAGATGCAAGAGCTGCTGCGGCACTGCTAGTAGCCAGTGACGCTCCTTCTCCTTCTACTGCTCCTGCTACTGCTGCGGATGATGCAGCCGCGGCTACCTCGACACTCCCTGCAGGGTCTCTATTGCCGGGAGGAGCTGTGCCGTCGGTTTTGCCACCTGATGATGGAAAGATGCCGTCGGGTGAATCCTCGGATGAACCGCCTCCAAGTGCGCCCGCGCCGGCGTCTCCCGTGACTCCCGACGAAGATGTTACTGCTTCTTCTGCTGGAATGCATGGTTCAACGACAACGAACCCTGAAGCACCTGCAGCAGCAATAGCAACGCCAGCAGCTTCTCTTGTTAGTAGTACGGAAGAGGTAGCTGAGGGCTCAAACAGCCCAGCGGCAGGCGCTGTCGGGGCCAACCAAAGACACGTAAAAGAGGAAGATATGTGGGCTGCGGGAATGCGCGTAGAAGCCAGGTTTGGAGGCAAAGGCAAATTTTACGGGGCCATTCTTGCGTCGGGCCCTCACGGTGACCTTGGCACCTGGGAGGTGCACTTCGACGATGGGGACGTCGACGCTGCCGTGCTGCCGGTCAACATTTCCGTGCCAGCGCGGGCAGGGACCCTCTTGGTCGGGCAAAAAGTGGAGGGGCGTTTCGGTGGGAAAAGCAAGTTTTTCCCGGGAACCATCGTGCGTGACCATGGCGACGGCAGTTACCACGTGAAATACGACGACGGCGACGAAGAGCAACGAGTGACGCTCGTACGAGCGCGCGTTTGAAGTCAAAATTGGCGTAACGCAATTGCTCGGGGATGGGCGACCCTTCTTCTGGATCGCCTGAGGGACTTCGTTGCAGTCCCCTGCTCTGCGGGCGGAAACTCTTCTTTTGAGCTGCACTCTCAGAGCACGGAGGAGCGTGCCACTTTGGACCGCTACCATCACTTCCATGGCCACTCGGGCATGTGCACCTGATTAGCTTCTTAGGTTTGGTTCGCGCTGCTTTGCTTTTCTTCTCTACTTGTTAGCCTTCTAATTCCGGCCCTTCGGGGCCTGTCTCATAACATATGTGTGCAGTAGTTCGGCTTTGATGTACGGCATTTATACCATCGCAATCATAACCTGGTGCCTTTGTTTGTACTTATAAGTTATAAGGTGCCTGGTGACTGGTGGATTATAGCTCACATGTGCGACATTTAAGCCGCATATGTGTTTTAGGCTTCGGAACTACCTTGGAACTCCGGGCTCAAACATTGGTCGGGCGATTTCGTACTACTGAAGCATTGATGCGCCACATGTCCGTTGGAGAAGTGGACATTTGGTCATCTCCATCTCCACGTGCCATATGCCATATCGGGGTGACGAGCGGCGAGCTGAGGCTTCTATTCTGAGACCATTCTAAGCCGGTTTCTCGCATAGACCGGGCAATTCAAGCGCTCCGGGCTAGGCGTTCAAGCAGATGCTGGCAGGTGCCCAAATGCCCAAAGTAGCCAACTTTCAGTGTAATTTTGTAATTAGCGGTTCTGTTAATACCCTGTACTGCACCGTCTCTGCGACACGACCAACAACCAACAACCCACGTCATCGGACGGAGTGAGAAGTAAGTGAGAAGTAACGAAGTAACGTGCAGAGTATATCGAAAATGGGCAAAGCTTGTCGCCTTTTAGGCCTTACTGTCTTGTATTCAGTGCTCACAGTGATAGCGCATGGCTTTATTGCACCCCGACCAACGTCTTCAGCACCAATAGCTACGCGAGTGATGGCTACCTCGTCACCTTTTACCTCACTCCCTGAAGGCATTTCGTCATACAGCACGTCTCGACTAGGCGATGACGTAGGTTTCTTGCAAACGTTGACAACGAATATCGTAACACCGAGTTTGCGACTTCTTTAAAAATAATTGTACTTACATATGAATGCCTTGCTAGACTTTAAGGGGTGGGTATTTGTTGTGGCTTCTCGTATTCTAGGCTGAACGTTTCGTTCGTGCGTGCGCTACTTTAAAATAGGTTCAGCAGGAGATTCGAGCAGTAGCTCGAAAGGCACTCCTAGCCGCAAGAGCTGACAACGTTCCGTTGATGGAGATCGAGTTTCCACCTCTTCTCGGCGGTCGCTTAGCCAAACGATCGACTGACGACTACACTAACATCGAGGTGCTAGGAATTGCCTCGTTTACTTCCTTGATTTCATTCTTTTGCACCTAAAATCCAGTATTCTCGAGCTTTCTACATTCTTACGTACGAGCTTGTTTTCAAATGCTTGCTAGGCGTTTTTGTTTAACATTGAACGATGCTTACTAGGTGTTAGACGCCAACCGCGACTGGGCAATGGAGTTCGTATCCGCAGCAGCTTTACAGGAGCTTGAGGTATAATAGACTACCTTAGTGAACTTTTTCTTTTTGGCCTGACACCTCGGCAATGTTGTATCAATACTAAAATCCATTCTCACAACGCTGCTGCTTACCCAATTGTGGCAACCATGAGCCTGATTTAAACGACACCCCTTTTTGCTTCGAATTGGTCCTGAACTCGTCTGCTGCTGGTGCTGGCTGGACAATAGACTTCTTTGTGGGTGGTCTTTGCCGATGACACAGAACTCGAGCTGGCGAAGGAAGCGTATCCAGGCAAAAAGTTTCAAGCGGGGACTTTAACGACACTCAATGCTGCTGCTGCTCAATTAGGAGGTGCGTAAGGCGCTCGTAGTACTCGTAGCCATACTGTGTGTAAGCCAGCGCCTTCTTTCCACTGATTCCATATTCATTTCGAGCTATTGCTACTCACACTGTTTTCGTGAAATAGAAAATAGCCATGCCTCTATTTTTCTTTTTATCCTGACCCTAGAATTATCTGCGTAATTACTTCCCTGTTGCCTGCCATTCTCTTATATTTGCCAAGTAGGTCCTAAAGCCGATGTTGCTGCTGGTCTCTTTTCAACTGATTGGCTCAAGAAAGAGCTCCAAAAAGTCACAGGAGGCAAACAAGACGACGCAACAGATGGAGTAGCTACAAACTCCGCCCCCTCATCGCCCTCAAGTGATGAGAATGCTGTGGCTGCTGGTGCAGCTCCGGAGCTCGTGCTCGCAGTGCAACCTGGAGACGGCGGTCCTTTAGAAGACTGGTTAGTGTCTTGCTCTTGCTCATTAGGCACTTTTCTCATCTTCTCCACACTTCATCTTCTTACCTTTCCACCCTTTTGAGATGGTTATCATTCTAGCTTTCGTCTCAATTTTGTATACCACCCTTGACCTTTCTCTCTGCACGCTGAACGCCGCACACAAATCTTGATGATAATTTCTTCGCTTACACCTACTTTCATTCCGTATACCTTTACCTCTTGCGCGTATGCACAAGGTTGAACGTGGAGCTGCTGCAGCAGCCCGGGAACCAAGTCCTCGTTCTCAACGGACAACTCGACAAAGTCCGCGACGGGTGAGTGTATCAACTGCATTGGGAAGATGTACTGTAATTCTATTGGAAAAATCGGGTAGGTTTTTATCAATTTAAGAATTGAAATGCCTTTGACTCTGCCCTGTGTGTTCTTGTTGTGTGTGGGGGGGGTGTAGGTATTACAACCGCTTTATTTTCCCGAAAATCGGCGCAGTTGCGGACCGATTCTACCAGTATTTCGAGCCCATTTACTACTTGAAGCCTCTGCGCGACAAAGGATTTACAGGGTGGCTCTATCGGGTTTACCCCGAGCCGTGGCAGGTGCGTATTTCGTGTGTTTCTGAACCTACATCCGTGATTGCTGCGGGGTCTTCCTGGTAATGAGAAGGTTACTTGGGGTCAAAGAGAGTATATTGTGGATGAAGTCCAGACGAAGCAATTTACGTCAACGGGCATTTTTTTAAATGTGGTTGAGCAGGTTATCATCCAGCAAAAGGAAGACGGCGAAGGCGGCACGCGAGTGGCAGAATTAGAGAAGCGCCCATCTTACCGGGAAGCTATTGATTTGATGAAGCGCGCCGGCATGAGCCGACTCGGCCATGAATAAAGAGAAAAAGGAGGTTTCTGACGAAGGCAACCGTCGAACATCGGCAGTGCTGCAGACTGTATTTCGTTCTCCGCATGTAAAGCACGTAACGACGAACACCCAACAAAGCCAGAAGACAAAAGGACGCCAATTTTGAAAGCGACAGCTGAGGATTATCAGAGGGCCAGAGTGAGCTTAGATTGCACTAGGGGCCACAAAATCACCTCGTTGCTATGTCCGGCCCTCTCCCGTGCCAATTGCCTAGCCTGTAGCATAGAGTCTAGAGCTTTTAACTTAAAAGGCAGTAAAGAGAAAAGTGAATGCGAAATGGACTTCTCCGGACTACAGGGAGGATTTTATCTTAAATATCGTATCTTTCATCACTTCCTTTGTTTCACTCAATAATCAAGAATCAACCTGCATCCAAGCCAGCACGGTCGACGATTTGGCCAGAAAGTGGACGTTCTTTAAAGGACTGGGTGTGCGATTTCGGAACCTGTTCTGGTCGTAAATCATGAAATTAGCTCACCATGCAGCTCCCGGCGGCGATATACCTTA
>Ga0307982_1003954_pt1 | contig 11775 bp, 10 predicted proteins | sample OrgLakmetagen989_FD_201847 | JGI IMG/M metagenome (GOLD analysis project Ga0307982, IMG submission 201847) | Saline water microbial communities from Organic Lake, Antarctica - #989 | ecosystem: Environmental > Aquatic > Non-marine Saline and Alkaline > Saline | place: Antarctica: Organic Lake... | reverse complement strand
TTTTCCTCGGGCCCCGAGGGGCCGGAATTAGAAGGCTAACAGCAGACAGAAAATTCAAGGCAACCAATACCAGAAGGAAAGACTAATTAGGCACACAGGCCAGAGTGGCCATGGAAGTGGTGATAGCGGTCCAAAGTGGCTAGCTCATCCACGGCCTGAGAATCATGCAGAGGAGAAGAGTTCCCACCCCCAGATTTTCCTGTAGAACCGCCCACAGAAAAAGACTCATGTGCGAAGTCAGTTTATAAGTGTATACGTAAAGGCATACCGCTTTACAATTCATAGCGACGCCACTACAAGCCCGTGCGGTGGATGCTGCGCCACGAAGTGGCCCCACAACAGGATAAGGAGGCGTAAATTGATCGGCGCTACAGACCGTAGGCGACCGGCGATGCACTAAGCACTATGCACTTTGCCTCACTAAGTTTGGGATCCTGGTTGCACTCGAAGCGCTTATAGCTGGACTGAAGATCCGGGTTGTGATAAAGGATAAAGGATATAAATTCAGTAACTTAGCGACAGCAGCATGACAAATGCAGCTACAGCGGTTCAATTCGTGTGTGTGTGATGTAATGAGAAGCGTGAAGCGTTGTGGGTGTATGCATAAAAGCGGCACACAAGCGGCACACACACACATTTGGAGATCTACTAGTATGCGCAATAGATATGTGCGATAGATGAATATTTGTTCTCAAAAGCTCGCACTTCTTAGGGTTTGCCGCTATTGCGATCCCAGCACAGAGGTTCGAGCGGCGCGAGGGCCCACGTCGGGGCGTTCAGCACAAAAGCCGCCGCAGCCCGGTGCCGCCACCCCAGGTTCAACTCGGGCCGGGCCACTAACTTCGCGGCGTTGTCGCCGTCCTGGTTGGCCACTCCCACGTCCGCTCCTGCGCGGCGAAGGCGGCACACCGCGCCCCAGTCCCCAGCCCGAGCCGCCGACAAAAGCACCGTGTTGCCGAGTTTGTCGGTGTAATTGGGGTCCGCCCCGCGGGCTAGGAGAACCTCCACGCTGGCGCGGCGCGCGGCTCGCGGTACAGCTGCTAGATCGCCTCCACGGGCTCCTGCGTCAACGGCTAATTGCAGGGGAGTCTGCGCAAGAGTTGGGAAGGAAAAATCAGACGAGTTGAAGAAAAAAGAGGGGCGTGAGGAAAAAGCGATTTAAAACATCATCACAAACTGAAACAGGAACAAAATTTAGGGCACTGATAACTTTCCATCATGTGGTTCAAGCCTGGCCCTCCATCTTCGTGCTTCTTTCTCATGGCTCTTCTTACCTCGAAGAGGCTCACGGCGCGCGTTTCCGGCGCGCAGCTCGTTGGTTGCATGCGGAGGTTGGGGTCAACGGGTTTTCGCCGCGGCGACGCAGCGTTCACGTTGTGGTCTAACAGCAGTTGCAAGGCCGAGGCGTGGCCCCAGCTCGCGGCTTTGTGCAAAGGGGTGCAGCCGAACTCGTCGCACGCGCTGGGGTCGGCCTGGTGCTTCAGCAAGGCTGCTACCGTGGGCACATCCCCCAAGCGGGCAGCGAAGGATAAAGGGGTTTGGCCGTGGCGGTCCGCCTGCAGTACCGTAAAAATTAAATGCAGAAAAGAATACAAAGGTTTGGGGAGAACAGGACGTGAAGGATATGAGGATGACATTGTAAGGGGAGGATGCTCAGCTGCAGTAGTTCAAATGTATTCTTGTACAGCAACGCAGCGAAGAGTTCCATGGCACCGGAAGAAAAATACCGGTTGAACACACATTCAAAAGATCAAGATTCATGAAATGGTGTTTGCCAGGAGGAAAGGGGCAAGAAAAAAGAGGAATATCGTGGAGCAGTGTGGGTGCCAAGACCGGCATATTTACTCCTCAAATTCACTTCTCAGCCACGTTATCACGTAGGAAGGTGTTTACTGCCAAGAGAAAAAACGTCATTCAAGCCACGACTATCTTATAACGACGAGCAACACTGTGCGGAGGGAATCAGATCTTATGAGGCCCTTTGCAACTCGTGTAATAGTAGTCCTCATACCGACGCAAAAAAATACCGGCCACCGTACGTACTCACATCGGCAACGGAGTACCCCGCAGAAGCCAAGCGCTCAACTGCAGTGGGGTTGCCAGCAAGTGCTGCTACAATTACAGGCGTTCGGCCTGAGGGGCTGCGGCAATCTGGCAGTAAAGGTCCAAGGTCAGCTGGTAGCTGGGCGTCGCCCTTCGCAGCTGCCACCAGATTCAGTAAAGATGTACAAGGATGCGAGTCGGCGTGTGAGGCCGAATCGCGGGATTTTAATGTGCCCCCCTTAGTCGTCGTCCGCATTTGCATACCATTCGCTACCGTGCTCGCGAGACTCATACTTTCACGCGCGCATGGTCGCAGATGTGCTTTTAAAGTCAGACGCACTAGACGAAGATGCGAGATGAAGTAATCGATGTCTGTCTCGGCCAGATCTCAGAATTTCTTGTAATGATGTTCGCGCAATTTTTCTGTGGACTTTCTCGAATAACCACTTCTGCTCGAATCTCTGCAATGATTGCATCTCTCAAAGGAATCAGGAACATCTGAACATCCTGCCTTGCACTGTTGAGAGTTGAGAGGCCTTGACGCAATATAATTTATATTAGTGGCCGCTAAGGTGTGTGGAAATCGAGTTTCGACGATACTACAGGACCTTTTTGTTTTGATTGTCGCACTGGCCTTCCAAAAGTTCTGCGTGGGGCAGATGGCATCCCGTGGATTTGGGTCATTGGGTCTTGAGAAATTTCGGGAAATGTCACCGAAGGCTACTGTAGCACGAGTTGCCATGTCCATTCTTGTCGTAGCTGCCATTCATGACACAGAAATTCTTTCATGGCAAAAGTACTTACTCTTCGCTCCGGCGCAACCATGCCAGCTGTGGGGCTTGGCACTTGGAAAGTCCCTAAAGAAGTAGCATCTGATGCAGTGTTCGAAGCCATCAAGATGGGGTATGAATTCTATGACATTCTTCTGGTGGGCTGGCTTTAAATAGCTTGTGTTAACCCTTATTCCCCTGTTCTTTATCGGTAAGTTACCGGCATCTCGACTGCGCAAGTATTTATGACAACGAGGTGGAAGTGGGACAGGGTATTCGGCGGGCTATTGATGAAGGGCTGGTAAAACGGGAAGATCTCTTCGTTGTATCTAAGTTGTGGTGCACGTTTCATGCCAAGGAACATGTGCCAATTGCCATTGCTCGCACCTTGGCCGATCTCGGTAAGTTTGGCTTGAGCATCTACGATATCAAGCTCCAATTTGAGAAGATACATCTGCTCACATTTTCTCCTTCACTTGTTTGTACTTGCCGAATATCGCAGGATTGGACTATTTGGATCTGTACCTCATTCACTTTCCAATTCCTCTGAAATTCGTCGACCCCGCTGTGCACTACCCACCTGGTTGGATTTATGACCCTAAGGTGGGAATGAACAGATCATTATCTGCCAATGAGGTCGCTGTTACTTTTGAGCGCATTCTTTGCTGATATATGTATGCTCAATTTCAAGTACTCTACAAACTTCAAGCAGACTCCGATTCTTAACTGGGAACTGAACATATTGGCACGTTTCAGATCATTATATTTCATGAAAACCTCTATTGTTCAGGCTGAAAAACCATGCCTGATGTACTCTTGGGTTCCAATGCACGAAACGTGGGCTGCCATGGAAGAGCTTCAAAAAGCAGGCACTGTAAAGCACCTTGGTGTTTGTAACTTCAAGTGCGCGAATTTGTTTGACTTGATGGCATGCGCTTCAAAAGTGGAGCACCAGCCCGAAGTGCTGCAAATTGAACGGCACGTGTACTTGCAAGAGCCCAGGCTACTCCGGATGGCCAATGAGGTATTTCCCATGGCAATCTCCATAATTTTGGGGTTATTCTGCGAAAAATTTGTTTTGATGCCGCTGTTCGTATATACAATCAAATCATGCATTCAGTGCACTCACTTGGTTTTTCATCATTTTTTAATGAATAATCCTTAGACGGGTATCGCAGTGGTCGACTATTCACCGCTGGGAAGCAGCTCATATGTGGAAATGGGCAGTGCTTCCATGGAAGAATCTCCTCTCCATGAACCAGCTGTTCTTGCCGCAGCTAACACGCATAGCGTGTCTCCCGGCCAAGTACTTCTACGCTGGGGACTTCAATCTGGATGTGGCGTCATTCCAAAGTCATCTAAGGTGGCACGCATTAAAGAAAACTTAGATTTATTCAGCTTCGTCTTGACTCCAAACGAGATGGCAAAATTGGCTGTGCTTGACAAGAATAAGCGCTTCAACGACCCAGGAGACTTTCCACCGTCAATGAACTCCTTTTGTCCCATTTTTGACTAGGGCATTGATTTGGATATCTTTCATATCATCGATATTTCATATCATGAAATGGATGAATGAAAGAAATTTGATTGAACCGTTGAGACTTACCACTAGCGCTGCATATTTTTTCCTCGTTATTGTTGTATCGAAGCACACAACCTAACTGCCCATTAATTGGAAAAGCCGCAGGGACAAAGGAGGCCGGGAATACGCTTTGCCTACGCGATTAAGTAGTGTTTTCGGCTGAAAGCTGAATAACACCTCGAAAGAAAATATATCTTAGGCTATTATGTATGGTATTATTTATATGTACAAAAGTAAGCCGAGGCCATTCCAATAGTGTAACTTCGTATTTTTTTCTGGATGCTCAAGGTTACACCTTTTTGCTAAGTACATGCAAGTATCTGTATTTTGGCAAAGTAGAATGAGTCCTATGTTCTTTGAATTTGGGGAGTATGAACTAGACCAACCAGAATAGAATTGCCTCGTGGCCAAAGCTTCTGAGGTTCTGAGGTATTTTTTTTTCAAAGGACTTCAATCTTCTTTTACTTTTCAATCAAACATTATGCGGTTAAATATTTCCCCCTTTCTTTCTCTCTACTTGGATGATCGTTTCATTATTGAATTTCAAAGATAAAGTCTGTAAAGCATGCGAATGGATACTAATCTTTTATCGATTTCTTTACGAATTCTTTTTAATTACGTATATCTGAGCTTAAGAAAATATACAAATACATATATACCTTTTGGCCTTCCCATAGGTTTACCAAAGACATTTAATTTTGTTGAGAAACCGCCTCGTTCGCAGTCGTGCAAGACATCGAGGCGTCAACCAAAGTTTGGGTCAATGTAGCACAATGCAGCTGTTTTGGGTGAACCACAGTTTTTCCGAGCCCAATATGGTTCAGTTCAGCCACATCAATATGGGCGCTACAGTCAAGTTCGCAGGGAAGCGCCAGCCCATCCTTGAGCACCCACCAACCAGCACTTCTGTTTGCACTGCTGCCTCGCTTTTTGCGTTTCCCGTTGATTTCGTTTCCGATTTTTCCAGCACCACTGCGCAAGGATGCTGGAATTGCTGAGACGATGGCCTTAATAGCTCTGTCAGAGAGAAGTCTTGAGCGGTGTAAACAGCAGAAGAGGTACAAGTGGCACCTCTGAACTGCAAATGACTCGGGCGAAGTCCCTGGAGTAGCGGCATCCAAACACTCTGCCTTAAATGCACGCAAAAGACCACCAATAACTCCGCTAATGGACACATCACTTTTGGTTGAAGAACTCTTCAGTGTTATTTCCTTCGCGCGATCTACTGGAACGTCATCTTCACATTGCTCAAAGAAGGCGTCCCAAACCCAGGGCACCACTGAGGCAGCCTGAACAGTAGCAGCAAGGACAAGTAGGGCGAATGGCCCCGGCCGCACAACAGCAGATGGTACTTGCGATACGTTCGACATTGCCGATTTTGTACCTGCCTCTACTTTGAAAGCTCTTAGGAGCTCCTCAAGAACAACTCTGTGCCATTCGTCACACCATGCCTTTCCAGCAGCAGTCTCTATCTTGGTAGCCGCTCCAGATTTCTCACCGGAAAGCTCCATGATGTGGGCATCGCTCGCAGTTGCCGGTCTTGTTAATGGAGGTGTAACCGTAGCACGCAGGGCAAGTAAAAGGGCGCAGGCAGCTTCGGAAATTGCACTTGTCGGGCTTATTGCATGGTGATGTGCAGTAGAGCGCAACCGCAGCCGCTCGTTTGTACCACAATACCACCAGCCTAGGTTAATTGCGTCGGTCTCAACACATCCATCAGAGGCCGCAACTGCGCCATCATCACGGCTGCTACGGGACAATGCGTGGTTAACAAGCAGAAGTCGTGTGACTAAGTGCAAGCATGAGGCGAGAAGCCCTGCTCCTGCGGCACCGCTTTGCTCTGCTTTAGAGCAAGACACAGAGCTCACACCAAAAGAATTGCGTTGTGTGGTCGACTCTGAGTGGCTTAATGTTGATGTGGGATGTAAAGGGTCTATAAATGCAAGTATAGTGCGCACAGAAAGCGGCGGTGAAGGGCAGTCCGTCGATGGAATCTGATATTGTGGTGACCGCGACATTGAATGTGGTACTCGCGAACCTTGGAGTATCGCAGTAGTCGTACCCGTAATAGTAGCAGCGAGAAATGCCACAGCGGCGGCACACTGCGGCATAGCTACAGAAGCGGCTACTTTACTCTGGCTTGACTTGGACACGTTGTTCGCAAGAAAGCTTGCAATTGCAGGCCCGTGTGTGGTATATAATGTACGAAGCAAAGCCAATGAACTACTCTGACCGTCCGTGAACGCAGCCCAGGCCACAGCCGCAAGCGCCGAGAGCGCTGCTGTTTGTGAGCAATATCTGTCACCTGAAATGAAATCAGCGCTGCTGCTGCTATGAATACTCGGGCAACATGCCACCATAACTAGGAGCGGAGCGCATTGCACCAATGCCCCAATGAGCGAAGATTCGCGGTTGCTGCTGTTGCAGTCGCTCCTCTCATTGCTGCTGCTTTGGTTGTACGACGCACGACAAAATGCTCTTGAAGGATCGTAATTCATTGGGGTCATCGCTTCGTCAGTCAGAGATTCTTGTTGAAAGACAGAGTCCAGTGACTCAGGGCAGAGACTATCACTGCGCGACGTGGCCTTCGACGTCCAGCTACGACTCTTCCGAACTGCCAGGTCGGAAGCGGAAGACGCGGCCATATCCGAATCCGACGAAGCAGCTGTGCGAATAGCCAACGAAGCGAGAGCCCTCAAAGCCCCATTGGCGAATTCCTTAAGCGATTGTAAATTATCTTCGCAGTCACCACCATCTGATAAAGCTAATGCTGCAGTAGTATGCGCAGCTGCGACGAGGTCAGCACGAAGAAGCGGGCAACGATAAGCAGAGCCATGAGCTTGCACAGGTACCGGCACTGACATCTCAGTGACGTCCGCAGCGACAAAATGTTCAGACGCGGTGCTCGGAAGAGCGAGTTCGGCAGCGAGACCGAGAGCACGGCCCAGTATATTTGCGGTCAAGTCACGGCGTAAACGATTTGCTTCCCGTAAAAGTGCTGCTGCTAACTGATCAGCTTGACTTTCATCAAGACCAGTGCACAGACCAAATAGTTGACGCACCACAACGGCAGCCGAAGCTGCCGTTTTTACGTCACCTTCTCTAACCTCGGTGGAATTCCTCGCTTCGTCCACGTATCTGGTGACTAGGTGCCAAAGCACCTCATCAAGTGAGGGCGAAGGTGGAAGAAGTAACAGCAGGCGAGGGATGTCACCACGGGCAAGGAGTGCAAGCAAGATAGATGAATCTTGGGAGAAACGTTCCTCGGTAGGCGCTTCTGATATAGTATCGCGCTCATTGTGCTCTATGGGGGTCAAAGCGCGGGCCAGAATAGGCAGTAAACGGTTGGAGATAGCTGAGGATAGATCTACCGGCAGCATCATCAATCCGACATTACCTCCTATTAGTCTACCACCGCCGCTACTACTGACATTGCTGCATCGGAAATAAGCACCGTTGCCTTCAATGTCACCCTCAGAATCATAAGTACTGTTGAGGCGTGCTGCTGCAGAAAGGAGGTGTACGCCAGTGCGAATCAGTTCTGGGGCTGGTGTCTGAATAAAGTCCTTTGCGGCACTGAAAGTCAGATGGGAATCAACGGCACCTTCCACAATGAAGTGGCGGCAGAGAAAGCTTACGAGAGCACCTATGGTAGATGGGCATGCATCCATCGGGCTCATTGACAGCACAAGCATGGCAACTTCCATGGCCGCCACGTCGTTATCGCCAGCATGTTGAAACATGTCATCGTCATTTTTGCCTTGAAATGATTGCGAATGCGGCCAGGAATCGCTGCTGTTAGCCTTCCCATTGCCATAGACATCAATGCAGCTTGAATCCTTGATGCCATTTTGAATCACGTGAAGTATAATCGCCGCTATCGTGTTTCCTTCACGGATATCCGATGAAACATTACAGAAATTTGTCACATGCTCGGCAAGAGCTGTCACGCTGTCAATCATTGCTATACCTGGTGGGATCAATTGTCGTACGACGGCCACGAATGCTACAGTTAGCACAGTGTCCGGCGCATGATGATCTGGAGTATTTAAAGCTTCAGGTGCATAGCCTCCGGATGCCTCCTGGGTGCCAGTCGACTGATCTTTAATATGCAGATCTTCATGTGGCTGGGCTGCAGTGGCAGCAAGAGCGGCCATTAGGCTGAAGAGGTATCCAGAGTCACATAAATGCTGCGCGAGGGCTTTCTGCATTGATGGAGTTCGCGCATTGATGGTACTACTAGTAGGTGTTTGCTGTAATCGATCAAAGTTTTGCTCAAGGAGGATAGCAACGAGCACAGCAAGTGCATGCGTTGCAGCAGGGCCCGCCGATCGCTGGTCACTTCGGCCGCTTATGATGGCTTCCACGGCGCTGACACCGTCCCCAAAGACCAAAGCAGCGGTCCACGCCAGGACATCATCGTCCTTGCAATCAGCGCTGCTGCTACTAGCTGCCCATGCTGCGGCTAGCGCGAGGCTCGCAGCTTGGACGCTGTCTGATCGTTCCGCAAGTCTTGATTCGGGCTTAAACAGTGCTGAGAGTACACTTCGTACAACTTTGCTTAACTCGATATCTCCTGAATTCGTGGTCATAGCTTGGTGGCTTATTTTCTGCAGACTTGGTAGAGCTGTCTGCAAAACCTGCGTGAGAATCGTTTCCACTGTGCGCAGAATTTCCATTAAGGCCAAATCCAAACACTCGATATCACTTGTACCTGCGTTGACATGTCTGTCCATAATGCCGCTGCGGTCCATACAAGCGCTGCTGTTTTGTCCATGTGGAGAGATTTGTTGGAACGCAGCGGCGGTGTCAATAGCAGAGTGTAACACATGTGCGAGGCTAGCAAGAAGCTGCGGCGCACCCAAATGTTCTCCCGATGTCGAGTGGCTGGATGCTCGGCGAAGAACGCGAGCCAAAGGAGCACATGTGCGAGCACTCATCGCAGGCATGCGGACAGTCTTTCTCGTCAGTACTTGCGGTTTATGTTGCTGCCCATTGAGAAATAGAGTACTGCTGTATTTGTTGATACTTTGCATGGGTCCCAATTCTTGTGAAGCTAATGATTTATACATTGGGGGAGCTTTGTTGGTGTGGGAATTTCCGGCTTGAATCGTCAATGCCTCGACGAGAGCTTGAAGCGCGAAAGGATGGAAATGTGAGGGGTGGAAGAATGCGATTGGCTCAGCTGTGCTCAGGGCATCAAGCAAGTGTGCCAAACTAAGCGCCACAGCGCCGCCAGATACAGATTCTGTACAAGCCAGAAAAGGAGTCGTAAATTTGGTATGATTACTGAGGTTGAGGTGTTGTGGTGCAATCAATTGACTATCAAGGGTGAGCATTAACATGGTTCAAGAACAAATGTATCACACTGTTTATTTTAGCTCTTACTGTTTAAATGCCCAAGGCCCGCGACGGTAAACTCTGCGACGCCATCACGCATGAGCTGCCGAGCATAGCGCGATCTTAGCGTTGCCAATATTTCAAAAAGTCCTGCGGCTGTGACAGTAGCATCAGGACAATCTGTGCGGGTCAGCTGTGATCGACCTGTCACTCCAATCCGCACAATGCTGCTATCTTGTTTGCTACTAGCAGCAACCTGGGCACTACCTCCATTTTTACCAAGAACAATACTGTCCAAGAGCTCATCAGTGGTGCTTGCTTCTAAATCAGTATCCTCAACAACCGACGATGAAATCCCTGCAGCTATATTTTTCATTCGATTTCGAGCCAGATGAGTCAGAGCACTCATGCAAGAAATCCAGCATCCGTTGTGGCCTGCCTTCTCTAGCCGACGCACCAACCGTTCTGCTCGGCTCGAGACGCCAGTTTTTTTCTCATCATTGTCAAGGTCACCATCGCTACTGCAAAGTACAGCAAGGCATACCCGTGCTGCTTCCCCTGCGTCACTGTCTGATTCGGCGTTAAATATTGAATTACTGGAGTTGTCAATATTACTCGACATGAAGGGGGAAGCTGCAGCAGTATCAAGCACAGCTAGAGTATCAGAGAGAGGCTCGGGCTGTGGGCAATTTAGTGTTGCGCCGAATAGCCTGTTCAAAAAAGGTGCGTGGCGGCGGCACAAGATTGTCAAAATAGTCTTGCTTGAACTCGAAATCATGCCTGCTGTCCCAGAAGATTTTGTTGCCAAGACCGCATCCGTGCAAGGGTAGCGAACGCTCCTAGCCAGGAGATTGATCAGATGTCGACGTGGCCAGCAACCCCCTGCGCTGATCTCCTGTACAACCAACTCCAGAAAGGCGTTCATCTGGAAGGGGAGATGTACAATTCATATAAACATTTTTCGAGCAACTTAGCTGTATTATCTACTTGCATGTTACAGACTGTGCCGAACGTTACCTCAGAATGTGTCAGCGAGCCTTGAAGGTCAAGAATAAGCTCGTTAAGAGAATTTTGAAGCTTGCTTTCGGAGCCTGAACTTCCAGTGTAGGACCCTGGTGAGTTGCTCCCGAGACTAGCAAGAGAAAGGACAGCGGCAGGAATTATACAGTGCGCCAATGTTCCTCCACCATCGTCACACCCGACTGCAATTTGATGTAAGCAGTGGCAAATATGAGTCTTGTGCAGTGTTGTTCGTCCCTGAAAAAAGAGATAGACACAAGCTCGCTTAAGTAGGCGGACTAGGAGCTTTCAACAAGAATAAACATTCGGGCTTGTTTACAAGCAAACCTTTTTTTAAACTTCTTCAGACATCATGCATGAACGTCAGTTACATTACCTACCGGTTCATACAGCTGCGAACAAGCACATTCCAAACAAAACTCTTGGCCGACGCGGTCGATGAAAGTTTGATGATTGTCATTGTGATCTGAGTCGACCAGTTGGCGCAGGGTGCCCCGGAAAGTGTTCGAGGCCATTGAGGACGTCGACGAGGCGAGGTTTGAAATTTCTGCGATCTAAATGTCTATTTGTGAATTCTAATTCTAGCAGTGAAAGCTGTCAAGACTCAATTATCGTCAGCTTCTCTTATATCTCTTCCTTGAATCAAGTCCTCGAATTCACTCTCTTCATTTTTGAAAAGAAGCGATACCAAAATAATTCAAACCTGTGAGAAACCTTCAAAAAGAAACTTCTGTACACTAATATGATACTACGAATGTCATCATTCTTTTTAAATTAGGTTTATTGCAAGACAGTCGTTTTTTTATGGTTTATTCAAGACGGTCGTTTTTTATTTTCGAATTCAAGACGGTCGTTTCTTATTTCTTTTATTCAAGACGGTCGTTTTTTATTTTTTTATTCAAGACGGTCGTTTTTAAATTTTTTTATTCAAGACGGTCGTTTTTTTATTTAAATTCCAGATGGCCGTTCCTACTTACCGCTACAGTACTGCTATGGCGACGACGGAGCTTACGCACAAGG
>Ga0307982_1003949_pt1 | contig 11777 bp, 7 predicted proteins | sample OrgLakmetagen989_FD_201847 | JGI IMG/M metagenome (GOLD analysis project Ga0307982, IMG submission 201847) | Saline water microbial communities from Organic Lake, Antarctica - #989 | ecosystem: Environmental > Aquatic > Non-marine Saline and Alkaline > Saline | place: Antarctica: Organic Lake... | reverse complement strand
CAAAGCCTTGTTCAGACAGAAGCTTGCACGCAAATGGGGTCACGCAATTGCTCGGGGATGGGCGACTCTTCTTCTGGATCGCCTGAGGGACTTCGTTGTAGTCCCCTCCTCTGCGGGCGGAAACTCCTCTTTTGAGCTGCACTCTCAGAGCATGGAGGAGCGTGCCACTTTGGACCGCTACCATCACTTCCATGGCCACTCGGGCATGTGCGCCAGATTAGCTTCTTAGGTCTTCTTTGCGCTGCTTTGCTTTTCTTCTCTACCTGTTAGTCTTCTAATTCTGGCCCTTCGGGGCCTGTCTCAAAATCCTGTAAGCCTTCCAATTCCGGCCCTTCGGGGCCTGTCTCAAAATCAAAGAAGAGTCTGTTTTAGAGGCACCAAAAGAAGGTGGACCCCAGCAGAGAAATTATCAGTCCCATACGAAGCCTCCCATGCGAAGCCTGTGGAAAGAGAATCCATTAAAGAAGTTCTTGACCGCCCTGCGAGCGATATGCATCAAATACTACACCAATCTCTTTATAGTCCAGCTCGTACAGCTGAGTATACTGAATCTTCGGTACCAACGCCTCTGATGCAGATGTTGACAAGCGAATAACATCAGCGACGGCTGCTTATGGCGCCCTGTAGAATATTTTTGCTGGCAAGTATCTTTCGGAGGAACTTAAGCGTGAAGTATACAAGGCAGTCGATGGGTACCTTCAGTGGTGTACTACATTCGTGTGGACATCGTAAGGTACTGACATGGCATGTGCCCAATCCTTATTATTGTCCTGTTTGAAGAGGAAGATCACAAGCTCATTCACCGACTACTTTGACACGGTCTCTGTGCCCTGCCTGAAGCACACGCCCCGCCTCATTGGACGCTGTGTGCATTGGAGGTTGGGGTTTCCATCCCCACCATGAGTATTACCTCTCAAGTATTGCTGTATAATTCTATCTTAGTCGCTCTGGTTTAGACATCATCCCTTAGACTTCTTTCCATAGAGGTGCGGCGCCACGAATCTCTGCACTGCCTTTGTCGTGGCTTGCCTCTTTCTTACTACTAATTCAATGCCTCCATTAGTCTTCACTATCCTTAGTAGAGTGCCAGTACGTAGAGATTGCTAACCCCTGAGCTAGGTTATGGGCCCAGATGCTTGAGGTGACCTAGGTTATGGTCCCTTTATGCTTCTTAGCACTACCTCCGGTCGACTGCCATCTATGGTCTCTATTTGTGACCGGCGTCGATTCTGTTATTCATGGTTCACCTCGCGTCGTGACTGATGGATATTTCCATTTTCTTGTCACTGACTTTAAGCTTTGATTCTACTATCAGCATTTCGTGTATTCGCTTCTCTCCTTCCTTGCATATCGCGTACATCGAATTATTATTCTGGCCTCAGGCATGGGTTCGGGACTATCACTTGACCCATTCGGCATATTCGCTCTTCAACGGGCGCTCTTACTTCGACTAGCCCTTTCTGGTGTTCCACGTTACGAAATTGTACTTCTATGCAGCGTGGGTCTACGCCCCCACATATATTGCCATATTCTCGTTCGCCTAATTTTGTGTGCTCGAATGTCAGCGAAGTATTTGTTCTCCGGTGTTGGGCGTGGGTCTGTCCCCCCACGTGCTTTGCCGCGTTCCCGTGCGCCTCGTTCTACTGCACGTTTGACTTTTGTAAGGGTCTATGCCCCCTTTTGTCCGTGCACGATTTATATCCTTTACTCTATGCGCCGCTCTTCTTAGCGTTCTGGTATAATCTTCTTCACTGTGGACTCAGAATTTTGGCTATGGTATTTCGAAAGTTCGATGCCCCCTCTTGGTTCGTATCAGCTATTCAATCGGTCAGTGTGTTCTACTCTCCCTGCTGGATTATTCCATGTTAGGTGCACTCAATTTATGCGGATGAATTTTTCAAGTGGGTCTATCCCCCATTTTTGACTCTGCTCATTCTCGTCCGCCACTTCTTTCAGCGCGTTTCCCTGGATGGGCCTTTATTTCGTTCGTTCTCGCATATGCCTCTCATTCACTTCATATTTTCCTCTGGAATTATTCCCGCATTCTTCTCTTCAGTGGAATTCAGTTACATCGTCAATGCTCTTCATTTAGCGCTTTTTACCGATAGATTTCAGTTCTTGGATATATCTCTGCGAGGTCTACGCCCCTCGCCGCGAGGTTTACGCCCCTCGTGTTATGATACACCTGCGATTTCTTATTCATTGTGGGACTACTGGTTTTTCGCAAACATTGGCCTTTTTTTATCCTGGCTCAGGTTTTTTAGGCTACCTTACTCAACCTACTTTGTGTTCGTTACTTTCCTCCACTCTTTGCCCTTGCAAGACTTGTTCGGGGGGAGTGCGACATGTCTTTTCATCCAAGTCCTTGCTGCTGGTCCGTTCTCTTTTGTCACCCCTTCATGTGGGGGAGCAGTCGATGGGTACCTTCAGTGGTGTACTACATTCGTACGAACGGCGCAAGGCACATACGGGGCATTAGCCCAATCCTTAATTTGTTCCTGTTGAACAACTCCACAACCCGATTCTTTGCTTATTCAGCTTACACAGAATTATCATCGTGCCCATGGAGACAGCGCGCCGCATACTTGGCTTGTCTGTTTGTTAGCAGTTTAATTCTCTCTCTCCAGTTTACTTACACGATTATCCTTAAATTACATTCAGTGAACCAGTATCTATCTTGAGCTAGTCAGACCTCTTTCTGGGTCTTTTCATCCAAGTCCTTGCTGCTGGTCCGTTCTCTTTTGTCACCCCTTCATGTGGGGGAGCAGTCGATGGGTACCTTCAGAAGTGTACTACATTCGTGTGGACACCGCAAGGTACCGACGCGGCACGCGCCCAACCCTTGCCATTGTTCTGTTCGAAGAAGAAGACCACAACCTCATCCACCGACCACCCCGACACGGTCCCCGTGCCCCGCCCCAAGCACACGCCCCGCCCCACGAGTCGCCGCGTGCACCGGTGGTCGGGGTTCCCATCCCCACCACGAGCACCACCTCTCGGGCACCGCCGTACCACTCCATCCCAGCCGCCCCGGCCCAGTCACCACCCCCCAGAACCCCCCCCCCCATGGAGGCGCGGCGCCACGAACTCCCGCACTGCCTTTGCCGCGGCCCGCCCCTCTCCCACCACCAATTCAACGCCCCCATCAGTCTTCACTATCCCTAGTAGAGCGCCAGCACGCAGAGATTGCTACCCCCTGAACTACAAGGCTCTTATCTTGCCTACTTTACTTTACGGTTGCGAATCTTCGTTCTTGCGTGAAGATTTATTCAAGCGCCTTCGAAGTTTCCATAACAGGTGTGCTCGTAGCATTTGCCGTGTGAACCAACACCATACCTTCCGCCATCATACCACTTCCGTAAGTCTCTTCCGTCATTTGGGCATTCTTGATATCGACAGTTACTTTCATGGACATCTTCGTTAGTTTCATGAGCTGGGCGCCAAAGCAGTTGCTGACTGGCTGGGTATCGCATTCTCGACCGATCGGCAATCCACAGATGACTTGGGGCAGGATGTTGGAGAACGCGCTCAAAATTAAGGGGATTTCGAAGGAATTCAATGAGTGGATCACCATTGCCAAGGACAGGCCGAATTGGAGACAGCTGACTCACTCCATTCCCAAACCTCCTGATGCTTGATGGCTGAAGGACACCTCGAGAGTAAATGATTACAATTGCATTACGCAAAAGGACACTCAGCCCAGTCAGACTTGCTCTGAAGGTTACATTTTCTGTTGTTATATGCCACAGTTATCTTTTTTTGTATTTGGGGAGTATTAATTGGATTAGACTAGACCAGTCGAGTACACGGTGCCTAAAATTGGAGAACCGCGTTATCGAGTTCATGATGGAGTGCGCACCTTATAATCTCATGACCTCCGAGGACTGCATGTTTGCCCGAAGAAAGTTCCAACCAGTCCTTGGTCTCGAGAAATTGCTTAATAGAGTTCAGGAAAATATGGCGAAGGTTACAGTTAAAGTAGTAGAGCACATCGCTAGAATTCCTTCATGATAGCTGTAATGCTCCCGCAGCTTCTATATAATTCACACATCTCAAATTTCCGCAGTTCCGCAGTGTGTTCCTAATCCCGTAAATTAGAATGAAGAAGAAAGGCAAAACCCTCGTTAAACCAGGCCTTGCGCCTGAGATTACAGATTAGTTGGACTTTTCTCTGAATGAACTCATATTAGCTGTTGTTTGTTCGCTGCGTTCTGTGGGGAGTTGCTGCTTTATCTCTATCCCCGCTTGCCAATATCTCTCCATAACTTTGATCTTTAATCTTTAATGAAGACGTGAAGCCATCAAAACCAAGTATTGGCAGTGCGAAGCTGCTTCAATCCGTGTGAGATGAAATTTAGTATCAGTAGAACTTTAATCAGGTTAAAAAGGCAACAGTGTCAAGGTGTGTATCTCGCCTTCCTCTTCTCATTCGGACCAGAAGTCTGGTGGCATTTTGGCCTCTGGCAAATGCGACTACGAAACCGGCAGCGGCAGCAACAGCATTCTTGTCGGAGCTAGCAAGCAACAGGCTGCTTCTTTTTCGTGAGCAAACGGAAGAATTGGCAGTGAGGACGACAACGCAAGTGGCGTCGGGTATGATCCACCTGGTGATGACCGTGGCGATACTTTTGGCTGTGGTTTGGACACACCTCGCGTCAACTCCAGGGGCGCGGAAGCGCCTTCTACCATCAAGGGCATTATTAACGTGAACGTAGCTTTGGCGGCGCCTGCGTCTTCAACAGTAGCAGCAGCAGCGACAGCAGAAGCAGCTCCCCCGGCAGCGGGTGCCAGCAGCCTCCACTCCATCAACACTCATGGCCCCCCGGTCGATGAGGGGAAGGAGAGCGTAACGAATGATACAGCCATTACAAAATCTCTCAACGGTGCCAAGGTGTGTATCTCGCCTTCCTCTTCTCATTCGGACCAGAAGTCTGGTGGCATTTTGGCCTTTGGCAAATGCGACTACGAAACCGGCAGCGGCAGCAACAGCATTCTTATCGGAGCTAGCAAGCAACAGGCTGCTTCTTTTTCGTGAGCAAACGGAAGAATTGGCAGTAAAGACGACAACGCAAGTGGCGTCGGTTATGATCCAACTGATGGCAGTCGGGATTCGGATTTGGATTTCTCATTCCTTTTCCTAAAAAAAATCCCCCAGGCTTTGATCCCGGTGAATTCCGGTTGGAAGGGCCTATTGGCAATTGGTTTACGCCCCCTCTTCGCGGCTCTCAAACCCCTCTATGGGATTTTCTCCCCATAGGTGCTTAAGCATACACTTTTTAATTCCTTCGTGCTAGGCTTCTAATTCCAGCCCTTCGGGGCCTGTGTCTAAAAGGGTCAACAGAATTACGGAGCTCAAAGAAGATACGCCATACATGGGGCAGCGGCATCGACCGGAAGGCGCTCGTCTTCTGGGATGTGCCTCCAGAATTGCACTGAAGTACCTCCTGTACTGCCTGGGAATCCCTCATCATTCTCATCGCCCTCACTGTCGACGATGCTTTCACTGCTTTCGTCATTACTCTCATCATGACCATCATCGCTGTTTGATCGAGTTTTTGCTGCCACGCCAGTTGTTTTGCCTAGTGCAGCAGAGTTGCTACCTTCATGTTCACTTCCATCTTCGTCACTGCTGCTGTCATCTGGCATGAGAAGTGGGCAAACAGCGCTGCGTTTCCAAACGCTGATGGATTCACGGCCGGTGGGCCACGTCGGCAGCGCTGCTCGGAGCACACAGTGAAACTTGGTCATGAGCTGCACGTGAAAGTCTCTCGTGGCGCTACGGCCCCACGGTGCGTCCTCCATCGACAGGGTTGATCCAGGTAATTCCCCCACGAACACCACTGTGGACCCAACAAAGGTGCGCAAGCACTCTAACCCAAGCGGCCCGATTTCGTCGGGGAAACACAAAAACAGCGCTCGGCGGCGGTTGGCAGGCAACAGCAGCGCTTCTGGCCCACCTGCGTCCACGTGGGTCCAGAACGCGCCGTCGCCAACGTCCACACCCATTGCTTCCGCAGATGCCTTGCGATGCTCCACCTCTGAGGAGACTTTCGCCTTTTTGCGCTTGCCTCCAGCAGAGGCCTTTTGCTCCACATTCGCGCAGCCAATCAAGTCGTACGCGTTGATGTCAACCCCACGCTCCCGCAAGCAATGCGCCCAGTAGCCATGCCCAGCCCCAATTTCGCACAGCGGTGCACATTCTGCCAAGATGTTAAGCGCCCGGGTATCGGGGCAGGCCCAGGCATACTTTTGGCGCACTGGATCGCCGACATCGCCCAAAGCATCCATCAAGGAGCATCGTGCAGCATCGTCCATGGCATCGCTCTCAAAGATTTCAGAAATCCCCTGCTTGGCAAGCTCTTCATTGGCATCGCGGAGTTCTGCGAGCATACCCAGCGATTGGTCAGCTTCGTCAATTGTGGATCGCTGTGTCATGGCACGAAGCTTCGCTGACGATGGACGGTGTCGCTTCATAGTGTCACGAGATATCTTCAGTGGCTCTGCTCGTCGATCCGACCTGTACTAATAAGCTAAATAGCCTTGTAGACTAGTCAACCTGATAGCAGATTGAAGGAAGCAAGTAGTCGAGCTAAGCTTCAGCAAGTATCGAGCACTAGCGAGAAGTAGCTAGTATCGAGCACTAGCGAGGCAGTGATTTCTTTCAGCGGAGAATATCGAATCAGATCTGAAAAAGAGAACGCAGAACTGCCGAGAACCCAGATTGAAGATTGAAGTTGTACAGATGAGTTTAATGAGTTTATGAGTGCTGCCTAAAATGGCACGCGTAGCGAGGGTATTGTTTCTACTATCCCTTCTCCTAGACGTGTCTCGAAGTTGGCGAGCTTCTACATCCTTGAGGTTGAGGCGCAACCATGGATCTACCATATCAGCTAGTCTCCAAAGGAAGCGCCAGAGCCCGTCAGATGCATCAACTCCAACGAAATTCATGGTCGGTAGCCGGAGTACGCGGCGAAATAAATTAATAACCGGCTGCGGCAAAGACTGGCGCAAAGCCTTATGGCTCCTTAGCACCTATGAAGCAATGCCAGATGCGTTGCCTGACGTGTTTGCATACGGTGCGGCACTGGGAGTGTGCGGGCGAGCTCGGCGTGCGTCAGTAGCTTTGGTGCTGCTCGAGAGCATGGAAACGAAAGGCATACAACCGAATGCGCATTGCTTTAATGCTGCCCTAGCAGCGTGCACAAGACAACCTGAGCAAGCTTTGACGTTGCTGCAGTCTATGCCAGAGCGGGGAGTAAGCCCAAATCTGCGCAGCTTCAACGCTGTGTTAGCGTCCTGCGCCGCTGGCCTCCCTCCTCGGCCGCTTGACGCCCTAGCTCTCCTCGAAGAGATGCAAGGCGCGCCACATAATTTAGCACCAGACGAGTTCAGCTTAAGTACTGCCATGAGTGCGTGTGCAAAAGCTGGGCAGTGGGGTCAGTCACTTGAGCTCCTTGACGCTGTACCGAAGGCGGTGCCGGGCCTGCAGCCTAATGCTTACTGCTACTCAGCAGCCATCAACGGCTGCATGCTAGGCCGCCAGGGAAAGCTCGCTCGGCATCTTCTAGACACTATGAAAAGCAAAGGTGTGCCTCCTACCCTAGTATGTGTCAACGGCGCTCTGAGCGCGTCTGCGCGGTGTGGAGAGTGGGTAGAAGCCCTCGATTTGCTGCACTGCATGCCCCAATCCTACGGCCTGAAGCCTGACGTGTACAGCTACGCTGCTGCCCTTGACGCGTGCGACAAGGCTAGCCAGTGGAAATCAGCACTGCAGTTGCTGGCTGTGATGCGTGGCAGTGGCGCCACCAGTGGCGACATTTTGGGTGGTGTGAATAGCAGTAGCCTGGTACTCGGCACTGACACTGGTGTAAGCAACGGCGGCAGCAGCGATAGTGTGCAACCCAATGCGCACTGCTACGCGGCTGCTATCGGCGCGTGCGGACGTGCAGGGCAGTGGCAAAAAGCGCTCCAGTTGCTCGATTCCGTGGAAGGCGCCACGGGCCTGCCGCCTAATGTAGTGTGCTGGAACGTGGCGGCTTCGGCGTGCCGGTTTGCGGGTGAATGGCAAGCAGCTGTAGCGCTCCTAAACCGCATGGCTGATGAAGCAAGCGCAGCTCAAGCTGCACTCTGCCAATTCGATGTCGACGACCAATCAGAGCCGAATACGAGTTCTAAGAGAAGCGTGACCGCACAGGCAGGCCACGAAGCAACACACCTTGACGGCAGCCGTGGTGGCAAGTCCATTGAGAGCCAAGACTGGTTAGCACAGGCAGACGGCATGCCAGGGTCCGATTTGACGTATGCAAGGAGCATGGAATCTCTTGAAGCAGCAGCAGTTGCCATGCCGGACGAGGGCACGTACTCTGCAGCGATTGGCGCCTGCGACGCAGCAGGCCAAGTAGACGAAGCCGTGCGGCTGTTTGTGGAAGCGAGGGAGCGCGGGCTCTTCGTAGCCGCATGGGGCCAAGCAGCGGGCAAATTGATGGACAAACGCAGCACGAGCAGCTCTAGCAGCAGCAGTGAGAGAACTAGCAAGAGTCGACGCAGTCGCCGCAGCCAGCACAAGCGTCACAATAGCCGCCGCCACGGAGGCCCATCGAGGGCTGTAGTAGTTGGTCAAGTTTTCGACCAGGGAGCTGCTGACTCCGCCTCGGCAGCAGTTCAACTGGCAGAAGAAAAAATGAGCAGCAAGAACAGCGACACTTTTGCCCTGGAAATTGTTGATGGTCGAGCTACCTCAACCATGAGCGCCAGCAGCGCTCGCGCCGGCCAACGACTGGTGGTAGACTTGCGAACGTGCTCGTCGGCGGTGAGCCGAGCTGCGGTGCGAGCGCTCGTACGAGACCTGGAGGCAGGCCGCATGCCTCTTTCGGGCTTAGCTTTCTTGACTGGCGATGATAACGCAATTTTAAAAGCACGCTGTGGAAACGAGCGTGTCAGTGTGAAGAGTGAGAAGAGTCCCAAGATCAACGGTAGCCCCCTATCAAGAAGTTCCAGTGAGGTGGCTCCCGATGATGGTGTCGAGAGTTTTCCCACTAGCAGCGGTTCCGGATCAGCCATCGGGCCGCCATCAGATTTTGAGAGCGCACAGCCTGCAGCGTCAACTGAGCCTTTGCTCATCGCGTGTGAAACAATGGTCGAGCTCGGCCGCATTGCGCGCGAAGCAGCGCTCAAAGAAGACAGTAGCAGAGGCAGCAACGGTGCCAGCAGTGGTAGCAGCAGCAGCAGTACCCGGCGGGGCAGGGGACTTAGTGAAGGATTGGGCGAAGTTGTGGCGCTTGGCCGCAACGCTCGTAGTGCGCTTGAAGCTAATTTAGATGACCTCGCCTTGAGCTCAAAGCTTGATGGCGACAAGGATGGCAACGGGCCTCAAAAAGCATGGCTACTTCTTGAAGATTTTGTTCTTGGCTGGCTTAAGAGCGGTAAAGTTTGAAATAGGCTACATGAAGTGCATAAATACATTATGAGTACGAGTATATTTCTTTGTGTAAATTCGATGGCAAAAACCGAAGGCTAGGCAGTACAAAGCTGTATGGCTCTGACTTTGAATTCTGAGCCTTAACCTACTCTGAGTGGACAGGGTGTCCTTGTGCATAGAGAAATGGCTGCTCCTGTCTCCTGTTTCTGTTTCTTCACTCTCTTGACTCTTGACCTCCGTAAACCAAGGAGTTCCAGAGGAATAGGAAGTTCAACATTCTTTACCTCATCGGCCTGCTACTGCTAGACGGCTACTGCTCTTTGAATTGGTGCTGTATATTATCGCGACTATAAACCGTAATTGTATGCTTCTTTAAAGTATCTAGTCTAGTCTAGTTAATACTCTCCCAAATACAAAGAAAGACAAGTACACAGCAGTCACAGAGGCACATAAAGAATGCACTTGAGCTGCAAATGCGCTAGCGAATTCGCTCCAGAAGGCCAATTAAGGCTCCAACTGGCGCCTTTCCTCCGAACAAGTCGGCGGGACTGAGTGCTCGTTCGTGTGTCACGTCCCAGGAAAGTATCCTCCGAACAAGTCGGCGGGACTGAGTGCTCGTTGGAGCCTTAATTGGCCTTCTGGAGCTGGAGCGAATTTGCTAGCGCATGTGCAGCTCAAGTGCATTCCTTATGTGCTTCTGTGACTGCTGTGTACTTGCCTTTCCTTGTTTTTGGGAGGGTGTTAACTGGACTAGACTAGACTTAAAGTATCTTTGAAAGTGCCCGAATCCGAATCCGAATCAGCTCATGACTTGATTTTCTGTCGGCCTGAGATTTATGACACGGTAAGCAATCACCGTGGCGCTTACGGTACATGCATACGCAATTCACAACGGGACCTACGCGGAATCTGGCTGTGACACAGGAGCTTGACGCTGACGCTCGTGCCAGGTAAGTATTTTGCCCTGTCGTGTGCAGTAGTATAGAGTATAGCAGTAAACAGTAAAGCAGACAGCTGTTGTCAACGAGGAAAGAAACACCAGGGGTAGGCGGTAGCAGACTGGTGTGACCTCTGCAATCTTTCTCTTTACGATTCTGACTTGCGCGTGTTTCGTGCACTTCTGTCCACAGCACTGGCTTCGATTATACTTGGTTTTGTGTCAGCTCGGGTTCGAGAACAGCAGTAATTCGGGAATATCTGTCTGGGTTGAGCAATTCGACATTCCGCACTTACTCTGTAATTTCGAGGTAACTAATAAATTCATGGCCGCTCGGGGATGTGTTCTTCAAGAGTCAGTTCTTATCTTGCTACTGTATCTGTTGTGCTAAACCCCTCAATTGCCTGTTGGCCTTCTAAAGTCGGCCCCAGGGGGTCTGCGTCAAAAATAAGTGCAGACAAGAAGTGACTTTCACTTGTGTAATTGACATTCACAAAAGCACTGGCCCAAGGAAGCTGGAATTGAAGGAGGTAATTACAATTCTGAATGTTGTGTGTCTGATTAGCTTCGCTTCTTGTGTAAGCTGCTTTGCTTTGTTTTCTACCTGTTAGCCTTCTGATCCCGGCCCCTCAGGGCCGGTGTCAAAATTCTGAACCTGGTCACCCATACAAGTGCGATTAGACTCCAAAGTCATAAGCCTCGAGTATTCGCAGGGGCCATTAAGGTCCGGTCGGCGGTAGAAAATGGAGGAAAAAGACCGGGAGACTGCAGATACCGACTAGATGGCACCCTGTAGCGAACTCAATGATACGACCACAGCGGTCACGTGCTTGCCCCAATCATCAGCCTTTACGGGGCGCTTCCTCTGACCTCAGGCTCATCTTGGACCTCGTTGCTTGGAAACTGTCTTGCAAGTATGCGGCATTTTACAAGAAGCTTGCACGAAAATGGGGTCATAGAATTGCTCTAGGTTGGGTGACTCTTGATCTACTTTTGAGATCGCCTGCAGGACTTCGTAGTAGCCCCCTCCTTAGCAGGTGGGGGATCTTATTTTGAGCAGAACTCTCAGGGCACGGAATAACGGGCTACTTTGGACAGTCTTCATAATTTCCATGGCCGCTTAATTATGTGTGTCTGATTAGCTTTTCTTCTATATACGAGTATAAGCTTAATTGCATTTCTACCTGTGAGTCCTCCATTTCCGGAATTTCGGGGCCAAAGTCACTAGTCTAGTCTAGTTAATACTCTCCCAAATACAAAGAAAGACAAGTACACAGCAGTCACAGAGGCACATAAAGAATGCACTTGAGCTGCAAATGCGCTAGCGAATTCGCTCCAGAAGGCCAGTTAAGGCTCCAACTGGCGCCTTTCCTCCGAACAAGTCGGCGGGACTGAGTGCTCGTTCGTGTGTCACGTCCCAGG
>Ga0307982_1003948_pt1 | contig 11778 bp, 6 predicted proteins | sample OrgLakmetagen989_FD_201847 | JGI IMG/M metagenome (GOLD analysis project Ga0307982, IMG submission 201847) | Saline water microbial communities from Organic Lake, Antarctica - #989 | ecosystem: Environmental > Aquatic > Non-marine Saline and Alkaline > Saline | place: Antarctica: Organic Lake... | reverse complement strand
GCCGCCGCCGCCGCCGCCGAACATGCCTGCCATTTGAGACATCATGGCAGGGTCCATGCCAGCGAGGGGGTTGCCTGCAGGCATGCCTTGCTGCGGCAGGGAGGCCCCCAGGGTGCTTGGGGCGCCGCCGCCGCCCGCCGCTGCCTCCTGCGCAGCCTTGGTGGCGGCCACTCCCGACACCGCGGTGGCGTTGGCGGGCTCCAGATCCAGGGCGCCTTCGTACGCCGCGATGGCCTGCTGGTACATCTTCTGGTAGTAGTACGCCGAGCCCAGGCGGTTGAACGCCTTGACGTACTGCGGCTGCAGCGCCAGGGCCGCCTGGGCATCCTCCATGGCGCTGCTGTACGCCTGCAGCTTCAGGTGGGCAGCTGCCCGGTTGCACAAATAAATGTGAGAGTTGGGACCAGTTGCACTGATTGCAAGGGCACGGGTGTACGCCTGCACAGCTTCTTCGAACCGGCCAGATTGCAAGCAGGCATTTCCAGTCGCCTTCTCGTCATCAGCTGAGGCACCTGGCACAGGAGGAGCAGATGCAGTTTGCCCTGCTGGGGTCTCAGCGGTCTCCGAGCTCATGCGGCTCTCGAACCTTTTGATGGCAGCTTTGTACTTGCGTTCCCACTCTGCAATCAGCACACGCTGCATGTTTATTGGCGAAGTAGTAGCAGCTAAAGCATAATCCGCACCTGGAGAACTGGCAGCCAGGTCTCCAAAATAGCCGCGCTTCTCCAGATTCTCAATGTACTTCTTGAATAATGGGTTGTCTGATCAAGCACTGTTTGCGTATGAGTGCACAGTGCCACTAGTATGAGGCTCACCTGAAGCCTTGGGCTTTGCTGCAGAGGCAGCAGAGAAGGCAGCCTCCAGAGGGGGCGAACAGCTACTAGCGGCAAAGTCGTCTTGAGACAGCTCCATGTTTGCAACAAGCGCATCGATTGCCACTTGAATGGCATCAGCACTGGACTCAGCTGGCTGAGTAGCAACGCGGGCCAGGTACTGCACAATGCTGGCAAGCAGAACTTTATCTGCTCCTGCGACAGAGCTAGAAGACTCAGCCATGGCGTTTGCGGTAAAGTGATTTGGCAGCAATCCAATTAAAATTGTGAATCAATTGTGAATTTGCGATTGATCCAGGCTGGCCCGAAGCGCTGAAGCGCACTGCGTGCAATGGACAAGTTGTGATGACGACCCCCCTGGGCCCCCTTGCAGCTAATACACAGCAGCCGCAGCCTGCCATGCGCAAGTATGCCTCTTGATGAGCGCCTCTTCCGTGTGTACACCATCTGCAATCACTGCACATCTGCAGTACTAGCTGCATGCAGTCCCCACCACAGGGTCGCGCCGCGCGCCGCCCCCCCGATTGGGCGCCCCAGCTCCAGCATTGCCCCGGACGTGAAGACAGCTTCACATAGCCCCAGCTGCAGGTGCTAGTACATTGACCTGTTCTGTGTCTGTGCATGCTGCACGCCCCGTCGGCAGATACGTGTGCACATGACCGTGCCTGCGCCCTGTGGCCATCAGCTGTGGGCGCTGGCGCTGTCAGGGGCATGCAAGCCGACTGCTGGGTTAGGTGCGTTGACTTGGCTCCGCGGCACCATACGTGTGGTGCTGCGGTTCTCCTGGTACACTCTGCTCCAGGGCGCAGGCGTTTCCCAGCGGTGGCTTCTGCGGAGTGCCAGCTGGTCATGCACACACCAAGGCAGAGCTACACGCACAAGTACGTACATTGGGTTCCACCACGCTTGCACTCTTTCTTCATTTGGGTCGTCCTTCCTCCTCGCACTGGGATCGGTCATCGACCGCACAACCTGTACAGGGGCACACCTGAGTCAGACGAACATCACGAGGACAAATGCTAAACGCGAATTACCATGAGAACTATAGGCACTGCTAGCAGGAAAATCCAAGCGGCATTGATGTTGTCAGCAGTCGCCACTCTTGACGGATTGCCCATGCGGGTCCGACGAAATCTCTCGGCCCTCTGATTCAGCTCCTCAACGCTGTAAGCTGTCCCATGCCGTGCCTTGGGAACTTGAGAGGCGCTCCCGGATTTGGTTGATAGTAATTCTTCGTATGCAGTTTGCACTGCCTGAAACTGTTCAGCTGCTGCGTCTGACGGATTGACGTCAGGGTGGAGTGCTTTGACCTTCACTCGGTAGGCTTTCTTGATTTCAGCCTCTGAGGCTCCAAATCCAACATCTAGGATCTGATAAGGTGTCAAACTTGATGTGCTAAATGATCGTGCTGATGACGCTGTAGTTTTGTGCAGGATGCAAGCTTGCCGCAATGAAAAGCGAGGCAGTCTCAGCATTATGCAGCACGTTGCGTTCGTCAAAACGCTCAACTAGCGAAGAGAAACTCCCAGAAATGCAGCTAGGTGTGCAACTTGACTGTGTTTGTGACTGTTATGCATTTCAGCATCTCCTTGCAAGCAAGGTCCGCAGCCCATTGACCCCACACGGGGGGGTATGCAGGACGGTGAACTACCGCAGTGAGCGTGCATGCAGGGAATTTAGTTGTAGCCTACCACCGCAGCAGTTGCTGTGGATAGCCTGAGGGGTTGCTGGGGGCATGCCGCACGGCACGGCAGCAAGGACAGCAAAGCAGGGACAACGCTGTGCAATGAATGGCGCCACCAGAGTGTGTGGATGGGCAGCTGAGATGGTGCAGCTTTCTGTGTGTCCTCACAGCTTGGCTGCTGCCACCTGCTGCAGCAGCGGGGCCCCAGCTTCCACGCTGGCTGCAATGGCGGCGCGCAGGGCCGTCATCATGTCCTCCAGCTGCGTAGGGCTGGTCTCCGCAACCACGGGCAGGTACACCAAACCGTCCATGATGCGCTTGGAGGTGTGCGGGAAGAAACGCCTGAAGTTCTCCGTGTCGTACTGCGGGGCGATGTAACGGCTCACGGGGCCCAGCTGCGACGTGCCCTGCGTCACGTCGAATCCCGCCGCCAACATAGCGGTGCACACACTCTTGGGGTTTGGCACCAGCACTGGAAACAGCCAAAATGCATGCCTGTTTGCGCGGGTGCCCGGCACCGCCACATACCCCTCCGGCAGCGCCGCAAGGCGGGCCACCGCGTCCCACCCCGCCTGCACGCGCTGCTGCAGGTATGCCCCGTCGAAGTTGCGCAATCTGCGAGCCAGCATGGCCAGCAGGGGTGTGGAGGGCGCAAAGCGGATGAGGGGGACAAGGTCATCCCCCGGGAAGCCCCGTATGGCCCCCGTCACCAGCTCGTCCCAGCTGAAGCCAGTGCCCTCTACGGCACGCACCATGGCGCCGTACACCATGGGGGTGGACAGCCCGTGCATGGCACCGTACCGCATCAGGCGCCCTGCCAGCACACTCCTTGGGCGGGGGGTGTACTGCGCATGCAGCTTCTGCATGGCGTCGTACAGGGCGCCATCCCGCACAGAGGCCACACAGGCGCCAAAGGCGGTGCTGGTCTTAATGGTCCCAAAAGAAAACAGCGTCAAGTCTGCCTCTGGGTGCCCCGTGTATCCCTCATGCATGTTTGAGAAGCCCTGGGGGGCGTCTTTTGGGGGGGGGCCAGCGAAGCACTCTGCACAATCCTCCACCACGACGATGCCGTGCCGCCTGGCCACGGCACACACTGTGCTCAAGTCATTGCACACACCAAACACGTGTGCAATGACGATGACCTTGGTGCGTGGGGTGATGGCTGCCTCAAGGGTGCCGCAGTCCACAGCCAACGAGTCGAAGTCCAGATCCACCGCCACAGGCGCGGCACCGTGGAACTGCGCGATCTTCACCATGTCCTTAATAGTAATGCCGCTCATGATGATCTCACTGCCCATAGGCAACCGCAGCGTGCGCAGCAGTAAATCAAACGAGGTTCTGCGCGACAAGAGAGTTCTACGCGGGGGTGTTTGCTGCAATTTGCATAGCAGTCCAACCTGACGCTGAGGGTCACCATGCAATGCTCCCTCTTCCACACAGACTTGATCTCCGCGGTGATGTCGCTTCTATCACTGTCGTGTGCGCTAATGCATTTCGCTAGCCCGTATGCGACATCCGAGAAGTCTGCAAGGCAAGCAGTGGACGGCATTCTGTAATCCAGCGTGAAAGCCCCGCACCTGTCTCAAGGCGCTTCCTTGGAATGATTCTCCATGGAACAGACTCTGAAAAGGTTTCCATAGGACCAAACGGTTTCATGTATGCAGCCATGTTGTCTCCCTTGTGCCCTAAAAGCACAACTACGTAATTCTGAGTTGCTTGACGAATTGTCTGCCTGGCAAGAAACAGCTACCAGGAGCGTGGGCAGTGTTCCCAGCACACGCTACAGCCTAGTTCCATGTAAGTGGAGTCTGGATATATAAACTTGCAGGGGTTTGCCTCTCCACTCCATCGCTGATGCGTGTTACAACAGCCTACAGGAGGTGGACACCAGCCGAAAAGTAGTGGAGGGGGTGCCAGAAAATCCACTCGATGAAGAGCACTGCCACAGAATGGCGTGGTGCGGGGTCAATTCAGCAGCCTGTACGCAGTGAAAAATTACTGTTGTGCTTTCAGTGTCTGCAGCTGTGGTAGCCTGCACCTGACCTGTAGGTGGAGCTGCTGAACGTACTTCCCACACAGGCCGTAATTTTTGAGGAAAACAACAAGCTGCACAAGAAAATGCAGCCAAATATACTGCCACAGAGATTGGCACCTGCGCTGATGAGTGCTATGGGCTCGAGTGAGGCAGTTGGCAGGTGAGACTTTGCCCTGTCGACAATGTCCGCAAAATGCTCGCGTGCTGCTATCCGACCTAAATCAATGTGCAGCAGCTCGAGTTCGGGAATCCCTCTGTTTCGTGGCTCTAATGTTATTGATGCTGAACGCACGACGCCACCTCACGCCCAGCAAGAAACCATTGCCCACTACAAGTTCACCAAGACCCCCAACATGCAGCGGGCGGTGGCGGTGTCCAGCAATTTCAAGTACTACGTGGTGAAGAACACCCGAGTGCGCGTGCTGGATGCAGCCAGCCCTGCCAAGGGCCTCACCAGTTGGCCCCAGGAAGATGTGCTTGACCTGGAAGTGGCGCCTGCAACGGTTGGCAGTGGCCTGCTGGGCAGCGCCACCCAGGACGCCCTGGCCATGGCCACTGCCCGCCGGGTAGTGCTGTGGGCGGTGGCCCCAGCTGCACCAACTGCGCCTGACAAGGTGGTGTTGAATCCGTTGTTTGACCTGAATGCTTCTGGCGTGCTGGGCGTGCGTTGGCATCCCAAGCACCCGGTGCTGTTTGTCCTGCGTGTCTCTGGGGTCATTGCTGTGCACCTGTCGGCACTGCGGGCGGCCTCGGGCACGCAGCAGTGTCTATCTGCCGACTTGGATGTGTCTCTGCGGGCAAATGCGCGCTGGTGCTCTGCGCTCTCTGTTCCGCAAGGCGTGCAGCTGAGTGCCCTGGGGGTGACCTGTGCCGGGGAGCAGTGCTTCCTGTGTCTGGGCACGGCGCAGGGGGGCGCATTCCTGGCCTGCTCCCAAGACGACACGGATGAATCCGGCAGCAGCTTCGCAATGTTTGCAGCCCTGCAGGCGCCCTCCAGCAGCGCCCCCGTGGCTGAGTGCGGCGTGCTGTCCTACGCCGCCGCCGGGGGGGTGCTGGCCCTCGTGGCCCTGCAGGGCGGCAGTGTGTGGAGGGCCTTTGAAGTGCAGCTGCGGGTGCCTTCCAAGCCGCTACCGCTGCACCAGCCCTCCCAAGTGGTGGTGTTGCCTGGGGGCAGCACCGCCCCCCCCCACGGCTGCAACTGTGCCGTGCTGCCCGCCAGTGGGGCCGCCGTGACGGTGCAGCGGGACGGCACTCTGCACATCATGCAGGCGGCTGCCAACACCCCAGTGCTCTCCCGTCTGTACACTGCATCGGTGGGCGCCTCCAGCATCGCCTCCCTGGCGGCAGGGGCCGCTCAAACCTGCGGGGAGGCCCCTGCCGCCCCCGCCGACAATAAGGAAACGCTGTTCCTGGTGAGCGATGATGACGTCACACGAGTGCGCATCCCTCTGCCAAGCGCCCCCACGGTGGCGGTGCAGGCTGTCCGCTCCGCATCTCCCCCCTCCTCCCCAGCCGCTGCGGGGGGGGGGGGCGGCGCTGGAGGGGGGGGGGCAGCCAGCGCCCCCCCCCTGCCCAAGGCCAAGCCCAACACACCCAAGGCAGCAGCTGTCCATACAACAGTGCATGAGGACGGCGATGCGGATCTGCCCGCCCTGTTGCGCAGCATGAGCCGGCTGCAGGGGCAAGTGGACGCCATGCCTGCCGCCCTCAACGGTGCAGTCATGCGGGCAGCACAGGTGGCGGCCGCCGCAGCCACGGAGGGCACCGTGGACGCCTTCAAGGACAGCAGCGCCAACATGGCCCAGGAGGTGCAGGCCACCCTGGGCGCTGCACTGGCCCCCCTGCAGGCCCAGCTGCAGGAGGCGCGCGCCGCCAATGCAGCCCTGGCCACTGAACTACGCTCCCTCAAGGCATGCATGCTCACCCCCGAGCTCATGCAGGCAGCCATCAAGTCCCACGTGGAGCCTGCTCTGTCAGCCGCTGTGCGCTCCCAGGTGGCGGCGGTGCTGCCCAAGGCTGTCGCCGCTGCCTTGGGGGGGCATGCTGACGCCGCAAAGGAGGCCGTGCGGGGGGCCACTGCACACGCATTCAGGAACGCAAGCACTGCTCTGCACAACGCAACACAGCGCTGCATCGCAGAGCAGCTTGAGCTGCAGCTGCCGACCGCTGTGACTGCAGCAGTGGCAGACGCCTTGAAGCAGCTCCCAGCGCCGGCGGCCGCAGTGGCGCCCCTGGAGCCTCTCCCCTGCACACCCGTGCCCCCTCCCAGCGATGAGGGGCTGTGCACCAAGCTGCTGCGGCTGGCTGCCGCCGCGGAGTACAGCAGCAGCATCTACGACACGGCGTTCACCATGGCCCTGGAGGCCGCAGCGGAGGGCGTGCTACAGTGGCTGTGCTGCCGCCTGGCGCAGGACGGGGTGGCGGCGGGGGAGGTCATGGGCAGTGTGTCCCCAGTGGTGGCGGTGTGTGTCATGCAGCAGCTCACCCAGGGCCTGCACGCCAATGTGCACGAGGACACCCGCACCCTGCTACAGTGGCTGCAGGCTGCCGCACAGAGCACCGCTGACGTGCAGGCAGCTGGCCCCAATGTACAGGGTGTGGCACGCGAGGTGCACACTGCCCTTGGCCAGCGCCTTCAAGAGGCGGCTGCCCGGCTGCAGGCGGCTGCTGCAGCCGGGCAGGCGGGGGCAGGCGACACCCTGCAGGCTGTGCAGGCGGCGCAGGCGGCGCTGTGAGCGCATCAACTGTCAAGCCCCGCTGTGTAGCCCTTATAGCCTCAGTGCGTGCGTGTAAGGGCGCCGTGTGCTCGCGGGGCACAGGGGTGGCCTGCCACAGCTTTGCCTTCTGAGTGCGGGGAACAGATGCCCCTGGGCACAGCTGACATGCACCCGTATCCAGCGGCACCGCTCTATAGCTGCCAGCATCAATCAAGGGGCGTGCGATGCAGCAGGCACACAGGCTGGGATTGGAGGGTGTTGCTCCCCCGCCCTCACTTGTGGCGTGTGTTGCAGGAGCTGTATGAAGTAGGCCTGAACACAAGCATGAGCAGGCTGTTCGCCCGAGTTCATGTCAATGGGTGCACATTCATTGGTGTCTTTTGCTAGTTGCCACTTCGTGGGCTGCGCTCTGCTGTGCGGGCCTGCCGTCGCCACCAACAGGCAGTGCAGACACCATCCCTGGAATGCACCGAATACACAGCCTCCTCTGCACAGTCCTCGCATTGCACAGCAATATTTGGCTGCTGTCCACTGCAGTGCTACACACTTCGCCCATCCTGGAACTTGTCAACCAACTTCCAAGAATCTCAGAGTGTTCGGGGGGTGCAATTTTCATCAAGTGCCCACACCTGCAATCAGATAAAAAGCGTCAAAAGGCATCCCATCTTGGTTGATGTGTGGTCTTGCTCGCAGATCGCAGATCGCAGCCATTTTCGCGAACATAGTATCAACGCAGCGCTTCGTCCACATCAACATCAAACCAGCCGAGCCCTGGAGCAGCAGCAGCCGTAACGTGCGGATCTAAATGTTTGACCACTCATGCTTGCAAGGATGCGATTCGTGGTTAGGGAATTCGCTTGCTTGCTTATTTCGAGCTGATCAAAACAAAACTGGTGAGTTATTGTGCTTAACTATACCGGCCAAACTACTCGGCACCGGAAAATATGCAGATGAATTTCTGCGGGGTACTGCACTTGTGAAAGATGCTCTCAAAGGCCGAAAGCCCGTGCGACACACCACACGCAATGCCCTTTTGCTAAGAAAGTTGTGGCAGAAACGGTTGTGGCGAAACCTTATCACGTTTGCCGCGATTGTGCACATGGCATTGGCCTTCGTTGAGCGCCCTTCGGCATTCTCAGGCCCTTCATCTGCTTTGGTCGACTCCTGGCCTATTGAGTTATCAGTTTGCTTGTTGTACATTGCAGACCTAGTCCTGCACGTTTCACACAAAGGCTGGAGGGCATTCCTTGCGTCATGGAAGAGCATCGAGCTGGTGGCCACAGTTGTGTTTTTGGTGGATTTGGTGACGACTGCCGTTGGCACCGCCCCCATGCAGTTCTCCCGCGTCCTGCGCCCGCTGTTCGTCATCACCAAACGCAGGCACATCAGGCAATACTTCTCTGGTATCATTGATGCGCTGCCGCAGATGCTGCCAGTGGCCACCATCCTGGGTGTGCAGATGCTGGTGGGCGCGTTTGCTGGCACGGTGCTGCTGTCAGGCAGCGCACCAAGCGCCGGTAGCCTCGCAAACCTGAACTCCACACACATCTCCACCCCGCCGTACTGCTCCGTGTTTGTGCCGGGCTGCACTGATTACTTCCAGGACATCTCGGTGTCCCTGTACACCACGTACGACTTGACGAAGCGCACCAACTGGCCCCTGGTGCTGCTGCCCACTCTGCACCAGCAGCCCGCCTCCGCATTGTTCTTCCTGGTGTATGTCCTCATCGTGCACTTCTTTGTGTACCGCCTCCTGCTGGCGACTGCCTTTGGCTCCTTCAACGCCGCCAGTGCCGCCCGCTTCGAGGCGCGGCTGGCGGCCTCCCAGCGGGGGGTGCATGACGGGTTTGGCCTCCTGGCGCCGCGAGGCAGCCTTAGCCAGGGTGATTTTGTGCAAGTGGGCAAGGAGGTGGCGCCGTGGCACTCAGAGGCTGCTCTGACAGTCGTCTTCCAAGCCTGCACCAGCCACGGCGGCATGCAGGAGACACAGTTCGAGGCAGCGATTCGCTTCCTCACGCTGCGCAGCAACACGCAGCAGCTCCCGCAGGCTGCTGTGCAGGTGGAGGGTGGGTCCAGTGTGTCTGGGCTGGGGGCCCTGTCTGTGCAGCAGCCCCTGCTGGAGGCGGGGGGGGCAGGCCTCGGGAGCAGGCTGCCCACAGTGGGGCAGCTGTGCAGACGCTGCAATGTCTGCTGCGGCTCCAAACCAGTGCAAATCACTTTGGATGTGTGCATCATCGCAGCTGTGGTGGTGGAGCTTGTGCTGACCGCCAAGGCATTCGCGGGAGATGACCCAAGCAGCCGCGCCCTCAAGGTGCTCTCTGCCGTCTCGGCAGGCATTGCAGCTGCATTTGCGCTGGAAGCTGTCACAAAGCTGGCGCTACTGGGGGTTCGGCGCTACTGGGGCAACAACTGGAACCGGCTGGACGCCTTGGTGGCCACCGCCAGCGTGCTTGCTGTCATCCTGCAGGCAGCAGACGCCACCCGCAGCGCAAACATCCTCAAAACGACCATCCTCCTGAGGGCGGGGAGGTTTTTCCGCATACTGCGGCTGCTGCGCCGCTCCAGTTCCGTGTTTGTGGCCATTCGCCAGATCCTCCCCCTGCTGTGGCGGCTGCTGTGTGTGCTGTGCATCGTGCTGTATGTCTTCGCCGTGGTGGGGATGGAGATGCTGGCGTTCAGACTGGAGCCCGGCAGCAGCCACCTGCAGCAGAGCGCGTACGGGACACGGGGTTTCTGGGACTTGAACTTCGACTCCTTCTACGGGGCGTGTGTCACAGTGTTCAGCCTGCTGGTGGAGACACAGAGTGCAGTGCTGGCTGAGGGTGCCATGGCAGCCTTCGACTCCTGGTGGCCCCTGCTCTTCTTCGTGGCGTTCACTGTGGTGGTGGTGTGGGTGGTCATGAATGTCCTGGTGGCGCTGATCGTGCAGAGCTTCAACGTGCACTTCTCCGATGCACAGCGGTACGAGGCAGGCGACCGAGAGGTGTGGCAGTGTGTGTTGCGCACTGCCAGTGTGCGTCTGGCTGCTGCTTGCGGTGCCCAGCCACTTCCCCGTGTCACCTTCTCCGCTCGTGAGAAGCTGCTGGATGTGAACACACGGCTGTACGGGTCCCAGGCGGACCTGCCTGTGCAAGTCGACCAAGGTGGAGCAGCACACTTCAACTGGGGCAATGCTGGTGCCGATGAGGCGCTTGCTGCCAGTACAGTACCATTCTCGCCACCGGTGTATGCCGACCAGCAGGCCTCGCGCGGCGCACGGGCAGCGCTGCAGGGCAACATGGGTATGTACAGCTTCATCCCAGCAGCATTCTTGGGCCGGTCTCTGGATAAAGCCCATCCTGTGAGACAGCTCTCAAGCCAGGTAGTTCAAGATCTTGCAGACTGTCAAGCTCTGCTGGAACAGGCTGCCCAACGATTCCGTGCCCTGTCAAAACAGCAGCAAAAGCACATTTGTTTACCTGAATTCTGCACTCAACATTCCCAACAGGCCTAGCTGTTCCTGGTACTGCTCTGGCATGGTGTAGCACGCGATGCTTGCACCATCGAGATTCGAGTTCAATTCACGGTGCCGGAGTACGTTTTGTGCCAGCATCTGAGGCCCCCGAGCTTGCTGCGGTCTTGGGAGGGGTGGCTGGGGTACTGGCCATCTAGATATGAACAAGCAGCACGACGATGATTTTCCCCGACTGTGACCTTGGACCTCCTTGGGAGAAGTGCGAGGAGGAGGGCAAGTGAGGAACACAGGGAGGGGCCAGCTGCCAGCTGGCGAAGCTATCGGACAGGACAGCAAACCATGCTATGTCGACCAGCAACAGATGCATTTGTACTTCAAGGTGTCAAGGAGGCACTGCCCGGGTGCTGAGAGTAGCAGGCGCCTTGGTCAATCAAGGTGACAGAGAGGTCCCGAGCGTGAGCGTGCCGCCACTCCGTGTTGCACTCACCCAGCCATCTCCAGGCCCTCCTTCAATGAATGCCATGAATATTGTATATTGTGTTCTGGAGAGCCCAAGGAGCCCCTGTTCGTCTGTGAGATAGTCAGTACCCCATCTGAACATCTCCAACCACAGTAAAAGCTCACAGCCGCTCACGGCGTCACATGAGCTTACCATAGTCGGGGGGGGTTCTGCTGCGGTACTGACCATCACACATATGAACAGGTGTTCCGTGGGCTTCGCAGAACACAGTAGAAATGGCATAAATTGAAGGAGGGGGCGAATTGATCGACCCCTCCTCCTCTCATCACAAGCAGAGCAAGACATCAACACACTCACGGATATGTACCGCGAGTGCCCCTACGACTTGCGCATACGTGCCCTACCGGAAAGGGACCTGCCGCAATACCTCGGCCGACGCTGTTGACCACACCCCGCGAGGCGATAGGAAGCACCACACAACCGATGGAGAAAACAAGTCACGACGCCACGGGGTCGGTCGCCCCGGGCGCGACTAACCGCCAACACAACAAGAAATGGGAGAAGTGGGAGGAGGAGGGGTCGATCAATTCGCCCC
>Ga0307982_1003943_pt1 | contig 11788 bp, 11 predicted proteins | sample OrgLakmetagen989_FD_201847 | JGI IMG/M metagenome (GOLD analysis project Ga0307982, IMG submission 201847) | Saline water microbial communities from Organic Lake, Antarctica - #989 | ecosystem: Environmental > Aquatic > Non-marine Saline and Alkaline > Saline | place: Antarctica: Organic Lake... | reverse complement strand
CTCTTGAAATAAAAGTGGTCAATAATCTTGACATGAAATAAATGCGCACACGTGTACCTGAGTAAGAGGGTACGCAAGCCCGCTGAGCTGGCCCGGGTAAGCGCTCACGACCGCTGCCCAGCAGCGCAAGCAGCTCAAGTACTGCCAGTTGAAGACCGCTTGCACGGAGTCCTTGGTTTTCTTCACCAGAGCATTGCGCAGCAGCAGCGCCAGCTGACGCACGTAGACGAAGGCGTGCTGGTAGCTGGATGCTAACTCCAGGCCATACAATTCCACCACGCAATTGCCCATGAAAGTCAAAACGGGAAGGCTTTGGTCGTTCACGAAACGCGCGTTGCGCGCATAGGTCAAGTACAAACCTTTGAGGCAGTCTTCAGCGCATGGGAACGGCATCACAATTGCCAGTTGCCGCAGCCGAAAAAAGGCTGCAATTTGCACCGACCGTGCTTCTGCGTCCGGAGCTTGAGACTCGCCCCACACCGACAAAAGCGCTTTCAGGTACTTTTTCGCCACTTTAGGGAAGGGCGCCATGTAAGGAAAGTAGTAACGCAGTTGCTTCAAGACAAACGACAGCAGCGAAGGTTCCGTGATGGACCCCAGGAGCCCCAAGCAGGCTTTGAAAAACGCCAGCGCCAAAGGCTCGAGCTTCTTCCACTGCGGGTGCTTCACCAAAAGCTTTTCTTGGCCGCTCGCGTTCTCTCCACTGCTGCTGCTGCCGTTTCCACCTCCCAGAGGCACGTGGTGGGCAAATTCCGCGTGCAGCCGCTGCAGCGCAGTCACCATGAGGGTGTTGAACACGGCCGCCGACGGTACCACGTACTTCCGGGCATCCGGCAGGTTGCCCCCAGCTTCCGGCTGCGACACCAGGCACCCGCAACGGAACATGTCCAGCAGCTTCTTCAGGCCCCGGAACGAGTGCTCCTCGCTCAGAGCAGCGCTCACCGCCTTGAGCTCGGCAGTGGTTAACACTTTCGCCGCTGCTGCTCCAGACCCGGGCACGCTTGCGGAAATAGCACTTGAAGCTCCGGCACTTCCACCGTCCTCGTCACCTTCGTCCTCGCTTCCACCTTCACCTGCATCGTCTTCGTCCAAGTCTTCCTCGCCTCCTTCGTCGTCATCACTGCCTTCACTTTCAAAATCCAGCAAATCGGTGTTGTTTTCCTGCAAGTATTTGAAAAACTCGGGGTCCTTCTCCTGCAGTGCCGCTAATTCAGCCTGAGAAACCACGCATCAAAAAGAATAAAGTAAAACCAGAAGTGGCCCATCGAATGAATAATGAAGCCTAGGTAGACAAACAAATCATACATAGATAAAATTTCCGTAGCTTCGCTTGCTGACCATACACAGAGTTGAGCGAAAACGAGAGAGGGGCAAACCTTGTGTTTGTTCAATGCGCCCTTCATATCAGCTACTTCCTCATCGCTCTCTGCGTCGTCGTCGTCTTTACGTGAAGTGTCGTTATCTTCTTCGTCCTCGTCGCTCTCCTCATCTTCCTCTTCGTCGTTGTCCTCGGCTTCACTTCCTGATACCTCGTCCTCATTGTCCTCGTCACCACTTGCCCCCATTCCCTCCATGAAAGCATCCACGTCCATTCCCTCTAAAGATGGCGCAGAAACCCCTTCTTCTTCGTCATCACTGTCGTCTCCACGGCTTTTCTTCTTTTTGCCAGTGCCAGCCAGTGCTTTATGCTCTTGTGCTGCCTTGGCCTTCTGGCGCTTTGCCGACTCAAGTTTGTGCGTTCGGACAGCTTTTTTTGCTGCTTCTGGGCCCTTAGCCGCAAACTTCTTCACAGACTTTTTTACTTTCCCCATGCTAGCAAGCGATAGGGACGTACAGCCCTTGGGACTGGCTACAGATTACAGCTCTTAGTTTCGTCGATTCCAATACGGCGTCGCTGTTTACGGTTTCAGCGTTTCAGCGATCATACACTTTCAGCTTTTCACCCTCAGCACGGGGGACGCCGTTCATTTCCGTAGGCTGGTACAAAAAAAAAGAGAAAAAAACTGCTGGCTGGGTTGTTGGCTGGTGGTCAAGTCGCCAGTCGCCAGGGTTCGCCATATATCTGGTGGACACTACTGAAGCACAATATTTGCAGCTCTTGAGCTTGCCGAGCCAAGCCCAACTCGCGTTCTTGATTGTAAAGTGAGGCTGCATTCACTGTGATTCCTTCGGGACATTTTGATTGACAAACTTGACGGATTCGTTAAATATCTGAAGCATTCCTTGCTCCGTACAAAATTGAGCACTAACATTAGTACATGTTGATGCTACAAGGCTGTTCGTCTTAAGTTTATTTTTGGGCCAATCACTTTTCGAGTGTAGCGATGGATCCTTCGGAAATGCATGACGCCGCCATTCGCGCGTTGGACGTACTGCACGCCCTAGCGAGAAGCGAATCTGAGGGGCTTAGTGCTTCGCTACGTGCTTTGGATACTCTCGAAGCCAAAGCATTAGATGAAGTCAAGTCCGACCTCGATTCAAGGAAAGATGATGATCATCATCAGTCTCAACTGGAATCTTCGCGTACATTTCGCCTTTTAGAACAGGTACGATGCACAAAATATATAAGTCTGCGTGCACCTTTCTTTCCACAACAATCATTAAATTGGTTCGTAACTGTCCTCAATGTATGACAAGGTGGATGCACAATTGGCTGTACCTCTTACAAATGATAACGCTGAACCCTTTGCTGAAGATCCGCTTCCAAGGCCAAAACGTGCTCGAACCCAACGCTCGTTGCAGCCTGGTTTGTTGAATGGCGACCTAGCTCTCGCCCTTATGCACATGCCTGAGGTGCAGATTTACGAAGATTCACCGCAGCACTTGGTCGGCCCGAAGAGGGCATCGCAGGAATCTACCAATAGACGAAAACCTCCGGTCTTAGAGTCCAGTGCTTGCGATAGCAAAGGGATGAAAGTCGGCTCGAAACGCTCATCAATGTATAATGGAGTGTCTTGGAACAGGAATAAAGACACATGGAAGGTTCGGATAAGGGTTGACGGCGTTGTTATCAATTTGGGCAGCTTCACCGACGAGAAGGAAGCTGCACGAAAATATGACGAGTTTGCTATCTCTGCCGGAAGGCCAGTGAATTTTCCTGATGAAGTTCGGCCTGAATTTGTTAAGTATATGTCATCGAAAATGAAGGGCGTTTCTTGGTGCAATGATAAGAAGAAATGGATGGCTCGTATCCATGTTGATGGTAAAAGCACTCATCTGGGCTGCTTTGACGACAAAGAATTGGCGGCTCAAAAGTACGACGATGCTGCTCGAAGCCTCGGTCGGCCAATGAATTATCCTCCAAAAGACGATGTCGAAGATTTCAAGAAAAGTAGTTCGTCCCTCAAGTCCCCAAAAAGTAGGTATAGAGGAGTGAGTTGGTCCAAAAAAGGTCGTGCTTGGCGAGCTCGAATTTCTTTTGGAGGCAAGTACAGCCATTTAGGCCATTTTCATTCGGAAGAAGAGGCAGCCATTAAATATGACGAGGCTGCTGCAGCCCTTGGAAGGCCGCTGAATTTCTCAAAGGATAGCCAGGTTCAAGCTGTGAAATTGTGCTACGGTACTTCCAAAGACGTGCATTTGCACGGCAGAAAGAAATCAAAGTTGACCCAGGCAAAAGGCGCGAGTAAATGTACTCACCTGGGCCATTCTGATACTGAAGATGAAGCAGAGCAGGATTCTGACGATGGCTCTGCACCCTTAAAGGGGCCATCCATTGTTCCCGAAGTGGGCAGTCTCATAGGGTCTACGAGCGACGGGAACTTTTCGGTGCATGAAGAAGCAACTGAGACTCGTAAATGTTTTAGTGGTTGCAACAGCAGCCTCGCAAGTAAACCTATAAGCAACAGTTATACAACGCCCACAATCAAAAGCACCGTGGCCGCCAGCACTAACACCAGCAACGGCACCAGTAACAGCGCCAATAATAGCAACAGCAACAGCAACAGCAACCATAGCAGCACCAGCAACAGCAGCAGTACTAGCACCAGAACCAGCACTAGCACCAGCAAAAGGAACAGCCCAATCTCTAGCAGAGCTCACGATGTCGCCAATTTTTGGAAAAGCGCAGTTGCCTGCGACTCAGCTACTACTAGCGGATCAGCTGACGCTCCACAGTGTTCCACTTCAGCAGCGCATGCGGCTTACAACCAGGTTCCGGTTGTCGATGCCCAGCAGCAACCTGGAGCAACCTCACGCCTGCGCGAGAACCGTCTTAGCGGTGTGCCTACTGTAATTGTTGGGCACCACGGCTGGGCAGGATTTGCTGACGCTTGGCTGGTGGCAGGAGGTGGCGCCGACGAAGCTGTTGCAGTTCTCAACAGCGTTAGTGCTAATAGTGTTAATCATAATAAAGGCAGCACAGCTAAGTTTGTCTCAAACAGGAACGGAATGACCGTGACGTCTCCGGACTCAACCAAAGTGGAACCGCTTTTGCCATCAGAATCTCGGGGGGAGTCAAGATGGGTCCCATCAGCGAATGATGAAGCATTGGCAGCGGGGCATGGCATTCGTCTTTGTTCTCTTCTCAACGACATCGGTGACGAAGAAGTACCGCTCGTGCAGCCACGTACATTCATCGGATCACAACAAGCACGAGGAAGCAGCACGCGCACGGAGCATTTGGCTAGCGCGGTTATGACAACAACTGTGGGAGACTTTGTGAGGCATGCTTGGCTAGCTGGCACACCTGACTGGTAAGTTAGTTTCGAATTAGAGCATTTTATGAATTATAGTTAAATCTTACAATGACCGCGCATGACAGGTACATGCATCAGTGGCAGTTCCCACTTTCGCCTACCGCAGCGCCGACTCTTTGCCATAACTCGGCGCCACTACCTCTGCTTGGCGATGATCTGTCAAGGTACTGGCTTGACACTTGCCGCGGCGACTCACCCTTTCAGTACCTTTTCTTTGGGCACGCAGGCTCTTTCACTAAGCTTCATCGCGATGCCGGTGGTCTTGACATTGTCTTACAAGCTCTTACAGGCCGTAAAGAGTGCATTTTGGTGCACCGTGACGACACGCCTTCCACTTATAATTGCGACGTGAACTTAGATATTCCCGACTTGAATGCTCATCCACTCTTTGCGTTTGCACGCGTGTGGCGGCACGTTTTAGCTCCAGGAGAATTGTTGTATTTGCCAGCGGGTACTTTTCATTTCTGCCGCAATCTTGAACCTTGCCTTAGCTACAGCCGGTTTCACTTGGATACAGTTAATTTGCCTCAATTTTATAAGAGCTACATCGACCGTGGTAAGTATTCCACTGCTTTGCAGCACCATAATAAATTGTCCTCTGCCGGTCGTCTGCAATATGAGGGCTTTTCTTGTTGCCCTTCGAATGACAAAAAGTGTTTTTTTTGAAATGTTGCATCATTTAGTGTCTTTTCTCTCCTCTTGTCCTTTTTGATGGATTCATTCCTATTTTTCTAACCATGTGGGTTCAGATGCACCTGAGATTGAACATGGTGAGCTCCTCTGGAACGCAGCCGTCGAAATCATTCGGTCATTAGATATGGTCACCGATACTTCAGAAGTGACTGAACCAAGCGTCTGCACCGCCTCGGGTGCTGCTTCTGGTGGTATCACAGCTGTAAATACCACAGCTATTCCAGATACCACGATGTTTGTAGCTGGGCGTCAAGTCCAATCGCTAGCGGCCCTTCGGCACACTTTTGCAGCACTTCACCAACGTCGCACCGACCATAAGTCACATGCGTGGGCCTCGTTGATTCACGATATCGACATTTGTTTGGCTGACTTTTATGCCGCGTGTGGGACAAACGAGCACATTCAAGGGATGCCGTCGCATTGGTGGCAACCTGGAAAACCTCAGTCGTTGGCGAGCTCATCGCCGAATGCTCACCGCACGGTGAGGACAGAAGACACTGATTTGCCGCAGCAGTCGGCCTCTGCATTGCAATCGCTTGTCTCGCCCTCAGCCGAAGGCCTTAAGCCATCAAGTGTCTCGGCACGAGAGCCTGTAGTAGCTGCAAGTGGGCAACAATGGCAAATAGGAGACCGGGCCACGGTGCGAGTTGCACGACGATACTTGACAGCTACAGTAACCGAGGTCTTACCTGGTAAAGAAGAAGCAGCTATGGTGCGCTATGACGGCTGGCCGCAGCGTTTCGATGAGCTTCAGCGCCGCGACGACCTTCGCTCTAGAGATGGTCATGATCTCAGTCCTAGCCCTGCTCCTTTTCCAGCTACGGTACTTGTGCGCTGGGGTATGGCTCGAGAACCGTATCCTGCTGCAGTGGTTGGGAAGTATCATGGACCACTTGTACGTGTTTCGTATGAAGATATTGACGAGGACTGGGATCAATGGGTGAAACCACGGCAACTACGCCCGCTGCATTAGAGCGTTCTTTTGCAAGTCGCCTTGACTGATCTACGCAAAAATGTTCATGTCCTCCTTAAGGGGGCTGGATTTGGTTATCAGCAAAGTGGGATGCCATCTCTAATTGACGTCAACGAAATCTTCCAGGCTTGGCTGAAAGACCGAAAGTCAGGCTCGGTATTTTATAGATCTTGTATTTATCTTACCAGGTGCCCGTTCCAATTGCCCACTCTTCTAACATGAACACCAAAATTTATGGTTCTGCCATGGCCAATGGGCATTTATAATAAATAATAAAGCCCATCTCAAACTTTGAGACCTGCACTGAATTTCGAAATTATATATATGGAAATGGCAAAAAAAAATACAACGGAGGGGAATTTTCTAATAAAGTAATAATCATATCTGCAGAAGGAGCATCAAGAGGGGCGTTATAACATAAGAAGCAGCAGTTTGCTTTTTCTAATTAAATAAAGCCAAAAAGACAAAACGACAAGTGCATTTTGAATTGAATTTGAGCTACAACTTCGTAAAACGCACATTGGGGTTTCTATAAAGCAATAACACAAGACGCAAGGCGCCTCCTTTAGTAATCTACCCAGGAGCTAGGAGCCACATATCACATACATTATTTGTTAACCCTTCGTAATTGTTTTCTCATTCCTGCTGATGAAATTTTGGCCGGCCCAGAATATTAAACCCAACGTCCATATGGAGTTGTCAAAGGGACAATATCTTCTCCTTCACCTTCATCGTTGAGATCTGATATCTGACCATGCTGTAATGCAATTTCTCCATAATATTGCGCATTGACGAGCGCTGTATCATTCGTTTCGTCGATGGAGATGCTCGCATCTTCAAATAATGCATCGGTACCCTCCTCGGCTGTCATCGCCCCTGATTCCAAATGAGATTGAGCCTTTTGGTTCTCGGAATAGCTCTCACTCATTTCTGCAAGCCTTTCACCATACGCAGTTTCATGAGGGATGATATCATTATCTTCACCTTTAACGTCAAGGTCCGAAACTTGCACATCTTGACCTTGAGCTCCCTTCGTATAATAATGCGCAGTATCCTCAACCTCATTCACGAGGACATTGCTATCCTTAACTGTTGGATCTGAACCTTTGTCATCTATCGTCGCCTCTACTTCGAATTCATATTGAGTCTTTCGACTATCATTTTTACTCTCAATTATTTCAGTGAGACCGCCATAGTCCAAAGATGGATCTTCTTTAAGTGAGTGTCCTGCTGCCAATGCAAATGATGATCCAGCAATGTAGCCATGAATGCACCCAGACTTGAGTGTTGTCTTAAAGTCGCGGCACGCTTGTCCAGCATGCATCCGATGAGCGGAGTTGTCACAATCTTCCTTGCAAAAGTTTTCAACTGCAGCCCAGAAACCTTTATAACAACTATTACCCATCATGGGACGAGGCAACAGCTTCCGGAAGGAAATACAAGCGTCATCATTGGATCCAAATATGTAATACTTAGCCTTAACACAATCTTCAACGCACTCATCAGCTGCAATTGAAATGACTGTCTGGGCTGCGACTGCAAACACGAGAAATTTCATGTCAGCGGTTGAATATGGGCTTTTGCTATGCTAACAACGCCGCAGGCTTTGCGTTAATAATAAAAAGCTGGGTGAAAAATGACTGTTACATGTATTACCTACGTAAGTACTATTAAGCCGCCAATAAAGCAGAGCAAAATTGCACATGTTCTGAATCCAAATTTCACTCTACTTTAATGGCGGCTTAGTGGTAAGAAATCATTATGTATAAAAAACACTCTTAGTGCACGTAATACAGATACAGTGTATAGCGTAAAATTCATATAGTTGTATCATTGTTTCAGGATTGCTGAAGGCTCTACTGAGCATGAAATGCGCATACATTCCAATACGCAGAACTTTTACAGGTTTTTCAAACTAGATACGATATCCAATTTGTTTCGCTGTAATGGCTATCACATGCTTCAAGTGCAAGATTGCTGCGCGCTAATCTAATTTTATAATTTAGAAGCACCACTCTTAGTTTGCTGCTCGCTAATCTGAATCCGTAATTCAGAGGCCCAGTAGGATTTTTAAAAACGCTCCATTGAATACAGTTTAATTCCTCATATGTGATGTGAGATAAGATCAAGGCTGCTGCTTCTTCCTGCTTCTATGCTTTCATTTACAACTAGAAATATCCTTTTGTGGTTTTATGTCGCATAGACGCATAGATGACCTAAGCGAGTGCTTGGCGACTCAGTAGAATAGAAATGAGAACTCCATCGATATATTTGCCTTAAGGCCCATCTACAGCACCCCGGGCTCATCAATACATGGTCGCTATCGCCTACCTATGCCCCGTGAAAAGATACCTCCTATAGGACTCTATTTTTTTTCGCGCTTAACTTCTAAGATATGGAAATCGGTGTGTCCTCGTGTACTCCTCATTGAGAAATACAAAAGAGCAAAAGCCGACCATACTACAAATGAAGTCGCTATATCACTTGGTAATGGTGAGCCCTGCTTTCGTATTAAGCCCCGAGATTTAGCTAAGGAACCGAAGAAGCAACAAAGAAAGGGCAAGTAAATAATGCAGGATGCACTAAGAGCCGTTCTCTGTATTATTGTGCCTGTAAATGGCGCCGTTCGCATAAGAAAACGGCAACAAGAGACGGACCATAATGACTAAACTACTGTAGACGCCAATAAACTTCTTAAATATCGCATTGCTCGTGGGTGATTCATCGATTATGCGACTGTGCTCCCGGAATGAGCGCCAGGAGACTCTGTACTCGTTACATGCTTCACGGAATCGAATTACACCGGGTCGAGGTCCAGGCGACTCTTAAGGTGGGTGCTTCAACCATTTCTTGCAAAGAGTGATAATTGTGCTGGGAATCGTCCATATTAGCGCCGAGCTGCACATCGTTGCGTAAGATAAGCAAGCTTTGCAGCAGAGAAAACATGCCGCCTGTAAAGACTGTGGCCCACAACACCAGGGCAAGCGCAAAGACTGCATTTGCGGCCAGCGCGCTTCCATCGCCACCATGAAAGATGCCTGCACAATGTGCCGCACGCTCCTCTGGCGCATGCACGTACGCTTGCTGATAATGCTGTTTGTTAGCGAAGAGCGGCGCTGCAAACAACCCCACGAGACCGCCAACGCCGTACACTGAGGCTGCATCAACCACATCGTCCACCCGAAGTTCATATTTTACATACCGCGATGCGCACACGTAACAGGATGCTGCAGCTGCTGCCGTGAAGAACATGCCAACAGGTGTTGACGTGGCACACCCAGCAGATGATGCTACGAGTGCCGCCAGGACACCATTGTTGCCGTGCTTTATGCTTACTTTGAAGGGAGCATCTTTGTCGCGCGATTCTAAAATGCCACCTAATGCTGACGCTGTGAGCGCACCCACAGCACCCGCAAGTGCCGTCATACATGCAGCACGGCCAACAAGGAATGATTGCCCCACCACGTTTCCAGCGCTAAATGCATTGAACGCAAACCTACCATTCAGCGTGAAGCCCCCGCCGTCCGCCACGAGTCGCCGAGTCGACAGACATTTAAAGAAAAAAAAACACATGAAAAAAAAAACGAAAAATCGATAAATAGCAATTCGTTGCACGCAGCACAATACCTTACTTTCACAAACCGGCGCAACCCAAGAAAATCAACATGAGCGAAATGCATGCACGCTCGTGGTACGAACAAAAGACTAAAAGAAAAGGCGCATTGATAATGAGAAAATAGGCCGGTACGATCACGCGATCACATCATCTAACGCACCAACTGAACCACAATGAAAGCGTCCCCATGCTCTGAAAGATAGGCCCATACATAGGCGTCTGCAAGCAACGCGTGCGGAAAGCTTCGCGAGGCCCTACCATCCAAGCTCCAATGAGCGCCCCTACGCCTCCCGTTAAGTGCACCACGCCGCTGCCAGCAAAGTCTAACACACCACACCCGAAAAGCGCGTCCCCATCAGTTTGATATGCTGACGCCCATCCTTTGTCGTTCCAAGCCCAACATGCAATCACGGAATAGACTACCACCATAATGACCACAGTGTAAATTGCATACGCAAGCTTTGTGCAACTAAGAACTAAGAAATCAAGGACGCACAGGAGAAAGAAGTTAGGCTCTATGATTGTCTAAAACAGTTGAGGAGATAAGCCCGTGGGCCTCGCAGCAAAAATACACCTAAGAGAAAGTATATCGCATATGCATGATATGATGGAGAAATAAAAATGAAAAACACATTTTTAAGTCATGCACATACCGCTCAGCGACGGCACCTGAGACAATGGTGGCACTTGTGGCGGCAAAGGCCCAGCCAAAAAGCCATTTCGCATAGCTCGTGTCTCCTGCTGCCGTCTCAAAGTCAGCCGATTGCAAGGTAAAATGGGTCGTGCCAAGAAAACCGCTTGTCATTGAGGCGTCACCAGCGGCCATACCGTAACCCAACAACCACCAACAAATGGCGCCGAGCGAGGCGTCGAACAGATTTTTGATGAGGACATTTTCGGTGGACTCGACTAAGTTGAGAACGTTCACTGAACCCACTTCGAGCATCGCAAAGCCAGCTTGCATGAAGAATACAATGATCTGTTCAGATAGTGTGCAGCGATTAGCATTGAATAATGGCTACCCTTACCCCTCTCCCATCCTATCCTGCATCTGCTGACTTGGTTGTTATTCCCGAATTAGAAGTGTGAAACTTTTGCTGTGCTGCTTTCAGCTCTGTATAATCATAGCACTCTACGAGTTTTTACTGCGCCGACAATCGTTAAAATTTCGTTCATTCCAGTCTCGGTCGATGGCATGGTGCCTTGCGTAAAATTTGTCCATATTGGCGTCGTGTTCCGCCTGAGTCATTCTCAACATATACCATTGAGCCATGATAAGAGTCATCAAATTCGACGCATATAAGCGAAATACGGCATCGAATACCTCTCAAATTTGAGCTGTGGGGTGACACAAACACCACAAACCAGCCACAAACGGTCTTTCTTTTTCATTCCCTAAATTCCTATGCCGAATATCCTTCGCAGTTTCGCGCAATATCAGCGAGTATGCGACAACAGAACTGACATTGTTTCTCCTTCATATAACTCTTCCCACCTTTTAGCCCTTGAAGTTCTTCAGCACTCTCTCCGGTAATGTCTCATATGCTCCAAATAGCCGGTGTTTTCTTTTGGTTTGGATGTTTGCCCCTCTTCTACAGCTGTTCTGTAGTACGGAGTAGCTACTTCGGGCGGATTCGAGATTCGATTATTCCAAGGTTGCAGTACTTATTATCGTTTCTACAATACAAGTGCAGGTGCCCGTGCAATGCACGGTTTCGGGGCAGAAGTTTGGTATACGATTGTTTCATGATGTGGCTTCAAAAAAATTTAAAAAATTGCGCTTATTTCAATATTTGAATAGCTTTAGTC
>Ga0307982_1003942_pt1 | contig 11791 bp, 13 predicted proteins | sample OrgLakmetagen989_FD_201847 | JGI IMG/M metagenome (GOLD analysis project Ga0307982, IMG submission 201847) | Saline water microbial communities from Organic Lake, Antarctica - #989 | ecosystem: Environmental > Aquatic > Non-marine Saline and Alkaline > Saline | place: Antarctica: Organic Lake... | reverse complement strand
GCGCAAATTTGCTAGCGCGAAAGCAGCACATGTACTTTTTTTGGTGCCTCTGTGACTACTGTGTGCTTGTTTTTCTTTGATATTGGGAGAGTATTAACTAGACTAGACTAGCTAGAAATTCGCTCTATGGAACACAAAGAATTCTTTCCATATGGTAAAGAATTCTGAACACAGCATTGACGTCATCTGACATCATTTTGCTGCAGAGAAACAATCTGGATTCGATCTCGTTCGCACGCGCTTTTTATAGCAGCAGGTCACCTCCATCACTCTGCCAAGTATTGCGCCGCGAGTCCTAGAGATCAACTTGGCGAGGCCAACGAATCGATATTTCTCGTTCAGATGCTCAAGAGTAATGCCATGTTCCGTCAGTTGCTTTAGTGTTATCATCAACCCACTCGACCTCCAACGAATCTACAACATTTGCCCCACACGCACTACCTTATTCGGGCGAGCACGCCATCTGCCATGAAAGTTCAAGCGATATCAGAGGCTTGAGAGGTGATTGAGATTTGAATCATATAGCTCCGTCGTAAGTGCGCCCATCCGTACCACCTCACTCAATCTGGGCTGGTGCCAACCGTTGAGCAGCTTCCTTCAGCGCCAATGGCCTCGTATTCAGTGCCTGGTGGTGAAAACGGTAGCGGCAGAAGCAGTGATGGCAATGGTAGTGGAAATGGCGACAGTGAAACTCATATTGTGCATTCTCCAACGAATATGCATTCACTGAATGAGGGAAATAACTCTCTTGACATGGCCGGTCGAGCACGGGCCCTTCAAGAGCCTCTAAAACCATCGTTATCGCCCTCGCAACGGTCCACGTCACCAAGTGTGCGGAAATTGACATCGACGACTGGCCTCGGAAAGAAGCGCCGTCCACCATCTTCTTCGAGGTCATCGCCTTCGCCTTTGGGTCCAAAGTGCATCCGCAGCGACGCACGGAGCTCAGTAGACGCCGCGCCGCCGTTGCGTCCTCCAGAGCCCTCTCGGGAGGAAGTCGCCAGCATCTTGAGCCAGATGCAGTTCCCGTCAACGGCAGGCCAGTGCGACAAGACGCAAGGGACAAGTTTTGCGATGTCTTTTCCGCCTATCGTTGCGCCGTATGACTCCAGTCGCGCAGCTGAAGAAGGCTCTGCTGTGACAACTGGAGCAACTCCGTCGTCGTCATCAATGACTATGGCAGGCCTGCCGAGACCGCTGCCATCAGCAAATTCAACAGCTTCAGGCGACCCATCAGTGCGCTTTAGCGATGGTAAATAATACTACTATCAACGTGTCGTTTTTATCTTTTATTTATTGTTCCTCAAGCGCTTCTCCAAAAGTCGTATAGCTCTATTGAAGTTGTTGTCGGATACGGTCTTGTCTCTCAGTGTCCCACTCTCAAGGCTTTTGCTTTTTCATAGGTAATGGCAACTCTGTCGTAGAGCAGCAGTCTCAGGAGTTCGGCCACGCAGGAAACCATCAGCAGTGTGTGCATCTTCAGTGGGGCCTTCAGCAGCAGATGGCGGCGCAGCAATTATGGCAGGTGCAGATGCAGCAAGCGCCGCAGGTGCAGTCCCAGGTACCACCGTCCCAAGTCCCGCAGGCACAGGGACCTTTGGCGCAGCAATCGCTGCAGGGACAGACAGAAGTGCTGCAGATGCAACAGGCAACGCTGGGTGCGCAGATGCAGCAGCAGATGCCATTAAATGCGCAGATGCAGCAGCAGATGCCACAAATGCAGCACCTGCCTCAGATGCCACAAATGCAGCAGGCACCACAAATTGCACAGGTGCAGCAGGCGCAGGCACCACAGGCGCACATGCAGCAGGTGTCTCACTTCCAGCAAATGCCACAGATGCAACAATGCGGACCGCAGGCGCAACACGCGCCTCAAATGCAGCAGCCACCGGCCTTACAGGCGCAAATGCAAATGCAACAATTGCCGCAGGCACACATGCAGCAGGCGTTGCAAGCGCAGATGCAAATGCAGCAGCAGCAGCAAATGATTAGCCAACAACAGGGGGCTCCTGGGGCCATGCCAATGCCGCTGTACCAAGCGCCACAGGCGTTGCGTGGGCAAGGGCGCATGCTGAACTTGTGGGACCCTTCGTTAAGTCTTCCGATCGGTCCTGGAAGCGCGGATTCGGTGCGCGTGCTTGCTGCCTCAACATAATTTCAACTCATAATTGCATTTGAATTTCAACGCATGCACCCGCTTATCCTGCCTGAAATTGCGTGCAGCTTATATACTGACCCTTCTGTAAGCAGGGCCATCCCGTTTTCTTGCTCTTTCTCGAAAGCGTCTTGTCATGAACACTTCTTTTCACAAACAATGCTCATCTTTTCAGGAGTTCGCCATGAGCAACGAGAATTACCAACGCATTTTGGCGTTGAACGGGCCATTGGCGGGCATTGGCAGCATGAGCAACGGAGACATGCGAGGAGGAAGCGGCGGAGGGCTCATGAACATGTAATCTCTCCGTGAAATACTACCCTTCCATGCATATCGTGCACCGAGAGATGTTTCGACACCGTACTAATGCCATGTGCCGATTCCTGTTACTAAGTTTAGATTCCTGGTGCTTCCTGGTCGTTCGCTTTGTCTTTTGCTCCCATCAGGCCGATGGCCTCCATGCATGGCCACAGCAGCACGTCCTCGTCGCCTCTCGGTGCCAATCCATACGGCCCTGCGGCTTCGAACCCGTCGTCGTCGTCGCTCGGGGGCCTGAACATGGCCGCCTACGGCCCAGGGACAGGGGCGCCCCCACCCCCCGTCAACTTCGCGGCGCCTCCTCCCTTGCCGCCTCCCGTGGCCTCGGCGGGAGCGCTCGTGCGTCGCCGCGCGGGCCGCTGGACGATCGAAGAAGAAACGTACGCAAGGGCCATCATCGCGCACTTTCAGACGGGAAAAATCGACCTTGAGGTAAAGGATTATCAGCATTTTCATGGCAGTTATACTATCGATTTCCTTGATTTTGAAATTATGAGCTATCTTGGAAGAAAAAAAGGGATGGATAGGAATATGTTGTCAATCACGCGACGAGATTAAATTTGTAATGATCTATGATTCATACTTCAAGCATTGGATTTTGAGAGTGTCCTCAGAAAGTGTTTCTGCTAATATTAAATCAAACGCAGGACGGCACCACGCTACGATACGTGCTTGCTGCTGCTTTGTCGTGCGGGCCGATGCGGATAACGAAGAAGTTTGCGGGCATAGGTGAGTTTTGTTTCCGACTACTTCCTCAACTTCTTAACTTACTTCTGATTTTAAAACATCTCTGTAGAGCAAGAATCACCCCTGTATATCTCAGTAATTCTGACATCATGACTAGAGAATTCTGCTGGACGCACACTTTTCCATAGCCCTCCCCCCGAGGGGGGGTTCCAGCAGAATTTTCTATGAATCGAAATTTCACACCTTCAAACAAAAAAAATGGTTATTGATGCTGTGTCGTAAATGTCCACGGGAGTTCTCTGACTTCTCCTTTCAATCCTCTGCTCGATTTCGAATGGTTTGAATGCACTCTCCTCCTAGGCAAACGCGTGTACAAGTCGAGCGAGTTTTGTTTGGTCAGCCGCGCGGAAAAAGTGGAAACAGCGCGCGAGCTGAACGCGTTGCGGTGGGCGTACTTGCGGTCCGTGGAAGACGAGCTCCAGTCGCCGCACGCGCCCTCGTCCATTTCGCCCCCTCCCAGCGCTTTACTGGCGCCGCCGTCGATGGCGCCACCTCTTCAACCTCCGCCAGCGCCGCCGCCGTCGTCTCAGTTTGCTGCCTTGGCGCCGGCTCCAGCACCAGCACCTGTGCTTGCTCCCACGCCTGCACCGACGCCTGTGCCCGCGCCCGTTGCATCATCATTGCCGTCCCCGTCGCTCGCCATGCCCTCTTTGTCGTCGTCGTCTAGCACCTCGCCGCCGCCCTCTGATGCCCATCAAGAACTAGAAGAAGCCGTTGACAAAGTCGACCTCCTCCAAGACGGTGCTCCTCCGTCCGAAGACCCACAAACCCAGCAAGTAGAGGGGTCGTGAGGTGTCATCATCAAGCACCTGATATTTTATCAAGGACTTCAAGTCGACGATAGGCTTTCATTTCAAACTGTGAAGCTTGAATTCATTTATTTTTCCAAGTTTCGGCTCATTGATTTCAAGTGCCTGTTTGCCATGGCATCTCTTTTTTATTGACGGGCAATAGCGTGGCCAAAAAAAAAAAACAAGCCACCGTGGGTCCTAAGAATCCTTACTGAGAATACTTACTCAAAAATCAACGCCCGACATCCACATCGCACAAATCACCGATATCCGGTATTAATAATTTATTAACATCCCAAGAAGCCAGAATCCAGAATAAAGAAATAAAAAATCCGAACCATTTCCTGCCCCCATACAGAACAAGTTAGTTCTAGCAGATAAGTATACCTCCCCTCTGAACTCTGAACTCCGCGATATCCTGAAACAAACCCGGTTGATGCGAATAATGAACGCACTCTTATTCAAAGTTCAAAGCAGCATGCTACATACAAATACGATACATGAAACATCCTTACTCCCAACCCCAATTGACAAGCGGAGCTTTGAATCTATTTCAAATACCATCCAAATTCTATTTCATTCGGGATTGCACCGTGCTGCACCAGCATCCAGCATCAGTATCAGGTGATAGTGGCAGTGCCAATCAGTACGCGTCGAGATTGAGTTTGAGTTGTTTCTTCATGTATTTGGTGAAGGTATCACTACTACACTACTGTATTGAACTCCCATCACAACAAAAAAAAGCTGCCCCTGTTGGAATGCTTGCACTTCTCACGCCTCTCCGTAAAAGTTCCAAACGCAGATGCAGCAGTCGTCGCCTACGCTGAGCACTTGCTTCTCGTCCGGCGACCAGCGCAGCGCTGCCACGTCATCGGAGTGGCCGCGGCCCTGCGCCATGAGCCGAGTGCCCGCCTGAGGACACGCGATAAATCGAGCGCGAGAATTATGGTACATGACATAAAATCAACCAGTGCACCTTTAGTGCCAATTTCAATTTCGCTGTGGTTGTTCGTGCAAGAGAAGGATAAACAAAAAATAGTCGTTCGTCGTTTCATTTGTTGCGCACTTGCAGCAAACACATGTACGTGTCTGAACAAAATGGGCGTGTAGCTGTCTCTATGTAGTACTACTACCTGGAGGTCAAAGATGCAAATGAGGCTGTCTCCTGCCACCGCGAGATAAGCTCCGGAGGGAGACACAGCGACCGACGTCATTTTCATGCGCTGCGGCGATTGAAGCGCTTGAACTGGGTCTGCCACATCGCAATCCCAGAACAGTAGCCGGCCCTATACAATGCCGGGAAGAAAGAGGCGAAAGAAAGGTTAGTATCCTGAAGGAGTAAGATAAGATCTGAGACAGCAACCTTTAGATGAGGAGGAGAATGAAGGATAACGTTTGTGTACTACAACGCACAAGTAGTTACAGCCAATCAATCAACCAATAAGCGCTGATCAAGGCTAACAATGTAGCTGTAATGGCATGAATACGTGGAGAATGGAAAGCGTTATGCACCTCTTCTAACTCTCAACAACCTCTTCTCTCCTATACCTTCCTAACCCTTCCATCAGTCTCGTGAGTCTCGTGAGTGCCCCACCCACCTACCTGGGCGTCGCAGGTCACGAGTTCTTGCTCAGAGTCGGTGCGCTGCGACAAGCTGGTGAATTGGCCTTCGCGCGTCAGGTGCCCCACCGTGCGCCGCTCTTTGCGCAAGTCGTACGTCAGCACCTTGGAGGAAACAAAATAGATAGAAGGAAAGGATGAGGCAAAGAAAAGATCAGGATGAAGCAAATAAAACTATCAGAAGCACAACATCGGACATGAGAAGAATTGGTCTTTCAGAGAAAGAGGCAGTAAATGGAGCACGTCAGCATCGTGATTAAATAAAAGGATGTACAGAAATGACAAAGTTGCAAATGGATTGAAATAAACATAAAGAAACTAACACGGTGTTTACTGCTCGTGATAAGAGGGCAAGAGAGGAGAAAACAACTATTGGAGCGCCCGTTCTCGGTGCGTGCGTCACTACATCACCTGGCAGTCAAGGCCCGCGGAGTGCAAGAGGTGCGGTTGCTTGCAGTCGACCACCAGGCCGGTGACGGCTTTGGAGTGCTCGCAAAACTGGAGCATCATTTCGCGGGTGCGCAGCGCCCACACCCGCACGCTGCCGTCGGCGGCCGCGGACGCCACGTAGCTCAAGCTTGGGTCGGCGTGCGCGGCCACGCAGGTGACGGGGGCGCGGTGGGCGTGGGCCAGTTCCCACAGAGGGCGCATGTTGGAGGCGTCGTGGCAGCGCAGCGACGCGTCGGCCCACCCGGACACCACGGCTTCGTCCCGGATCCAGCACACCGCCACGCAGCCCCCGCTGTCGCGGCCGTGCTCCGCGGCGACCGTGCACTCGCTGATCACGCCGTAATCACTTAAATCCCACACCTGGAGGAGTAGAGTGCCGGGGACGAAAGAAACAGAGTTCAAGCAAAGCGAAATATATGTGAAAAGAGTCAGGTGGCGATATCCTCACCGTGCTCGTTGTCACAAACCAAAAAAATGAAGCGGTGGCATTCAAGGCATTCTTATCAAGAATCTTCCGTACCTTCAAGTTCCCGTCGCAGGTGCCGCTCGCAAACACGTCGCTTCGAGTGCCAAACGCCACGCAACTCACTTTGTTGGTGTGCCCCACCGCCACCAGCGCGCAGCTCAAGTCCTCCGTGAGCATGCGGTAGACGCGCCCGGCGGCGGTGGCCACGAGCAACTCGCGGCCGTTCGCGACGGGGGCCAAGGACGTGACGGCTCCTTCGACCTGGGCTTCGGTGAGGAGGGACCACCGCAAGTCGTCTCCTCGCAACTTGCGCACGCTGCCGTCGCCGCCCCCGCAGAAGACGAGGCCGTCCACCCCCGCCACCACCGCCCGCAGGCCGCCGCTGCACACGGGGACGGAAGCCCGGTACACTTTCTGCGGCTGGAGCTTGAAGACCACCAGGTCCCCAACGGTGGTCCCCGCGATGAGCTCGTCGCCGGTGCTCGACAAGCACGCGCACAAGTAGTCCCGCGCGAGGCCCGACGACGGCACGGCCATGGGTTGTGGAGCGAGCGCCCACTGCTGCCGGCCGGGGTCGAACGACAGCTCGTTCGCGTCCATCGCCCCGTGCGCGCCAACGCACACGTCGTACTTCGCGCGGCGCCCAGCGGTGGAGACCTCGCCCCACACGAAGAGGGCGACAGGCTTGGGGAACTTTTTCCCGAGCAGAACTTCGCCGGTAGCCAAGTCCCAAATGTGGAGCAGGCAGTCTTGCCCACAGGCGGCCACGAACTTTTCGTCCGGGGAAAAGCGCAATAAGTCCACGCTAACCGTGTGGCCCTGGAGCGTGAACAGCGGACGCCTTCCCGGCAAGTCCCATATAATCACTGGTGCACCGTAGCCCTTTCGGTGCGTTGTGCCCAGCTGGCCGCTCGCCAGATAAGCGCCCGACGGTGCCACAGCTAAGCAAGAAATTTCCATGTCGTGGCCCCGCAAGAACTCTTGCTGATGCGGGTCGTTGAGGTCGCCCACCACAATAGCAGACCCCATGCTTTTGATGTACACTTCAGGCATGGTGGGGTGTGCCAGCAAGGTTTCCCGCGTCTGGCCTGTAAACCCTAGCATGTGCTCAAGCTCTAGCGGCAAGTCACCATCCTCTTCGCCCTGTACAGTGAATCCACATTGTTAGACCGTTAAAATAAGTTATACGAAGGCTTCTAGAATCAAACCTTGGTCTCGGAGCGACCGCTGAGCATCTTCGGATTGAAGACCTTCCCTTCAGCACGTCTTGCTCACGATTGATCGCTTGAATCGTACGGGGAATATGATGTTTAACGGCGTCGCCTCTTTATGTTGTAACTTAACTAATACGTACTGTAGTAATTGCCAACTGTTAGCAGGTTAGCAGTAGCGCTGTATACCCATTTTTCTACTCCCTCAAGGGGGGTGGGGTTGGATTCGGGCTCGAGCTTTTATTTATGCCCGCCCATCTCTCATCACGTGAAAAATCCCGTCATGTCGTCTCAAAAGAATGAGAGAGGGGATTGAAGGGCGTCCCGATCCCGTTCCTCAAAACACTCCTATCCCTATCGTAAATTCTCACGCGTATCCTAGGTGGATCCTTTTGGGGCTGTTTGAATACGGTATCGCATGCAGCCGCAAACACCTTTTTATCGCCCACCTTTACCTAAAGCTGTGCGGGTAAACACTGCACATGTTGGGCAAAACTATGAGTACATTTCGAAAGCCACTAACGCGATGCGCGACTACGTGGCCCAGGGCGCGCAAACTACAGAATCATTGGCTACGTTAAGACCAGAGCGCAAGTATGATACTATGGTTGTTGCTCGCTCCGCACACTCGGCGCCTAGCTTATCCAGATCAACGAGCGGGGGTTATTTCGAAAGCGATCCTGCGAGTACATCACAGCAATTGGCAATCGAAAGTCATGCTCTTTCCGCGCCAGATACGTCAAATCACGGCTCAGACAGCAAGAGAAAGGCCATGGCTCGGCCTGTTGATCTTTCACGCAGTTTTCGTAGACTCGAATTTCCCTGGAAATCACAAGGTACGAAAATAGTAGGAAGCCAAGAAGAGTCATCGGGATTAATACTGCAAGCAACATCACCAGGACGGCGTGCGGCTGCGATGGTGAAAGAGTTGCCAAGCGTCCCAATGCCTAATCAACCGGAACCGGTAGAGCCTGTATTGATTCCAAACCGCTTATTGTTAGCAACACAAGTCGAGCAGGAGCGCCTCGCCTTGTGTGAAATTAAAGCCGAAGCTGCGAGACGGCCCAGGCAGTCGGCGTGCTTTCTGAGCCAATCGAAGCGAACTGACTTCAGCCGCGATCCCACTGGATTAAGCGATGAGAGTGGTGCTCCAAAGAGTGGCCCAGCAAAATGTTCGCGAACTCGCGACGACGACATCAATGCAAGCTGCTCATTCCCTAGTCCCAATCTTCGTGGCAGAGATAGTGTTGGGCATACCTCTCCACTGCGCACGCAAGCTATGGAATCTCAGAGATGGATTCCTGCCGAAGCCAGTCGCTCAGTTATCGGGGCCAATCAACAGGCTAGACGGTCGGCTATGCCTGCTCGCATGGCTCAGAGCATTTCTAGTAGTGGCAGCCGGATTCATTCCAAACGCCATTCTGGCCGGCCCGTGACGCGAAGGGATTATACTTTCGGGGCGGCTGCGTTCACGGCCACAATGTCGGCACGTTCGGAGGACTTGTCTCAGCATCACTTCGAGACTGATGGCATTACCCAGGATGATGATGGCGACAGCCATGCTGCAGACGATTCTGCTTCCTCAATACATCTGCCACAGCAGACCTTCAATCACACGACTGAATTGCAGCCCATAACGTACGTTAGCAGTGCTACCAGCGTTGCAGCTTATAACTTCTTCGATGCTCCACCTGGTTCCAGTGGCCAGCTCGGTAATTGCAGCCAATTTGTTGAAGCCTGGCAGCGTGAGCACGGATTGTACACACCATCTCGGCCTCACACCGCCACAGGCGCATCGGGCGAAACAAAGCGGTTCCGTTCCTTTACCCGGACGCCCGTGCTTCGCGCCTCTGATAGGCGCGCCTCCTTGCAGCAATCACATTCCCGACCAAATGCTCCATAGAGCCCTCTGTTTTTGATAATATTGTACTTTAAATAGGTAATTCAGCCTTCTTGATATCCAAATGTCCTTTCGCAATTCGCAATGGCGCTTCACTTCGCTCCACCATCCATTTGTAATTTTAATTTTATGTGTTTATGTATATTTACTATTATTATGCCATGCGAACCATACGTTCCCGTAATGAGTCCGTAATGAGTCCAGGGCTATCAGTTAGTCTTTATCTAAATGGAGCGAGACAAAGATTACACACTAAATCAACGAATTAGGGATTAATTTTGTGGCCCTGCCCCTGCCACCATCAGCCATCCAAAATATAACCATAGTTTTAGCTGCGATCTCGATATTATTGACGCAGGCCCCGGGCCGGTCGGGCTTACGGATCAAAGGGCTAAAAGGCGGAGATCCAAACTGATGCAGCTCATTACTCATTAGGACTCAGGTGCACATGCCCAAGATGCTTCCTATTTCAATACCTTCTCAGTACGTTAGTAAAATTCTACGTGAATTCGTTGACCGCAGATGGGATTCGCGTTCACCATTTCGGATGGGCGATTCTCGCACTACGTAGCACTAACCCGCGCTAGCTTCCGCGTGTAAAGGAGAAATTTTCTTTGATATTGGCAAGCCACATGAACATAAACTTCGGTGAATTTGTGCCCGTGGCATTTGATTCAAGGAAGACCGCGAAAAACTATAGATTCCATGTTTCCGAGTTGACTTGCACAATGGCTCAATCAATTATATAAGCTTCGAGGTACTATACATTTCTTTTATTTTCATCCTGGTACTTCAGTCCGGTCGAAATAGAAGGACACCAATCAATATTTTTAATGGGATCATTACATAAGATTATGTAAAAATCAGGACAGTTTATAAGTAGTTCGTGCTCAATCGCAGCACAAATATATATTTAATAAATAGGATGCATGTTCATAGAATTCAACGTGAAGTTATATAGCAGCACCCTCCGGACTCCCAGAAGGATCATCTCGTACAATCACCGCTGCGCCTACACCTGATGCTGTAAAAGGGGGCGCGTTCATTTCTTCAATCTTTGCCTCTTCACTGGGGACTGGCATATCAATAGAGAAATCTTGATATACAACTGGACTAGAAAAGGCAGACGTTATAGTCGAACACATTTCATCGACCGGGAAGACAACGTTGCGATTGTGACTGCCAAAGCAGTGCGAATAAATGGTGTCAAGCAATAGGCACTCACTCGTGCTTCGGTACCTCGGCTTCATGAGTTGAATCTGGCAAAAAAATATTTGAATAAGTGAGAGAGAAAGAAAGAAGAAGGTGTTGAAAATGATCAACTAGAGTGTCCATCAGGTACATCTGAAAGAGAAATAGATTTGTTAATTAACCCCATCATGGAAATTTCACATGAGTTACCTGCCAGTGCATCAATCCAAGTCTAGCCAGAGCAACCGAGTACATTGCCACAGAATAATTTAAAGGTTGGTAACTAGCAGTAATTTGTAACCAGGCGAATGCTGCTGTAGATAGCAGGTTTAAAAGCGCAAACGTGCCGTTCATAATCAAGGCAATCACAACGAAAGAAAGTTGCTGCATCACTAAAGTTCGGTCCTGAGGTGCTCGTGCGCGTAAATTCATCATGTTTAAAATCGGCTTTCCGAGGGCCCATGCATATGCTAAGAGCACAACACATGTTACTCCATTGAGAAATCCAGATGTAACAAACGATGCGCTCGCGAAAATTGATGAAAATTTAATTCCGATCATTCTGAATATACCCAAGAAGATATCGCCGCCGACTCCGAGAACAAAGATGAGAGTTAAGCGGAACCGGTAATGGGGCCACAGTAGTCGCGGTGGGAACTGCCAAAAACTCCTCAGCCTTTCTCTCATAATGCAACAGGATACTGAGGTTGTCAGCATCAACGTTCCATAAAAGCCGGTGATAAAAAACTGGTGGAAGTAGTTTGGACAAACTTCTGGGCCCCACTGTCCTAGCGCACATATTACTCCCAACAAAAATGCTGTTGAAGATGCTGTGGTGCACACGAAGAAAGATGCAAATTTGATTTGAACATTGACTGGGTCTTCTTCTCTACGATATAGGTACCACGAATTGCAAATTCCCATTGTACCACTTATTGTTAC
>Ga0307982_1003939_pt1 | contig 11796 bp, 10 predicted proteins | sample OrgLakmetagen989_FD_201847 | JGI IMG/M metagenome (GOLD analysis project Ga0307982, IMG submission 201847) | Saline water microbial communities from Organic Lake, Antarctica - #989 | ecosystem: Environmental > Aquatic > Non-marine Saline and Alkaline > Saline | place: Antarctica: Organic Lake... | reverse complement strand
TTTAACGCTAAATTTAGGCCCCCGGGGCTTCCTGGGTCGGCCGCGTCTTGGTGGTGGAATTTAGTGCCGATTTAGTGGGCTTCAATTGGCTAAATTTAATGTTGAATTTGGCGTTAAATTTAACGCTAAATTTAGGCCCCCGGGGCTTCCTGGGCCGGCCGCGTCTTGGTGGTGGAATTTAGTGCCGATTTAGTGGGCTTGAATTGGCTAAATTTAACGTTAAATTTAACGCTAAATTTAACGCTAAATTTAAGCTTCCGGGGCTTCCTGGGCCGGCCGCGTCTTGGTGGTGGAATTTGGAGCTGGCCATTTAGAGCACTAAATGGATTTAAGCTCCACTGGGGTGTGCTCTCTAACTGAGCGCTCCACACAGTAAACAGTATAAGGTTACTGAGAGAACGGGGAATATTGGCATTTCAGGCTACTGCGGTACTGCCCTGTGGGGCCTGCGGCCTGTGGCCTGTAATTACTGTGATATCTGAGTGCGTTTGTTTGTTCTTTTTTGTTGTGTTCATAGAACTGGGTTGGTGTTGCCGAAGGAAGTCGACTGAAGGCAAAATTTAGCGCCGGTGACAGCGGAAGAGAAAGGTATGTACAGATGTTGACGTTGAAGGTCTCGACGCCAGGACCAAATCGACCTTGAATAAGAACTTCTCGGTGAATGTCTGTTACCAGGTGAATGAAGCGCAAATGTAAGCATTTGCGGTTGGCCTTATCAAGCACTTGCTTGGTTCTTGGTAACGAAATCTTTGAGAATGGTGTGCATTTCGTCGCGAATTTCAGTCACGTGGTCGAGGCCCATGAGCGTGGACGCCAGCGTGATCGAAGTGCACCCGTTCACGCTGATGGTGTTGCAGTCCAGCTTGCCTGGCCCCGTCCAGTTCCAGCTCACGGCTTTTGCGGAAGGGTGCATTTCGCGAGGGCCATAGTTGTTGAAGAGAATGGAGTCGTTCATGCGGTTCAGGTCGCAGTACAAGTCCTGGTTTTGGTATGGTGCTGGCCCCCCTTTCACCACCCCGTATTCCCGCGCCAAAAAGGCCGACCGCACAGCGCCCGTGCAGGTAGACACGTCGTGCAGGAGCTGCTGGTAGAGCAGCTTGGCGTCGTTTGGGGTCCAGTATTCCGCAGGGCCTCGGCCCAGGGCAGCGGAGAACGCGCGGCCCAAGTGGCGCACCTTGTAGCAAGGCCCAATGAGCCAGTCGCCAATGAACGCCCGCTCCTTGACCACGGGCGCGAATGCGCGGGTTTGCAAGCTTGCTTGAACGTTGATGCCGAAAGGGTAGACGCCCACGATGCGCTGGTATGCCGTGCTTACAGCATAGAGCAACCCGGCAGTAGGGGGCAAACCCGCCGCCTTGAACGCAGCGCAGAGCTCCTTGGATTGCACTGCATCGAGGTTGAGAAACGCCATTTCGCGGTCGCCTGACGACGCGAGCAAGTCGGGTTCGTGCTGTGCGGCTGCTTTCTCCCACAGAGTAGCGCTGAGGTTCAAGAAGAGGGCAATCGGAAGTAGGAGCAAGAAGCGAAGCACGTAGAATGGGTGGTTGAGCGCTTCTTTGGCTTCGTTTGTCATGGTAAGCAACTCAGGGGCCTTGAGCACCGTGTCGTTCTTGGTGTCGTAGTAGCGCCCCACCACTTCCTTCATGAAGTTGAAGCATGAGGTACCATCCCAGGTTTTGCCCGGCAGGTAGAGCCACATAACCGTCGTCGGCTTGCCGGTAACCGCATCCACGTGTTCAAAAGCTTGCGCTGCCACCGCGTACGAGCTGAACTTGGCCGCGTGCTTCTTGAAGTTGTACGCGGGTTTGTCGCCAAACACGTAGTGGTTGGAGGCTTGAACTTCAGCCCCAGCCGCATAAGGCGTGGGAGCAAGGTCATCGGCAAACTCGAGATGAGCAAGTTCTGCAGGAAAGCCGCACTCAACGGCGAAATCCACAAAGCATTGGGCCAGCTTCGCACGATCCGTGAATTGGGATTCAAACACCACTTGCGCGGCGTAGTGGCCGTACTTCTTGGCGGGGGTAAAAGCCAGTGGCTGCCACTCGTGGAAGATGTCGGAGGGCTGAATCTTGCCGCGCTCCACGAGGTCGTGCCAGGCTTGCTGGGCGGCCTTCGACAGAGCAGCCGGGTAAGCGTTGTACATGAGTTTGCAGTAAGTGGCACACTTGCGGCTTGTCAGAAGCAGAGCCGAGGGAACTTCAGCTACATTGGTCTTGCGTTCTGCGACGACTACATCGGCAGGAGCACCCTTGGCGGTCTCGAGTTCAGATTTTGGTGCCACCGCTACGTTAGGAGCACCCTTGGCGGTCTCGAGTTCAGATTTTGGTGCCACCGCTATGGCAGGAGCACCCTTGACGGTCTTGAGTTCAGGTTTTTGTGCCACCGCTACGGCGGGGGCGCCCTTGGTAGTCTTGAGCTCAGATTTAGGTGCCACCGCTGCGGCAGGAGCATCCTTGGTAGTCTTGAGCTCAGATTTTGGTGCCACCGCCGTAGCGGTGGCATCCTTCTTGGCGGTCTTGAGTTCTGAGACAGGCGCCACCACTACGGCGGGGGCATCCATCTTGGTGGTCTTGAGTTCTGAGACAGGCGCCACCACTACGGCGGGGGCATCCATCTTGGCGGTCTTGACTTCTGAGGTGGGCGCAACGGTTTTAGCAGCAACGACTTTCTTCGGCTGAGCTGAGGCCTCCTTGTCGCAGACAACGCTTGTGGAACCAGAATTCATTTGCTTGCTTGATTTCGTTTCAGTTTCCGTGGCGAGGACATCATCCTTGGGCGCTGCTGTCGTATTGGGGTGGTTTAAGGCCTGAAACACCTGCAGCGACCAAACCGGCAGTTTTTTTGTTCTGTTAGGATTTCAAATCTTGGACACATGGTTTGTGTGTGCTTTGGTTGCGGCGCAGTGAGCCAAACATTTAGACACTTTGAATTGAAAAGAATAGGCCACGCGTTTGACGCAGATGATTTTTTTTTTTTCATACCTGGTTCAAACGGTTGTACGCGACGAGCAGTTCAGCGGCTTCGGTGCGTGAGAAGGTTGCGCCTGCAGGGCGCTTCGCATCGCATAAGAGGCCTGAAAAGTGCCGCGGCAAGTTGACTTCATACTTGCAGTCATCTTTCGCGCTCGATTCGAAGTGGCAGGCGTTCTCGTCATTGATCTGGTTCGCGGGCAAATGTTGTTTCTCAAAGAGCGTTGCGGCAGCAGCGCGCGAAAACCTTGCACCGGACACGTGGTCCATGGTCAGGTGGTTGAACTTAGCAGACTTGGCCCATGATGAAACATCATTGTTATCTTTCTTTTCCCCATAGTGAGGAGCACGTGGAATGTCGAAGAGGTCGAATACTGAGGCCATCAGAGTTTTGCAGAGTATGTCTCTCGTCCGTTAGGGAAAAATGCTGACGTGGAGAGAACAGAGACAAATTTCAAAAGGCATGAAATCATGGAAGATGTTAGCACATGGCGCAGAGCATGGAAGAGAGCATGATCGCTTCCGATGCGACAATGAAGAACAGAGGTTTGCGAATGTTCGCGGTTGCTCACAAACCAGGCAAGGGGATCGGCTGAATCGTGGAGATGTGGTCGTATCCAATTCTTGGTTCTGTTTTTCAAGGTTCCGACGACTTCTTCTCGAAGCTTCCTCGTTATCCACATGCTGCGTCATCCAAAAACCAAAAAACCAAGAGTTCTTTCATGTTTCTTCGGAGTTTTCAAGGAAATGGTGCCAAGATGAATCTTCTTGCCCCAGTGCGTGTTTTCAAAAAAGAAAGCCTTTGTCAGTAAGTCTCCTGTGTGTTTGTCCTCATCCATAGTCTGAACGACTACTGCTCTCCACTGCTCAGCATTAGCCTAATAATATTACTCGCTCAGTAGAGAATTGCACTCAAGGGGGATTGATTCGAAATGACATCAAGAGAGACTGCTAAGTGGACAGGCATAGGATTGGCAGGAGTTGGACTTGCTGCCTTTGTCCTGACGAGGAAAGCACGCCGTGTACCCCAGGTTAAGTAGCCAACAACACGACGTGAAATAGTTTTTGTCAGCGTCTTGGGTCTTGATATTTCGCTCTTAAATGCATACTATTCCAGCAGAAGACTAGTGACAACACATAGTCCGTTCCTACGTAGGTGGTGTCCTGCTTTAAGTTGTCTAGCCAGCTAGGCTAGCCTATTTCACAACCACCTTCAACACGCCGGATCAAATCACTTGAACATTCAGTTTTTCACCTTTTGCAGGTGCTTGACCCTAGGAATGCGGCTCACCAGCGCTGGCTCGCCAACATCGATGCCTTCATTTTCGACATTGATGGCGTGCTCTACACGGGCACTGGCCCCATTCCAGGGGCAGCACAAGCAATTGCTTCCCTGAAAGCAGCTGGTAAGCAAGTGCGATACTTGACGAACAACAGCGCCAAGACGCCGGCAGCGGTAGTGGCCACTTTCAAAAGCATGGGAATTGCAGCCGAGGTACACGAGGTGACGAACTCGGCTATGGTAGCTGCGGAATATGTCAAAGCAAACGTTCCACCTGGCTCCAAGGTAATATCTTCCGGTGACTGCTGCTTGTATTTTAACTTAAGGTGCGCGCGCACACTCTACGTGAACAATGTGATTTTTACTTTCACTTTTGCAATTCTTCTTCGTATGCTTTGCACTATCATTTTCAATCATATGCAGGTGTACGCGATCGGTGAGCCGCCCCTGTTTAAGATGCTAAGTGAAGTTGGGGGCGTGGAATGCTTTGGGGGCGAATCAGAGAACTTCAAAGCCAAAGACGAGTGGCAAGCGGAAAAACTCACCTTAGACACGCTGCAGCCCAAACCATCTGAGGTGGCAGCTGTTATTGTCGGCTCCGATGCAAAGGTATGGGCAAATTAGATTTGACATCGTAAAAGGGTTCGTTGAAGTGATGGTAATTAGAGCTTCAGATGGAATACATAATACATCAATCATGAAATATTAAACTGTTCGAGTGGCCACTCACTTTGGATTCATTCGTGTTGTGTGCGTGCGTGTGACCTAGGTGAACTATTACAAGCTCACAAAAGCCGGTGCCTATTTACGCGGCAACCCCTCAGCTCGATTCGTAGGCACCAACCCTGACCCCATCTTCACGCTGGCGCCTGGGGGCGTGAATGCAACCACTGGCGAAGCTTTTGGCCCCACTTTTGGCCCAGGCGCAGGCCTCAGCATCAACACCGTTTCTTCTTTGGCCGGCCGAGAACCGGAAATCATTTGCGGGAAGCCCTCTGTACCCCTCGGAAAGGTAAGGCCGCCTACGTATTTATGCGAGTGCCAAGCATGACTTAGTTGAGACTCCTCGGCATTGTAATATTTTTGTTTTTTGAAGCCGAGATTACTGTGAGTACTCCACTTTCTCTGATATTCCTCTTCTTTTAGTTCATGCTGGAGCACAACGGCTTCGATGCAAGCCGCACCTGCATGGTTGGAGACCGCCTTGACACCGACATTCAGTTCGGGCGTTCGGCTGGCATGCAAACCTTGTTCGTGGAGTCGGGTGAGCGAAGAGCTTTGTGCTTGCAAACGATTTTTGAAAACTGACGAGGAAAATAGTGCACACTTTCGCACCTGCCACGTCTAGTGCGCCTCGAATTACATTTCTCCTCTGAATCATATGGCAGGCACGATGACGCGCGCTGCAGCAATGGATCCAGCCAACAGTCCGGAGCGAACCACCGATTTCATTGCCCCCTCAATTGCGTCGCTAGCCGCTGTTCTTGAGGCCACGGCCTCTATATAGGCCCAGAGCCTTGTTTCTATTGGCCTTGAAGTATGCGAAGAAAATTTCTTCCCGATCTAGGATCTGCATCTGCAGTAAAATAGATCAACGTAGTTTGATGTTTTATGCGACCACGACCAGAAAGTGCCTACCAAAGGAAAATGTCTGTGTGTCTGTCTGTCACATCACATTCTTATCTGGGTACATATGTTCTGACACCTTACGTATGTTCTGACACGTTGTCACGTCACTGACATCAACCATGTTCTGACACGTTGTCACGTCACTGACATCAACCATGTTCTGACACGTTGTCACGTCATTGAAACCAACTACGTTGATCGTGGCGCTGCGGCGCGCGCGCCGCTGTTACGTATTCGATGAGTACGTGTAACGTGTACTGTTTGATTGACGTATTTTTGTAAGTTCTTCGAGCTCACTCTCAGTGTGGTCGTGGTGACTCGTGACTCGTGACTCGTGACTATCTATGCGTAGCTTGAGCCTTGAGCTGAAGGTAGCTATAGCACATAGCCTAGCCACTAATTATGATTTATAGGCCAGATTGCCTGAGCAATGGAACCTATTTGCCCTGGAGATCAAGCTAGAATTGCTCCTGATGACTGTGCCTAGGTGGTAGCCCTGTCAAATCTTCCAGAAATCTTAGTAACAAGAAATATGCGTCTCAAGCTGCTGCTAGCGAGCTGTGCTCTAAAAGGAAGCTATGACTCAAGCTCCAGCGCCTCAGTTCTAGCTGAATCAATGAAATCAGTGCGTGTTGGTATTTCCTTAGCAGGGCTGCCGCTCTTTCTCGAAGTTCGTGACCCAATGGTGTTCACTAACCGTCGCCCTTTAGTGTGGGAGCTCATTGAAGCCCATCAAGCGCTCATCGAGCCTCTGCCTCGCCCCTGCGACGAAGCTCGCACACCTCGCAGCATCGCCTCCAACTACGATGATGCCTCAGACAGTAGCTCAAGGGAAAGTTTGGCCGCCTTGGTCGAATGTTGGGAGCCTGCTGTGTTGCAGCAAGTTGAGTCTCACCTCATCAAACAGGAGCTCTTGTCACAGTGCAGCGGGGAGTATTGGCCTCTTCAGGCTTTCTACCGAGGCGAATACTATTCGAACGAAGTCAACCGGCTAGTACTGAGCGTAGTAACCTCAAATCCCGACCAGCTTTTTGAGCCTGCCATTCGTTTACTGCGTACTTCAGTAGCACATAATACAGCGAACGGCTATCCATTGGCTGCAGCAGCTTCAACCTTAGCGCAAATTTTATACGAGTGCGGGCGGGAACCGCGCCATCGAGAAGAATCTTTGAGAGTGTTGCAAGACAGTTTGCTTGCAGTGCCAGGCCACGCCCTCAGGCATGCTCATCTTTCGCCGTCGAACTCTGCCATGTACCGCTTACCCACCGCGACTTCATCCTCCTCGTCGTTGCAAGGCCAGCATGACCAGTCCTTTCGCACAGTGCCGTGGCGTGAAGCTGTAAATGCCGCAAAGGTCACGGTCGTGTGTGTGGCCACTCGTCGCACCTTAAAACTTCGCGCCCTCGTGCGGTCAGCGGTTGCGCTCGGCCACAGCGTCACTGTGCTGGGCTTAGGACAGAAGTGGCCTGGGTTCGGTCTCAAGGTTTGAGTATATTTAGATTAGAGTGTCATGTATATTGTGTATTGCTTCTTTGCTAGCCTATCTTCATATCATACGCCTCTCTTCTTCCCTTGCAGCATTACTTCTTGTGGTATTTCGCCATGACTCGTTTTTCTTTCTACTGTACTTCCATTTGGCTAGGTGAAGCTTTTTGCCGAATATTTGGAGAGTTTAAGCGCCGAAGATGAGAATAATTTGGTGCTCTTTGTGGACGCTTACGATGTCTTACTTTTGGAACCTTTTCGGCACCTCAAGCGTCGCTTCTTAAACCAGGGCGCAGCCGTACTCTTTAGTGGTGAAATCGCACCATCCCCAGACTCTTCGACTTCGCTTGTGTACAATGCAGTGGACGGAGCAAACCAGAGAGGCCCGCTTCCTTACCTCAACAGCGGGTGAGCAAACCTTCACGGCATTTCCTTGTGTGAATCACAATGGAGTGTTCAGGGCTCGATTCTGTTTGTCCCTTTCCTGTTTTTCTTCCCTGCAGTTTCAATTCCTCTTGGCGCTTTCCTTCCATGTCTTCACTAAACCAGGTCCATCCTTGGCCTCGCGAAAGATTTGCGCGTCGTTTTACGCGACGTTATCGCCGACCTCCTCCACAACCACGCCGCAGCCATAGCCCCTAGAGCTGGTAGCAGCGACGACAGCAGCAGCGATAGAGTCGGTGATAGAGTCAGTGATAGTATCGGTGAAAGCGCCTCTCGGCCTCCCTTCGATTTGCCGATGGATGTTGAAGACCAGCGTTGGTTTACGCGCTACTATTTGCGGCGAAAACTTACCGAGGCGCACGAAGTTAGCCTCAATGGCGACGACAATGATGCCAAGAAGAATTTTGATAACAGGAAATATGGCGATACGACAGAAACTGCAGTTGACGGTAATTGGCGCACCTTTGTTGCGTTGGACCGATTTGGGGACTTGTTTCAAACCACACACGAAACGATTCCTGCGCAATACCGGCTGGGCGCGGTAGGCTCTTTGTTGAAAAATAATAGTAGCAGCAACGGGTCAGGTTTGAGCACCCTTCACAAAGATGCAGTTAAGCGCTGTGCTTCCAGCGAGGAGTCTTGCAGAGCTCACAAGGATAGTGATGAGGAGAAAACACGTTTGATTGCTCAACGAGTGGAAGAGGGATATGCTTCGCAACCTACCGGCGCTTTTGGAGGAGCAGGCTTAGTGTGGAACACGGCCACTCAGCGCGCGCCCATTCTGCTCCATGGCAACGACTGGAAAGAGCGCACCTTCAACGCGCTGGGCAAAGGATTGCAAGCAGGAGGGTGGCCGCCCGCGCCCTTTTGGCTCGAAACCTCGCTGCCGTCCTTGCCGGGGGACCCGCCGGGTGATCCGTCGGTTGATGATGCTTACCCGACGAGTGATGCCGAGCCGACGGTGACTGATGCCGACCCAGCGGCAAGTACCCTGTTGGGAGACGTAGCACCGGGCCATGGACTGTGGGCGCGCTGGACCGATCCTTTCTTGGAGTTGTTGCAGGCTTACCAGGACCGGCACCGGAGCTGGCTGCCTCACGAAGACTGCAACCCACTTGACCACAAATGCATGTCTGACCGCTTGCGCATCTTTCTCGGCCAGCGGATGGTGAAACACGAGCTGCAGCACATGAACGGGGACGTGATGCCGTTGTTGCCACTCTTACGGGGGGCGCCCGGTTTGCACAGTCATTTTTGGACGGACCTCTTGATGCGGGGGGTGTTAGATCATGACGCCAGTTTAGTCGCCAATGCAACGACGCTGCTACGAGTAGCAGTGGAGAGCAGGCCCAAATTTGCCCCCGCAAGCCATTTACTCGCTGAGGTAAAAAGAATTGTTGAGGAGATAGAGAGAAGTGGGAGACAAGAGGGGGGAATATGAGATAAGATGGCAGCGAAGACGTTGAATGAGTGAAAGGAAATGATTGTTTCCTTATTTTTCTTCGCTTGCCATCTCTTTCGTCAACTCGTTCATCTAATCTTCTTGTTGTTCTAGATCCTCGTGCGCTTTGGTGCAGAAGGCAACGGTGCCACTCGTTTCGACCAATCAGAAGCGCGCAAAGTGCTCCTCAAGTCGGTGCTTGCATTCGATGCCTTTTCAGAAGCAGAGAGGGCCGCAGCCACTGGCGCTGCTGAGAGTGGTGTTGCTGCTCAATGCGCTGCTTTAGCTTGCAAGACTTGGCCTTCTGCTTCTTCCTCTTCTTTCGACCGAAACATTTCACCATCATCGCCATCGTTAAGAGAAGATGAAACAGATACAGACGTTGTTGTGCGCGTGGTAACCGTTGCCTCCGAGCCTCGGCCTGAATTAACGGCCATGAAAAGTGCTGCTCGTCAATTAGGGCTGGGACCTGTCAGCGTGCTGGGCTTAGGGCTACCGTGGCCGGGGCTCGGTCAGAAAGTTGTGCTGCTCCATGATTGGCTGAAACGAAGCTTGCGGGACGGCAGCGTGCATGCGTCGGATTTGGTGAATGAATGGACACATACATATTTGCTTTTGCAGGCCATGGTTCAGAAAGTGATTGTAGAGAGAGTGCGTGTGTGTGCGGGGGAAATAATGATCGACTTTGGTATGAACGCTTGGAGATTTGCTTCAAATTCTGTTGGATTTTGGCCTCTCTCAAGTATTCAGGTTTCTCTTTTGAGTTTCCGCATAACAAGGGAGATAAGTAATCCTCTTTTGTATGATACATGCGTATGCGGCTACTGCAGGTGCTTTTTCTCGACGCATTCGACGTGCTTTTGCTTCCCTCGTGCACTCGTCACAGCCTTCTTCGTCGTTTTCAAGTCGCGCAAGTGCCTTTGCTCTTCGGTGCAGAAGCAGCGTCCTCGCCCGATCTTGCGGCTGCACTCATTGACTCTGGGCATTCTTTGCCTTTTTCGCCTTCTTCTCTTCCTACTGCTGCTACTTCCCCTCTGTCGCGAAGCGACCCATCTTACTTAAACTCAGGGACTATGTTGGGCCCTGCGGGCACGCTGATGTGTGTTTTAGAAGAAGTTTATGCCGATATGGTACTGAGCGGCCATTCGGAACCAGCGGACTCCAACGATCAACGGTGAGAGAGAATAAAGACTCTGACTATCATGTATCCTGGCCTCATGCCGGCACTTACTTTCTCGCATATAGTATGCAATCCCCTTGAAACATGGTAATTTCATGTGCACTCATCCGCAGGTGGTTTACGCGGTACCGGCTGCGGCATGGGCCTTTCTGTGCCCCCATTGATACCAGCTCAAATCTCTTCCTCACTCTCCACGGCCTAGCCTCAGACGACCTTGTTGTACACGCTGGCGGTGCCGTGACCCTGAAACAAAACGAGGCCAGTGGTGATGGCGTGAACAATTATGGGCCTCTGTTAGTGCATGGCAACGGCGAAGACACGTTGTTTCGTTCCATTGTGCGCCAAGTGCGCCGTGCTGGATGGCCGAGATCAGAAGAAGATAATGACGTGGTGGATGTAGGGAAGCATGAGAACACACCAGCAGCAGCTGCCGCCGCTATCGTTGCTACCGCTAATGATAACAAAGAAGTGGTGATTGCTGCCACAGGAAAACCGGCTACGTCTATGCAAGCTATCGTTAAAGGACTAAAGTTTGACAAAGCTTTCAACTCTGCCTCACTTTGCCCGTCACTGTCACTGGCCTCCACAGCCGCTACTGCATTTGCTAGTGCAACGACTGAAAGAGCAGCAAACATGTATGGTGTAATGTGGGAAAACGTCACGACGGCTGTAGAAGTGAATAGTCAGCTTGAGTCTTTCACTGTAAAATTTGATGAAGCTCCTGTGAAAGTTGCAACCGCTTTCGTGCTGAAACACGGAGTTTTACGAGGGGCGGGCTGTGGTCTCAATGATGTTGGTCGCAATAGTGGCGACTCGAGCGATGAAGCAGCACAGTGCATGACTGACCTGCTCGCGTTTCAGGTGAGAGTCCTGGGTTTGAATGAACAGTTACAGATGTGAATGCTTTAAAGGGTTGCTACGAAAGCTAACGAGAAAGTGCCAGAAATAAAGTGTTAAAGTGGGTGTAAGCATACTACAAAATAGTTATTGAAATTTACTGTTCTCTTCTAATTTAACCGTGTAAATAGGTGGATCGTTTACGCTTCATTAGAGAGCTTGAGGCCATGTCGGGTACCACTTTTGACCTTTTAGGCTTCTTTCAGGGCCGCAACTACTCGCGTTTCTTGAACAACATGCTCTTGCGCGGTGTGCTCCGCGACCGGCCAGACCTGCGTCTCAACGCTACTCGCGTCTTACGCTGTGCTCTTCACAATCCCCACGCTTCCAATAGACTTCGCACCAGTGATGACAGCAGCAGTAGTAATAACATGCATTTCGTGGCTGCTGCGTACAGCCTAGTGGACGTGCTACACCAAATCGCCTTGGCAGAAACCAATGAAGATGCTATTTTAGACGCGCTTGCTGT
>Ga0307982_1003938_pt1 | contig 11797 bp, 8 predicted proteins | sample OrgLakmetagen989_FD_201847 | JGI IMG/M metagenome (GOLD analysis project Ga0307982, IMG submission 201847) | Saline water microbial communities from Organic Lake, Antarctica - #989 | ecosystem: Environmental > Aquatic > Non-marine Saline and Alkaline > Saline | place: Antarctica: Organic Lake... | reverse complement strand
GAAATCTAACGGAAGTAGCTAGGGTTCTCTAGTTATCTAAGAAGAGCAGAAACATTTCTTTCCTCGTGTCTCTTCCTTAATCAAAGAACCAAGTCGTAGCCACTTCCGCGGGGGTACGCGCGCCCTGGGAGCGTCGAGGACCTATACGTAAGTCGAAAGCCACATCCATAATGAATCCAAGTCAACTCGATACGTGAATTTATTAGCCGGTGCGTGATTTAAGTGACTTGAAGCTTCTGCTTCTGCTTCTTGCAGTAGCAGCTAACGACTGCGCCTCAAGTGCCTTGTGCTGTTATTACTGTTATGCCATGGATCACAGGCGCTATGTTGTTTGGCTAAGTCTTCTTGGATGTAGTGCATAGTACATAGTACGAAACCTTCAATCCTTCAAATTTCGTGCATACGCATTCTTAGTAGGCGCATATCAGGAGAATTATAAGTCCATATTCGATTTCGACTTTCGCGACGGGAAATACTAGATCAGGTGCAAATGCACTGCATTGTATGAATCATAGAGAAAGTGTACCAAAATTTAATATCTTATCTTCAATGGCATAGGAATAGGAATAGCACCTGCAAAGTCGAGCACTGGAGTGATATGACCTCAGGAATGATTTGGCCGAAGTACAAGCAAGTTAGGACTCCATGCCAAACGTGCAGGGTATCATTATGAGGTGGACAAGATCAGACCCGTTGTCCATTCGTATTCTAAGATGAGACCTCGAATTTTAGTTTTGTTCAAATTGAAAGAAATGGCACATGTCACAAGTTCTATCGCTTCGGAGCAGCCTGGATTTTGCTGGCTTAGACTTGTTAACTTGCAGTATAGGGATGAGAATGGCAAGGTTCGTGATGCTTTTCTTGCCCATTTCTACGACTAGACAGTCAGCCAATCAAAAAGACATCAATTGTCGTCTAATTTTGAGCTGCTGTCTCTATCTAATAGTGTCGTCCTTATGAAATGGTTGAAAGGGCACATCGCAGTGGAGATTGTTCCTTATCTACTGGGGTTGATGCCGTTATTCTCTGCGTATCGATTAACTATCCAGTGTCTAGAAAGTCACCTGAGGTGCTCCTCATTAAACAATTTCGCCCAGCATTGGATCGATACGTAATAGAATTTGTTGCCGGACTGCGAGAACAAGGTGAATCACCAGAGGAAGCGGGCCTCCGTGAACTCAAAGAAGAAGTTGGGTACGAGTGCGTTCAAATCGATAGCATGCACGGCCCTGTTTCGCTCGAGCCTGGTATGAGCAGCTCTACGGCGAGTTTGTTATGTTTAAGTGTCAATGGAGATCGCCCTGAGAATCAAGCGTCAGCGCTTCACGCAACTCCTGATGAAAATGAAAAAATAATTGCCTACAGAATTCACCTTGATGACCTTGAAACAAAATTACTCGATTTCGAACAAGCAGGTTGCCTCGTCGCAATTTCAGTGTCAGCTTTTTGCATTGGGTTGGCGACCACACCGAAACAGGAATATTCTAGTATGGTTGAGGCATCACTTACACCGTCAACTCCTTCATCAGAAACCAAGAAGACACTTCGTCCTACTAGTATGCTTGAAACTACTGCTTCGATAAAACCATCATTTTCTTCGGTCGGAAACGCAGACTGGGGAAGGTGTCTTCGATCATCGGATGCTTTTGCGAAACTGGATGAAGTCGAGCAAAGGACGTACCTCTTTTCCTTTTGTAATGTTATGCTTCCTGTCATCACAATGGTATTTGGAGTCGCATTGGGAGTAGGAGCTGCTTCACTTTCTGGAGCGGTGACAGTTTTCTAATAGATTCATCGTAATGTGGTTTAGAGACAAGAATTTTGCTTGCGATAATGCTAAATGATTAATTATCTTAAAGGGGGATAAATAGTTGGTGAGGCAAGTGCATAGACCCAGGGGCCGTAAAAGTGAGTGTATTCGTTCACGATTACATAAAGATCCGTACTCGAATCAGTGCCTCTTTCACCTCACCTATTTGCCTATTTGCCGCTATATTTCTTACTTAATTCCAGCCTTCTAGGTGATGATGCATGATGCATAACGGCACAACAATGGTTCAAATAACAAATTGATATTGATCAGATGGATAAGTTATCTGTTGCGTGTATGAGCCCTTTACAGGTCCTGATATAGGTCTTCCTGAATTGAACATATGAACACTTTAATTTTCCTGTAGGCTACATCAAAAATTATGGGGTGTATCTACTAGTGCGCAGTACAGGAGTGATTATACTTTAGCACAACAGCTCATTCTTATTCCAAAATCTCACCTTTCGATGTTTTTTAGCGCATTAGCATGCGCTGCTGCAATAGCGTAAGCATCAAACTTTTTTGTCGTTACCCAAAACTTGTACATGTCGTCATATTTCCCCGAGTACTTTTCCATGAGGACATCAATTTCTGGCCCATCCATTGGTAAATCTGCTGCTGCAAATAACGCCAAGGTTTTAAGACGATAAAACATCTTCTTCTTTTCCTCAACCTTATCAAAAGCTTTCTTGATAGCTTCAGCTCCCCATCTCTGCTTGTATGATTTCCACATTTGGTCGAACCCATCCTTACGAAACCCAATGACACCTTTTAGTTGTCCTCGTTTTTCGACAAGCTTGTCAATAATTTCCAACTTATTGGGGTCGACTGCTTTAAATAGCGCTGTCATTCGTGCTTTCTGCTCCTCCTTCAAGCTCAAGTACGGTTTGATTGGCGGCCCAGCTTTCCCAGCGATAGACGCAATGTTGTATTGGGCTTGAGCACTGCCCCAAGCTATATTGTCTGAAGTATCCTTTAATCCTTTTTGAACCTCGTTCGTCACTTTGCTGAATGGATTGCTGGCGGCAGCATCTGCAGCTTTTCCTTGAATTACAGCAGGCGATTTGTCAACTATATTAATTGACTTAACTGTTTCCTTGACTTTGTCCACAAAAGCAATAAGCAATGCTGTGGAGCCCTGCTTGTTCGCCAGATTACTTTCGAGAGAAGATATTTTAGGTTTACCAGTTTCTCCAATGTCTATTTTTGCAGCAGCAAATCGTTCTTTGAATTCCTCCCATGATCTGTCCAAAGCGAAAAGGAGAGAATAAAGTTGAAGAGAGAAACAAGAGAAAGCATCATAGGCAAAGGCAACTAAGTTAACGTACTGAGAATCAATAGTAACGGATGTCCCGTCATCCTCCTCAACATGAAGACTACGCATTTTAGAAACACAAAAGTCGTAGTCATCATAAAGTTTGAGGTTTGCTTCCTCCAGTCGAACTTCTGGCTCCATGCCTCCGTAAAGGTGTTCTGAGGGTTGAATTTGTATGCTCGATGCGACCTCAAATGCATCATCCGTGCGACTATCGTGCGTACTGCGTATGCGTTCAATTTCATCGTTGACACACTTGAAGTCGCGCTTGGATTCATTGTCCGAGATATCATCTTCAAACTCGCTTGCAAGTTGAAGGCATCTTAGAAGCAGAGCTTCATGAGCTCCAGACAGATTTCTTACTCCTCCGGTGCCTTTATTTCGGGCTCGTTTATGGTGTGGATTGGCAGTAATTTCGTCATCTTCGCCTTGTCCAAGCGAGCGATCACATTCTTCGTCACTGCTTTCTTCGTTTTGAGACAATGCATTTGTGATAAAGTAAGATAAATGGCGTAAAAATTCCTTTTTTGCTCCTCTATCGTGCCTGTGAAGGCGCCTTTGAATCTCTGTCATAGGAAGTAGACCAATAATATCTTGTGCTGCTGATTCACCTGCACTTCTGCTCGAAAGTACATTGCTTTGAACATCTCCCACGGAATTCTCATGTTTTTGAAGCCTTGACGGACTCGCAACCTGTAAGTCAGACTCGCCCCTAGTGATTTCTTGTATTTTCTTCGCTGGAGAAGATAGATCAGCAACACTTTTGGGGACGCAAACGCGAAGGTAACATCGAGCTTTGAATCTCACATCCGTCCTCGATTTTTCGCTGTGCTGGCATATAACATTAGAACCATCAATGAGGTGTTTACTACCACCAAAGTGGAGCTTCAAAGCATATTTGTTTTCAGCAGGAGCCCCATTGGCGCCACATGAATTATCGTTCCAGAAGGTGACAATGAGGCCTAGCTTGAAGTCGGGATCCCATTCTACAAGGCGGCCATCTTTGGTTTTCATTTTGAGTGGAGCTGAAGGCTTTTTGCTGTAAAGCCACACTCCTGGCGAATCAAATGCACGCATCCCATCTGTACATATGGCACAATAATATCAATATACATGATAGATCAACAAAACTTTTGCGCACTTCGGGTATAGAGGCTCACCATTGTACGTAGGATAAAGGGGTAACATCTCGGGATGTGTGGTCACTTCGGGGTGATTCAGGATGAGAGCGCTGAGAGCATTCCTGTCACCGCTGGAAATATCTGAACTAGACGCGAGTTCAATGAGTTCATTCAATGACTGTTTCTCATTGGCTTGAGAACTGCCTAAGCAGCTCGTCAACTCTAGCACATTCTCACTTGCGAGCGCGCTAGCGCTAGGCCCAATATCTATGAGCCCACCGCAGCTGCACGATTCAACAATCCCACGCTCGCTAAGTACTCCAACTGAGCCTCTTTCTGAATGAGATTCAGCCACTCGAGTATCTGAATCAGTTGCCTCTTCCAGACTTTCCTCTCCCGACGAGAGCACATCTTCAGAAGTGTCGCCAGGATAGGCCAGCGAAGAGTCTGGGCTCAACCCGATATGTTCATCAAGGACAGCATCCAAATTGTCAAAGAAAGTATCATCATCGTCACTACCCAACATCTTTTATAATACCTTTAAGTCGGTAATCCGTAATCAAATTTGCACCTCGACAACCAAATATTCAAAAGGGTTTATTCCTCACACAAACACGTGATCACGTGCAACAATACACCTTTGATATTCTGTGCACGCCTTATTGAGGAGCAGTTGGAACAAAACCTCGCCAAATATCCTGCTGCAATAAGAAGAGCTCAGCAGCTTACTAATGAGTGTATGAGTGTATTATCTTAATCCCACACTTCTTTGCATCCATCTGCACTACCTGTACAAGCAGTCGCTCCCGTTGTAGAAACACCCATTCTCACCTCAGAAAACGATAGACATCAAAGATGAGTAGTTTACTGTGCTGTATGAGGACAGGTGCAGAATACCCCTGTATCTGCACCGTGATGACCTGATGACGCGACGACGTGATCGAGGAAAGATCTTTTTGTCGCGCAGCAGCTTACTCCTACTAGCTTTGCTAGCTAGACCAACGCATTATACGCTACGCAAATCGTTCTCTTTACAGTACAACTGCCACAGGAAGTTTGTCTCAGGCACTGCAGTGTGGTTCCGTATCGAGTCTCCCTTTGAATAGTACATTGAGAAAATGTATTCGTTTAACTTACCAGGGGCGTCCCGGATTCAACCTCGATCCTACTTCACCGACTTCACTTGTGCGAAAGGTTTCTTTTACTTATTCTTGATAATCTATGTTGCCGCATCTCTCGTAGTCATCTTCGTTGAGCCTTTCATGGATATGAGCACCTTATGTACCACCCAGCCAGCTACGAAAGAGTTTCCCAACCCAGACTTCGATGCCCAAATGGACTTGTGCCGAAGGTTACCTCTTCGCCGGTTGATGTACATGTCTCAGCTAGACTGCGACCACGGCCGCCGAGTGGTCATGTCAATCCTTGGCGGCAGTGTGATTGGGTGGGAGCGTCGGATGGCCGATCGGCCGGCAGGAATCCGGACCATGGCACTTGTGTCGCTTGGATCGTGCCTATTCACCATCTGCTCGGCGTATGCCTTCATGGATGGATCTATGGCTTGGGATGCGTCGCGAGTAGCGGCTGCGATCCCCAGCGGAGTCGGGTTCTTGGGCGCAGGCCTCATATGGAAAGAGGTGCAAAGCGCCCCGGAAGAAGGAGGGAGTGCTTCAACAGTGGTGCACGGCTTAACGACGGCAGCGTCCCTGTGGGTATCGGCAGCAGTAGGAGTCGCTTGTGGAGGGCGCCTGTACTTCATTGCTGCCTTCACGATCGCGATTATGCTTTTGTTACTTCGCTTTGGTCCTCGACTCGACGAAAGCAGTGCTGAGGAAAGCCCAAAAGACAGGGACGATGATTTGATGAGGCCGAGCCCTACCACATACAACAGTGTAGAGCAGGGAGACAACCGGGGCCACCTTCACGAGATGAGTAAACTGTCTGGCGGTATGCATGGAAAGTTACGCCGCAGCCACTCTCATTTCGACATTTGAAGTGGTTGTGCGCTTTGTTCGCTATCCCTGCTTTTGATCTCGAAGGTTACCTACGTGTCTCATCGAAATAAGTAAAGGCAATCGTCATCAGGTCTGGCCTACTTTATGCGCCCCCAAAATCAGAGAAACACCCCCGCATCGCACGGCAGAAGACTAGGTGAAACTTCGGCCTTCAGATGAATAATGATTTTGATACTTATAGGAGGAGGAGATCGAGGCGGAGAGGAGCACGATTGCCTTTAATAGTGAGAAGTGAGAACACAGAAGAGACAAGGAGGTCCAGTAGGACTTAAAATTAAAAAGTCCTTTGTTTCATTGTCGTTGTCGTATTGCCTTTCACTTGATAAAGATTAAAAAAAAAACAAGAAGTAGCTTGGAACTCAATTGCGATAGAATTTGGGTGCACGTATAAAGTCAATCCTCAACTCCTCATCGCGTATGAATTTCTTCCTGTGTCCAATTTACCATAGCCTTAGCCGCTTCTGGACAGGCGTTATTTCTTGCGTATATTAGTGCCGTCCAACTAGGATCTCGCGGTATATATGCCCTGGTGTCCTACATACAAAACTCTTTGTGTACTTGCCTCATTCAAACATGAATATACATTCAACTCATTCCTCAAACCTAGAGCTTACTGCGCGCTACTAGCTGACGGCGGCGATTCGTGGCGGCGTTTAGTTCATGTCTCGCCACCACAGCATCGTGGACCTCGTCTGGCCCATCGGCGAATCGCAAGGAACGCGCCGCCACCCACGCCCTCGCCAACACGAAATCCTGAGACACCCCGCCACCGCCGAAGATTTGCAGGCAGTGGTCGATCGCCGCCTCGCACGCTTTCGGGACGGCTGCTTTGATGAGCGCTACCAGCTGTACCGTGCGCGATGACTTGAGGCCGCTTCGAACCACTTCACCCTTGTTGAGATCGGAACCAGCAGCCGAAGAAGCAGCATCCTTATCGAGGGCAGCCGCCGCGGCCAGCACCAGCAATCGGCACTGTTCAACGGCGGCGCGGGAGTGCGCGAGTTGCTGTTTGACGACTCCTAAGCCGCCAAGAGTAGGCCGCCCGAAAGCAGCTTTGGCTGGATCCACACTGCGGTCCGCTAGAGGTAAGAAGAAGAACGTAAGATAAAGAGGAAGTATGAGTCACCAGCTTGAAGAATTGAAACATGAAGAAACAGCACGAAATAGCGAAAAAAACTGCAAAAAACTGCTGCCGAGGGTGAGGACTAAGCTTTTTCACAAATGTGACGTAAACCATGAATGATAGGTTCACGTTTGGAAGCAAACTTATCGCCGTGATCCAAATCAATCAATCAACTCTCACACCCACCCGCCAATTGTAGGCAGCGCTCGGTAATCCCCACCATGCGCATGCAGTGGTGCACGCGCCCCGGCCCCAGCCGCCCCTGCGCGATCTCAAAGCCCCGGCCTTCCCCTAATATAACCGCGCTCTCGTCCACTTGCACGTTGTCGAGAAGCACTTCGGCATGACCGTGAGGCGCGTCATCGTACCTGTGCCAACACGATTCGAAGTAGGCAGCTCAAGACATGGAAGGATAGTAGGTTCCCACACGAAGGCCCGTAAAATGTACTACAGAACTGCAGAGTCTACTCTTTCTGAAGCCATTAATGAGCGAACAATAAAAGTAAGAAAATAGGTGCGAAAATTCCCTCATTTTTACCCGAAAACCGTGAGAGGCCGCACAATCGTGACCCCCGGGGCATCCATGGGTACGAGAAGCATCGTCTGAGCTGCCCGCTTGTTGTTACCGTTTTTCGTGCTGCCATCGTCGGATGGATCCACAACTTTTCCCATGACGATCGCGAGGTTACAGCGAGGGTCAAGCGCCCCACTCGACCACCACTTTCGACCGCGCACGACATAGCCGCGCCCTCCCGGTAATCGTTCAAAGGTGCACTCGATGTTCGACGCATCGGAGGACGCCACAGCCGGCTCCGTCATCAGGAAAGCGCTGCGAGAGGTGCCGTCGAGCAAGGAGGGGAGCCACTGACGTTGCTGTGAAGGCGACCCATAGCGTAAGAGCACCTCCATGTTGCCTGTGTCAGGTGCTGAGCAGTTGCAAGCTTCAGGCGCCAGGAAAGATCGGCCAGTGACCTCAGCCAAAACAGCGTACTCAGCATTGCTCAGCCCCGCACCCTGAGAAATATATAAGATGTGAGTATTTGTAAAGAACTAATGCATTAGAAGCATTACCGTGATTCATGCGTATCCTGAACGAGAGTTGCTCACCAATGAGATCGCAAGCGAACAAGGCGAGCGCTACGACTAACCTGTGGAAATTCTTTTGGCAGCCATAAGTTCCAGAGCCCTCGCTTTTGGGCCTCTTGCTTCAAAGTTTCCATTACCGGTGGCACCGACTGCCATCGTGCTGGGCCCTCTGCTCCACAAATGAAGAAATTGGACCAGAAGAAGAATGAGGGCGATATATCGTGTATTACGTGGACAAATTCAAAAGTAGAAACAGAAACAAGCACGAGGATCGCGGGAAAAGACTAGCCGCTAGAGGCTTTGTTCACGCACCACCCAGTTGTTGTTCGAACACCCCCTCGGCCGGAATGCAGCGAGTTTCAACGAAATCTTCCAGGGACTCTTTCAGTGCAGCCACTTGGGGCGAGAGCTCAAACAAGAGCTCCGCCATACTCCGTATTCTACACTTACACTTGTAAACTGATGAGCAAAATATCAAGAAAGGTGCGAAGTCAACAACTCTCGTAGGAAGAGCGTTCACACGGAGCACGTGAGCTGGCTGTTAGTCTAGCTAGAGCTAGAGAGCTTTGTAGCTTATCTTGTACGAGTACACCCCGCTGCTATGCTGCTGCGCAGCGCTCGCTGCTGCGATGTGCGCCTCTCTGACTGACTGACGAGTCGTGACAAAAAGCTTTGAGGACAAAAAGACAAAAGACTCCTATTACACCCTGTACTGGGGTCAGTCTCGTCGTCTCGTCCTTGGACCCTCGTCCTGTAACCTGTAACACCTCTACTGCACCGCCTGTGCCCTCTGCTACACGACCTGGCTTAAGACGACCTCTCCCGCTATGGTTACAGCTCGCATTATCAGCGTTATGGCCCTGTGCTTTGCGCGTAGTATAGCAAGTGAAGCGCCCCTGCTGCAGACTGTCGAAGGATCCATCAAAATGCCGCCCAACTCTTTGCCGTTTCCATTGACCAAAGTAGGAGCTACGAAAAATACACATCTCATCGGAATGATGATACGCTACCGCTATTCCTTACTTCACTCTTTTGCGTAACCTTCTGTTCCTACTAGTTGTCATTGAATGGTGGCGAGTACGAAGCATACACTCGGCTAGACGGCAGCTTTGCATTTTATGACGTGAAACCTGGCATCCATCTGCTCGACGTGCTCTCGCCAATCGCCATATTTTCACAGGTGTCACTCATGTTTAATAGCTCTAATGCGGCGTGCTTACGACATACCCTTAAATATAGGCCTAGAGCTCTCCTTCAGGGAATTTTACGTTGGTCTTTTCGCATACATTTGCCTTTACGATACTTTGCTTCCAGGTCAAAGTGAACTTACCTACAACGGCTGATGGTGCCATCAAGGTGCTAGAATACAAATTTCCAGGAGCCCCGAAACAACCTGCACTTTATCCGATTGAGCTGACTCCGTTGGTCAAGACTCAGTATTTCGAAGCGCGGCCTAAAATGTCGATAATAGGGATGCTGATGGGTAACCCCATGATGCTCATGATGGGTCTGATGGTGATTGGCATGACTGTTTTCCCCAAACTTCTTGGTAAGTGTCCGCGCGATTCCTCTCTCGTTGCACTTGAATCGTACTGATGGCATATGCAGTTCAATCGGCGGCTCGTTCGATTTTTATTTCTCCTTAATCATTTACACTCGCCCGTGCAAATCTGTTGCCAAATGGCAGGCGAGGACGTGATGAAGGAGTTCACCGACCAGCAAACCAAGATGCAGGAAGAAATGGGAGACGCGTCAGACCCCATGGCCATGTTCAAAAAGATTTTGTCTGGGGAGGGCATGGATGAACCCAAGCCAGCCGCTGCCCCTGCTGCCGTTGCCTCAAGCGGTGCTACAGCGAAGCGGTCGAAGAAACAAAGGGACTAGATTTCTTGTGCCTCTTCAGCTCTCGTGCAGTCCTCAAACTTATGGATTCATTTCCCGCTTCTTTGTGGAGCTGCAGCCTTGAGCGGATTTCTAAGAGCTGGGTATATAAGCACCTAGCTATTTATTATTCCAGTTGAAATGGGAAATCAGCTCATAATAATGCGCCATAAAGGATTTTGCGCGCTATTTGTGCGCTGCCGCCCGAACCTGCAGCCCGCCTTGAGGGTTTAGCCTCAACTTTGGCCCAGAGAATTCAACCCCGCTCATGAGCTATCAGAGCAATTGCGCTTCTTAGCTCTCTGCTTCGAGTTAACATAAATTTAATTTACTGTTATAATGCGATGCAATGCGGTTATATTATATATTTGCATTTACATTTTTCATTAAAATTAAATTTGCATTGCGATTCAAGATTTGCGCATATTGGTTATAAATCTACTTAGGTCCTTGAACTAACGTACTTTGAATGCAAATGGATTACTAGTATATTGCTTAAATAGGAAACATCTGATAAATTGCCAAGCACTAGATAAGCTTCTCAAATACTCCTCAGAACCCAGAAAGCTAAAGCAATTGTAGTCTTATAGCTTTTAGCTTTTGAGACAGGCCCCGAAGGGCCGGAATTAGAAGACTAACAGGTAGAGAAGAAAAGCAAAGCAGCGCAAACCAAATCTAAGAAGCTAATCAGGCGCTTAGGTTTTATGTTTTATTGACTGTTCGACAGCGGTAGCGATTCAAATATTCAGAATTCATTCGCTAATTTTTCTGTGATTGAAAGTAAGTGAAAACAGAAGATAACAAAATTCGTTCTGTAAATATTGGCCCAAAAGGAAAGGAAGAAAAAAAAAGAAAAAGGGCCTGTCTCAAAAAATGCATGTGCGCCTGATTAGCTTCTTAGGTTTAGTTTGCGCTGCTTTGCTTTTCTTCTCTACCTGTTAGTCTTCTAATTCCGGCCCTTCGGGGCCTGTCTCAAAAAAAGAAAAAGAAAAAAAAATGCTTTTTGCCAAGACGGTTTAGCCAGTTGCGGGTGATAAGAAAGCAGGAAAACGGCCGACCCCTCGTTTCATAGGTCGTTTCTTAGATTTAAGTGTAAGCCCCCTCAGTTTCTTAGGCGACCGGCAGAAAGATACGGGAGTAAAGGCCCTCGTTTCTAGGAACCGGAGCCAACACCCCTCAGTTTCTTTTAAAAATCACTAAAATTCACCCCTCATATTAGTGAATTTTGAGACAGGCTCCAAGGGATCGGAATTAGAAGGCTAACATGCAGAGACGAAGCAGCGCAAAGTGAATCTAAGGAGCTAATCAGGCGCACATCCTTTGAGACAGGCCCCGAAGGGCCGGAATTAGAAGACTAACAGGTAGAGAAGAAAAGCAAAGCAGCGCAAACTAAACCTAAGAAGCTAATCAGGCGCACATGCCCGAGTGGCCATGGAAGTGATGGTA
>Ga0307982_1003928_pt1 | contig 11809 bp, 7 predicted proteins | sample OrgLakmetagen989_FD_201847 | JGI IMG/M metagenome (GOLD analysis project Ga0307982, IMG submission 201847) | Saline water microbial communities from Organic Lake, Antarctica - #989 | ecosystem: Environmental > Aquatic > Non-marine Saline and Alkaline > Saline | place: Antarctica: Organic Lake... | reverse complement strand
AGCAAAGGCAAAAAGCAAGCGGAACAGTGAAGGTGGCTACAGGATACGATAAAAACAACAATAGTAGCAACCGTGTGTTCATCATAATCACCCAACAATAGTATACCCAACACTGCAAGCAATGAAATTATACCAGTACACACTTCTACCTACCGCCACCATTCAAAACAAGCCGAATGATCTACCCGTCTTTCTCAAAACCACCCTAGTTTCTGCGCTGACCATACCTTGAGCCCGAGCTGCGTTAAGTCATCGTTGTCCAATTCATACAAGTCCGCGGGTTCTGCGGCTCCGAGCAATTCTTTCGAGAGGTCCGAGGTGCCTGGATTGGGTGGGTGAGTGGAAAATTGGAGAAAATTGAAACGGATGAAGGGAAACTTGGAAGTGAAGTCAGATACAAAATACGCAGAAAGATTAGGAATCTCGAAAAAAAAGTACGAGAGAAAAGCAAACAAACAAACAACACAAACGAATCATCACGTCAAAAAAGTACATCCCCAGATTCTTACCTCTCGGGTCCACCAGCCCGCAGTCGGTCATGAAGTCCACTAAGCTATCCTTCGGGCACGGTGGGGTCTCGCACGGCCGCACTTCCTCCAAAGCAGGGCATTTGCGGCCGTTGCCTGTGGGCGGGGACAACACTTCGCGTTCGCGGTGTTGGAAACCCGAACCACCGCAACCGCCTTCGCAGTCGGACCTTATGATAGGCAGGTATATATATGTTTGGTCAAACAAAAGATGAAGAAAATGAATATGCGGGTACAAATAACGCGATTCAATCATCACTCATGCAATCTATATTGTAATGTAAAACAACAAGAAATTGAAAAAAATAACAACAATAAACACACACACATGATTTGAGGCATTATCGCGACAGCTTTTTCAATCTGCGATCTTGTGTACATATTGATGGTGTATTGTTTTGTTTATTAGAAAGTAAACGTATGCACTAATATAATCTCTCACCAGGGCTGCCACTCTTCCACTTGGCAGTCGTCGCCCTTGGCAATCGCTTTGGCTTTTCGAATTGAGACCTGCTCGTGGCTTAATTTCGCTTTCAAAGTCGCCATTTTCTCCTTGCTCACCTTTTTGTTTGTTTATAACGAGTTGTTTGCATTGTTGAAAGCACTATACAGGCAATTTAAGAGACAACTTAACGACCTTTCGGGTTATACGTTATTTAGCCATTATTGTCATACCTTGTTCCCAGTCAGGTAAAGCTTGCTAATCTTCAGATTGGTGTCCAGCACTTTGAGAAACGCGTCAGCGCCCAAATCTCCGACTTTGTTGTTCCACATGACCTGTGTACACATGTATAGTTGGCAAATGTGCATAGGCTGCTTATTCCTTTTTCCTTCGGATGACTGCTCGAATTCCCATGCTTTGCATCTCCATCGCGCACAACAGCTTATCCCTCAAAAAGAAACCGAGTAAAATGCACGAGGAATCTACTAGTACGTCACTCTATCACTACCACACCCACTTCTACTTTTATACTACAGTAGGACCAATGGCACCATTATAACCGCATTACTACTACGCTTATCACCATCGATATCTATCATCAAACAATCTTCCATGCTATAATACAGTACCAATGCGTCGAGGTTGGCGTTACTTTCGAGCGCTTTTGCCAAAGCTCTTGCTGAAATATTGATGGAAGAGTGCACAAGAATAGCATGGAAAAACGACAGGCGAAAGAAAGAGAAAGCCTTGAATGGTGAGTACAAAGTTCAGGCTCTTATTCGTGACAAGTAAAATCATAAATTATGCACGAATGTGCCAGGCGTTAAAATTGAGTGCTCATGTTCCTCATACGAAACACGCCTATCTCCCTCGTTCCCGACACATGATTATCCCGCATGTGTTAAATTCGCGGGCGTTGCTCCTTTTGCTCTATTTTATAATACTTCCACTCAAGCCTACCTCCCTCGTTGCCCACGTGGTTGCCCCACAAGTACAGCTCCCGTAAACCAGCGCCTCCTACGCTGCTGCCCAGCGCACTCGCCAATGCTTTTGCTCCTTCGTCGCCGACGCGGTTTTCGTACCTTGAGAAGAGAGATAGAGAGCAGTAATCGTAATTGTGCAATGGATTTCACCACATACATGACGAGGAAAGCCTTCATTTTATGTTTATCACACTTCAGTTCTTGTTGTCACTTGTCTTCGACACCATTTCATTTCTTTCCTAAAGTGATTACAGGTCCAGCGTGCGGAGTTGTGGGGCTTGGCCACTTGAGAGTTGAGCCGCAATCGCAGCCACGCCGGCATCTCCAACTCCTTCGTCCACCTTTTTGACAAGATGGCATCACATAGACGTGTATTTAATACACGCAATTTTTAATCAAAGAAGACTAACACCACTGCGACTTCGTAAACTAATTGAACAATATCTCATGCGGCCTTAGCAATCATTATGCCCAAGGAACAACAGGGAAAAGGAGTGCACGGGTACTAGCTAGGGCGGTAATTTTTCTGTGTGTACGCGGACTTTTCCTCTTGATTTGTTCGACTGCAGAAAATGTCACGTCAGAAGTGCTTTAATACGCACCAAAGATAGATCGCTGCAAGATGACGGAATCCCAACGCCGCTGTGGCTAGCATCCCACACCTTCGTCAAAGAGGAAGAATGTAAATGTTAGGTTTTCGGGGTTCTCTTCATTACTACAGTAATATGGATTGAGAGGTAAAGCAAAGCTCGTTTTTATGTCATAATACTTGTATCTTTTGCTCATCGAATGCGGCGGTATGAGCCTGACAAGCTATCTGGGATCAGTTTGACTTACTAGGTGCGTGTGGTTGCATTTTTCCGTAGCTAGCGTCAGTTGAGCACTTCCAGTGAGCAGCACGAAGGAAGCAAGCCAAGGTCGAGCACAACAGTTACTCCACCTCCGCGAAATATCAGGGCTGGGCACTAGATGATTGCTTCGTAAGTCTCTCAAGTTGCGCCTCATGCCGCCTCGTATCGTATCGTGGCAAATGCCAAATGCCCTTTGAAGGCCTTCCTCGATGATCCTTGCTGTTTTGAAGGGAAGAAAGTCGAAGCCGATGACAACACCGGGCAGCCGAAGACGTTGCTGACAACACTCCTCTGTACAGTACAGGGTTGATTCAGCCCTTCCATTGTTGCTCTTTACAGGGTTGATTTAGCCCTTCAATTGTTTGCGTGGTGCTGACGGTGGTGCTTCAGCTCCAAGACACGCCTCGCACTCGTGTACTTCTGCTCCAATAAGGCGCCTACGAGTGCATGTAGAGATACAGCCAGCAACTCGCCTAGGGCTGGGCAAAAGCGTTGCCTGAGGACTGGGGACTCCTAATTCGCTACTGATATGCGGATAGAATTCTGCAATTTTTATGCCTGGTGAATTTTTGATATCATAATCCCGCTGGCATTAAGTATATTATCAGGAAAATAATACAAGAGTATATCTCGCCATATCGAGGTTTGTGTATAATCCTAGATAGATCGCCTTGCACTTACAAAGCTTTACCATACATTCACCATCGGAGAATAATGTTGCTTATCCTTCCGACAAACAAGTTCACGGTGTTCTGTCTCGCGTTGCTGACGACTGACGACCCTATGATTCAGTATTCCTATAGTCCTATAGTCGAGTCTTGAATGAACTACGCTATAGTTTTATTTTTAGTGCAAAAATTTATTTTTTCAATGAATTTACACTGCAATAGCTAAGTGCGTTTCAATTCCATATTCGAGTCAGGTGCAGTTTGTTCAAAGTTGCGCGTGGAAGAACACGCTACAGATATCTTTGATCAGTCAAAATTCGCAAAGTGTGGGAGTGGGTGGATACTAGGCGATCTCTGATACATGATTCGTAGTCATAAAGATTTCAACAATGTTGTTTTGTTTCACGTGCATAACATATCTTTCCTTACCCCTTGGTAAAAAGCCGCTCCCTTTGAACTTCACTGAAGAAGCAAAGAAGCATGTTCAAAGGATAAGCCATAATCACCCAATTAAGTAATAGCAATGAAAGCTGATTTTCTCAATTGACGTGCTTTTGACAAGACGAGACTTTCGAACTCTTGATTAGATTTTCTCAACTATTCACAAACCAAGCAAAATGCCCCGCTTTGATTTCGTTGCCTGCCTCTTGCTTCAGGGGGCTTCAGGGTTTATCCTCCCTGCAAAGAGGCCCTTTGCACGAAAGTAATCAGAATTTTTAATTGGAGTAGATTTTTTAGTGCGCTGATCTAATCCATAAATGCATTGCATACTCTTTTAATTTGCTTTGTGTAGGACTTTGCAGGTTTTTGGTGTCGAGGAGGAAGGCCCAATCGACGTCGACGCTTACGTGAGAAAAGCATTTCCACGTATTCGCTTATCTCATAATTGGTGACTAACCGTTGCCTGTCGTCTCTATGATTGCAAATTCAGGTGTTTCCTTCGCAGGGAGCGAAAGCTGAATTGCAAAAGATCACCCTCCCACCTTTAAAATCTACTGAGGTAGAAGTTGACATGAAGTACAATGGCTTATGCCACACAGAAATTCACATGCGGGACAACGATTGGGGGATCAGTAATTATCCCATGGTAGCTGGGCACGAAGGAATTGGGACTGTTCGGCGCATCGGTTCAGACGTGAAAACGCACAAAGTAGGCGACGTCGTTGGAGTGACATGGGTTCGAGATTCATGCCGTGTATGCGATGCCTGCCTTTGTGGCCGCGAAAATATTTGCAGGACTGGATACCAAGTAAGTGCGATTGTCAATTATTAAGATCCCTTTTGAGGCGTAAATCGTACCCTACTTTACAGGGCTTATACCTCGGCTCGAATGCTGGACCATGGGGTAAAGAAGGCAATTTCAATGAACATGGCGGTTGTTTTTCGAAAGTTGTGCGGGTTGGTGCACATTTTGCTGTGAAGATCCCGGAGGGATTGCCTGCCGAAGTTGCATGTCCGCTCATGTGTGGCGGTGGGACTGTTTTCGAATCACTGACTGACTACGCATCAGTGGGAACCAAGGTTGGCGTCATAGGTATCGGTGGGCTTGGAACGTCAGCAATCCGGCTTGCGAAAATCAAAGGCGCATCTGTGACAGCAATCAGCCGATCCCCGAAGAAAGAAAAGGGGTGCTATGACGAAGGAGTCAACGACTTTCTCCTTAGCACCGACGAAGCAAAAATGGCAGAATACCAGGGCAAATTCGATTTGTTGCTCGATTGCACGCCAGTGAACACAGACTTGAAACCTTGGATGGAACTACTTAAGTTTGATGGAACGTATTGCCGTGTCGGAATTCCAAGCGCCGATGATGCGGAGTTCAAATATGATTTCATCACAGCCATAACTCAACAAAAGAAAATATCCGGATCAATCATCATTGGCACGGCACGAATGAATCTACTGCTCGACATTGTAGCAGCGAACCAAGATCTTTTCAAGAACACAGACGAGACCTTCACTCAAATAATACCCTTTTCAAAGGTAAACGAGGCCATGGATGCATTGCAGCAAAACAAGGTCGAATGCTATCGAACCATTCTCGCGTGGGACGCTTAAAAGTCTCTCGTCTCGTGCATTCGAGAGCGCCAAAGAATTCGTCTCGTCATGACAAGTTGACATGCATCTAATTCCTGAATTCATATGTATCTGAAGTACATCTCTTCTCTTGCTGTAAGATACGGCATCAATTGGAAAAAGGGCGTTTATTGAGTCATTCCTACTCACTAGTATTCGGTGTTTAATTTCATCCTACTACGTACGTAAGTTCCTCGATGGAAAGGAAATGGCATACCTAGGTACTAGCTTTCGCAGTTTCTGATTTGCGATGAACAAATACACCCTGCCTTTTTTTTTACTCGCAGTCCCTACTTCAGTAATCAAATTGCGACTCGGGTTAAGTGCGATGTAAGAGGAACTCTACTGCTGGGTCGTATTGATATTGGTAGTCGGCAGTGTGCATGTCTCGTACTTACTTACAGGGCAACTCGGAAACGATACCGGCCCCATGACCCTTCACTGGGAAAGCTGCCGCCTTAGATAACAACACGGCTGTGAGTGACTTCTATGCTGATGCGAGATATGAAGATGCTCACGGTACCAGGGATTCCTGGCTTTTCTTTCCTGTATCCATCATGCCCGGTGCCGGGTGTAAGATGAGTGATGTTGGATGCCCTCAAAAAGAACGCTCGTTGGATGACAATATCCCCCTGTATTAGCTACTGATGCAGATCATCTCGCCTTTTTGGCTTCTGGGCCACTGCTGTATTTGTTACGGTTACTCTAAAGTAACAAGTAATAGCCTGCAGGATGTCTGGGTAAAACCCGTCATTTATGGTAAGGACTATTCCAATGCGCTCTCTAGCCGAGGTTGTACGGCGATGGAGTATCGTGCTAGTCTCAGCTTGGGCCCTCTCAGTTTGTGCAAGCAATGGTGATGATCCAGGCGTGGGTGGGCTAGCTAGAGCTAGAGACCTCTCAATGAATGCAACGGCAGCTTCTGATAAGGCTGTGAAGGTGTTGAATGCCTCAAGCTTAGTAGAAAAGAAGTCTTCGGGGGTAGCTCGCACGCTTCAATTGCCTGCCGAGGCTAGCAGTGAGGCTAGCAACGATGACGATGGCGACGACAGGAGTCATGCAGGACTGACTTCTCCTTCGAACACCGAGGCAGTGGCTGCTAAACCTGCAGCAGTGACAGACCCACTTGCAAGAAAAGAAGAAAGTGCGGCTAAGCTAGTAGCCCTTACATTGGGCAATAGTGCCGAGAAAATCGCGAATGTGTCGACGCCAGCGGCACCCTTATCGTTCTTGCAAGCTATATTTCACGCGAGGATTTCCAAAAGTGAAGAAGCAACAACAAATTCTCAGTCGGACTCTGCACAACAAGCAACCAAGGACAACAAAGGCGTGTTTGTCTTAGCAGCGACAGCAGTCAAGTCTTCAACTACCAGGTCAGGAGGAACAGCAGGAACAGCAGTACACGGAGAGTCGCAAATTTCAAAGAGCTATGAAAAGCAAGACCTTGGAGTTGACGGTCTCAAGGAGGCAACTACAAGTGCATCATCCCTTGGACAGCCAACCACAACCCTGAACGGCGGCGTCAATGGTACTGCCACAGTGGCAACAAGGAGCAAAGACGCTGCAAAGAATTCGTATGTGGAGAAGGAGTCGGCTCCTGTAAGAAGGGACTCGAGGCCGATTACCCACCCACTTTGGCGCAACGCTCGTGGGAAGGGGTCAAACGAAGAAGGCAAGGAGGAAAGCAACAGCAACCCTTTGCGGGTACGTTTTTCTATGTTTGAAGCATTTCTAATTGTTTGCTTTTCCGTTCCTTATATCTATATCTTTCTGCTTCTTTGTGTACACGTGTATGCTGGTCATCCCAAATGATGCTGCGAACACACACACACACCTTCTTACACTATGTTTTCATTTTCCTACGGTCGATATGGATCTTCCATTTTCACAATTAGGTGCCGCTGCATGCAGTCGCTCAGCTATGGGCTGCCCCATCATCATCTTCGTCGTCATCGTCGGATGAGAAAGGTAGCTCCACCAGTCACCATTCTCGGCCTCCGAAGAGCAAGCATGCCCACAATGCTGCATTTCCTGCGCAAGTCTTTGAGGGCGTTTGCTTGGTCATGTCCTCAGAAGGTGAGATTTAACTTTTCTTGCACCAGTCTCGATTCTTTCAAACTCCCTAGCTAGTATTGGTTGCCTATACCGTGAGATCCGCGTGTTCAGAAGGAATAACATCAAGCAGCATAATACATTTCATTGACCTCCTTTACTTTACTTACTTGATATGCTTGCTTAATTAGGTGGCGAGCCTTTCTTACGTGGGCCCAACTTGCACTGGCAACGGCAACGAGGCTCCACCACGCTCTTAGTGCTCACCGACGACGGTGATGATGGTGGTGATGGTAGTGATAGTACAGGTACTAGCAGTGGCAGTGGTAGTAGTAGTAGTAGTAGTAGTAGCAGCAGTAGTAGTAATACTGGTGGCACTGGCAAGAGTGGGAGAAGAGAGAGGCAAAGACGGCGTTTAGCCGTGCAGGGAGGATTGGGAGCAGGAGTAGGAAAAGGAGCAGGCGATCGCTGGAGCAGCAACAACCAACGCTGGAGCAACTCGAAAAGCAGTATCAACAGGAACGCTCCCGCTGCCACTACCGCGGCTACAGCTACCACAAGTAGCAGCACCAGCAGCACCAGCAGCACCAGCAGTAGGAGTACAGGGAGCAGCCGCAGGAGCAGTGAGAGTAGCGAAAGCAGCAGCAGTCGCAGTAGCGGCAATGTCTATAAAGCAGACTTCAATGGGTTGTTTGACGGTTACACAGGCAGCAGCAGCAGTAGCAGCACTAGCACTAATGGTATGAACAGCGATCTGGGAGACATGATTGCCACAACCAGCGTGGAAGAGAACCATTTCGCCCTGTACAACCAACCGCCTCCTGGATGGCCAGCCGTGGATTTAGGAGTCCCCATGGTGTTCACGGAAGCAAAACCAACACCGCCGCCTGCGCCGCCCCCACCGCCACCTCCTAAACCAAGACCCGTGCGTTGGGCTCACTTTTTCCTCCTTTTTCCTTCCTTCATCGTTTTCTTATTCTTCTTCGAGTCTCACTTGTCTTCTTTTCTTCAGTCTTCTTTACTCTATTGCACCTCTGAACTTTTGTATTTACGTCTCCTCGTGCTTCCTTTCCAATCCCTATTCCCACTCGTGCTTTTATCATTTTTCCTTTCATGTAGATGGCCTTAATGACTGTTTTGCCATTCTGCCATTTTCCACGTTTTACCGTTTTAAAAATAGGTGTGGATTCCCGACGGGCGTTGGTGCAAGACGGCCGTCTGCGGGCACTGGGAAATGCCAATGTTCGAACCCCCACCGCCACCGCCAGTGGCCAAACGTAAAACGACGATTCTTGGTGGCAACAAACACGTCAACGACTCGGGGACTTGGGTAAAGAAAATAAGATGTTAGTTACTGCGTTCCTGCATAAGGATTACGTTACAAGGTTAGGGTAGAGAATATCTACTCCTCAAGAGTTTGATCTTCATATTTTTTATTCTTTTTGCAGAGGGTCCCTGATTGCACTCGAATTCCAACCTCCCTTAACTCATTTATTCTGTATTTCTTCCTGGTGCTTAATATATGGTGCATGCGCAACAACATCAACTTACAGGTGGAAATAGCTTGGGATTTAGTGCCTTACGACGCACAACCGCCAGAGCCCGACCTTTCTTCGGATCTTTCTCAATCATCTTCTTCATCGCACCAGCAGGAACAATCGAATGATTTTGCGCACGAATCGTCTGCTGAATTTACACCTAATCTTGATTCTAGCACCAGCCCTAGTAGTACTAACAGCAATAGCGAGCGGCATCGAAGGCAGCGCAAGAAACATGGGCATGGGCGTGGACTGCATCATCGAGTTGCCAGGTGGTCTTACTCACTACTTAGATTTCACTTTTCTTCAACGATGATTACAGCGGAGGGCTAAGAGCATTTTTTTGTCAAAGGCAGATTATTATTACTTCTCTGTCTCGGTCATATTTTTTTCACTTCACAGGATAGCTATTACTGTGCGACGTACTGCATCGCTAATATCACTCTCACGTTAACTCGGACATACACTTGTGCATGCTTTATACTATTGCGTGTATGCCCCTTTCCTTTTCCTGTAGAATTGGCGATTTTCAGCGACGTAAAGTCAACGCTCCGTCTTGGCCGCCCTATGCGGATTACCCCGTTCAGGTGTGGGCAAATTGATCTGTAATTATGTTAAATTTCATCTCTTCTGCCTTTTTCTTACTTCTAGTTTGTTCATAAATTATCGCTCTTCAAATACCTGTTTCATGATTCCGATTCTTCGACTCACTATGTGTGTGCGTGCATGCCTCCCTAACCACGCGAATATACCGTATTTTTCACTAAAAATACAGTTTGTCGCGGCCGCCGACGCCGACCCATTCAACCAATGGAAGTGGGTCAAAGGCACCACGCTGCACTTTCAGGTAATTTTAGCATGTTTGAAGTAAAAGCATACACAACCAATAGCTTCGCTACGAATCAATTCTTAGCAAGCTGTCGTCATATGGATACACTTTACCTGTAAACCTGTCTCTTTGCACTACTTATTACGTATAAGTTCTTGTTCGAATGATCCTCTTCCTTTCACCCACCCCACCCCGCCTTATTCCTCTCTTTCTTGTCTTGTCTTTTCTCTTCTTTTGTCTTGCTCGGTCTCCCCAATTTGTTATCCATGTGTACGCAGGGCTTTCATGCTTCTGCGGCAGACGCATTTCAAACTAGCGGGTGGATGGCGCTGGCAGCGCTGAGTAACCCTAGTGGCGTCTTCCTTCCCTTCATTGACCATGTGTTGGTTGACCACGGGTGCGAATGCATGACTAAGGTGAGCCACTACAAATCTACGGGTGCAGATAAGTGGCCGTTGCCACAGAAAGTTCATGTTGTGCTCTAGTGCGATCATACGCTTTCCCTCTTGTCTTCATTCTTGCTCTCTCTGTGTCTCTACCACTTCCCTGCTTTCTGTGCACTATTTGTTTACTTCTCTCTCTCTCTCTTCCTGTCTCTCTCACACACATCATATACAGGGGGACGAAAGCTGGACGGGCTGCTGTGCCCACCACTCGATTGCAAAAGGATTGGGTTGTCACGTCCACACGCACTTGTTCCGCATTGCCGCTCAGGTAAAATGCGTAAAAGAAAGGAAAGGTGGAGTTCTCTCCTTTTTGGAGATGGGTGTAACTATATTGGGCGGACTGGGTAAATTTGTTTGGTTTGGTGGTTGAGTAATGGCGGGAACATTATGACTTTCATCTTCAGCGCTGCTCTCTTATCGTCCTTTCTTTCTTTTGTTTCTTCTCAACTCCCTTTCTTCTTCTCTTCCCTCTCTCATCCTTCCCTTGCTGTCACTACGTAATATACTACCGTGCAGCGTTGGTTGAATAATACGCACCATAAGACCAATTTCTTGGTTGCTGACGACTGCGACTGCGGCGAGCGGTTTGAAGAAGAAGCGTCAGCAAAAAGAGCGCAGGTTGTGGACTATGAGTAGCACGGCGTCACATGTGCACACATGTGCACACATGTGCACACTTGTTTTGTTTCTTTGTTTCCAGCTTTCTTCTCCAGTTTAGTTTTTGCTCGCATGGTCGGATTGTTGGCTTCGCTGCGCACCACTATACTTTTATATCTTATGTTTTTCATCATTCAGCCCTTTCCTGCCATCTGCCCCTCTTCTCCTCATGCTTTCACTTAATACTTGAATCGAGCTAACACACTCCCATATTCTCTCAACCAAAACAGGCCGCTGCTGCTCACTCCAAGCAAGATGCGCGCGCCTACAAACGAGCCGCCCAGCGAGCCGAAAGCGAAGCGAAACGAGACTGCGAGCCGATGAAAGACAAGCCTCCCAGACGAGCGAAACCGTACAACGACACCATTTGCTTCGAACGGCTGGTGCTCTCCCCACACCGCAGGTACTGGTATCACTTACACTACTGGTAGTGCTACTACTGTACTACTACTGCTGCTGCTACTGCCATATTCACTACAACAGTGACTAAAATAACCAGAGTGATGTACCCGCGCTTCCTTTTTCTGCCGCAGTCGCTTCAACAGTACTACTGTAGTCCGTAGTACACATGCTCAGGAAACGCAGATTGATTCTCTTCCTTCTCAGTCGTTTTTCTCAACTACTCTTTTTGCTTGTTCACTTCACCTAATTTCTCAAATTCTTCTTCTTCTTATCTCACTCTTACTACAAAAACAGTGCATAGTATACATCTGCGGTAAACGCAAATCACTCCTTTTCTT